>OGHK01001401.1_pt1 | contig 20852 bp, 18 predicted proteins | sample 1571411 | NCBI WGS metagenome assembly OGHK01 (sample SAMEA2582043, study PRJEB24529) | metagenome | biome: Human gut stool | place: China | collected 2011 | reverse complement strand
AAATAAGCGGTTTTTACTCAGTTTTTTTGCATACTCGGAAACAATATGTTATAATTTGTGCATTGCACTTACACTATGACAGAGTAATGTGTATGTGCTATGAGATGGAGAGGAATGCAAAGAAAATGTTACAGACGATAGAACAAATCAACAATGTAGTAAATAACTTTATCTGGGGTGTGCCCGCAATGATCTGCATTATCGGTGTCGGCCTGTTTTTGAGTGTCCGAACCCGGTTTTTGCAGATCCGCAAATTTCCGTATGCAATGAAAGTGACCATTGGACGTATGCTGAAAAAGAGAGAGGCATCGGATGGAGCACTGACTCCGTTTCAGGCGGTCTGTACCGCACTCGCGGCGACAGTTGGAACCGGAAATGTGGCAGGTGTGGCAGGCGCAATCGCAATCGGCGGACCGGGTGCAGTTTTCTGGATGTGGATATCCGCAATCCTTGGCATGTGCACCAAGTTTTCCGAGGTGACACTTGCCGTACATTTCCGCGAGACAAATGCCAACGGAGAGTTGGTCGGCGGACCGATGTATTACATCAAAAACGGTTTGAAAAAACACTGGCTTTGGCTTGCGTACCTGTTTTCTGCTTTCGGAGTTCTGACCGTATTCGGAACCGGAAATGCAACGCAGGTCAACACGATCACTACGGCGATCGACTCAGCACTTTATAATTTTAACCTGCTCTCCGAGGAATCCGCACCGACCTTAAACCTGGTCATCGGAATAGTTTTAGCCGCACTGATCGCATTAATTTTGATTGGTGGAATTAAAAGAATTGGACAGGTGACAGAGAAACTGGTGCCATTTATGGCGATCATTTATATTTTATTGGCGATTGGTGTTGTACTGATCAATTTCAGATCCATTCCAGCGGTATTCGGTTCTATTTTTGAGGGTGCATTTAACCCGGCAGCCGTGACAGGCGGAGCAGTGGGAAGCTTTTTCATGAGTATGAAAAAGGGTGTTTCCAGAGGTATTTTTTCCAATGAGGCAGGACTTGGAACCGGTTCGATCGCACATGCCTGTGCCGATACGAGAAAACCGGTAAAACAGGGATTTTTCGGTATTTTCGAAGTGTTTGTGGACACGATCGTGATCTGTACACTGACCGCACTGGTCATTTTATGCAGCGGCGTTCCGGTTGGATATGGCGAGGCGGCAGGTGCAGAGCTTACCATCAGCGGATTCACCTCCGTATATGGTGGCTGGGTATCTATTTTTACTGCGGTTGCAATGTGCTGTTTTGCATTCTCCACGATCATTGGCTGGGGACTTTACGGAACAAGATGTATTGAATTTTTATTTGGAACGCGGGCAAATAAGCCGTTCATGATTTTATACGCGTTGGTGGCGATCGTTGGTGCGACCATGAACCTCGGACTGATGTGGAACATCGCAGAGACATTCAACGGACTTATGGTAATCCCGAACCTGATCGCAGTATTCTTATTATCAGGTGTGGTTGTGAAGCTGGTGAAGGAGTATTTCGAGGGAGAGGGGAAAACGAAGTAGTTACATAAAAAGAGCCGGAGACAGGACGGATATCGTCTTTGCCGCCAAAGACAGAGTACAGTCTGACGGATTTTGGCAGGACTCTGTCGCCGATCATTGAAGCAATGCAGCAGTGGGGAAATACCCATCTAAACATCGCAGGATGCGAAGAGAGTGAGCCGTTACTGGAACAAGGTACAAGTGAACCGCAACAGAGAGTCAAATGAAACATGCATATTTTTTGAAAAGTAGGATGTTATTTTGACATGAGTTCTTTTACTTCTTCAACACCGTAGGTATCTCCGGCTTTCTGGAAAGCGATGATAGCTTTTTCAAAATAGACAGCCGCATCCTCTGCTTTTTCTGACGCTTTCAGGATTTCCCCAAGACCGCGGTAAGCACAGCCGATGGAGATAAGATCGTTCGACTTTTCAGCAAAATCTAAGGCAGAAAGCATGTTTTTTTCTGCGGGAGAAAAATCATGAAGTTTCATGGAAACATAGCCCTGCTCGTAGAGATTTGCGGAGCGGGCAAGTGCGTCATCCGGGAAATATTTTTCAATGAGTGCTTCTTCCTGTAAAAATAAGTTCATAGCATTGTCATACGCACCAGCCATCCGCTCGGTCATGCCTGCCTGATGGATTGCAATGTGTTTTTCTTCGTGATTAATTGCACACGAAATCAACTGCGAAGCGTAAGTACGAGCCTCTGCAAAATGTTCCAGAATTTTGATAGGGTTTCGGCCATGGAAGTCTCCTTGTTTCTCATATTAGTCATATTCAAAAATACCCTGTATTGCGTCTGAAACATTCATAATCATATGATAAGGGACGCGGTCGATACGTTTGCAGCTTCTGGCGGAAGGGTCAATTAGCTTCAATTGCTCACATATAGCAGTTCCTGAGGCGTCTTTGACACCGCGTACTTTTATGTGAAGAGGACCTTCTGCATAATTCTCTAAAAGTGGGCAGACGTGAAAAACACCTGTTTTTTTAATAAATTCATTTTTACTTACAACAAGCATTGCATCTTTTAAATTAGAAATTTTGATAATATCCCCCTGCGAAAAATTCATCATAAAATTTCCTTTCCGACAGGTTCTCCCCAATCATAATCACAAATTGAAATTTCCCCATTGTATTCAGCAACGCGTTCCTCAAATGTTTTGTGTTTAAATGCTTTTTTCAAAACAATCGAATCATCAATTACTTCAATTTGTAAAGTATCTGAGACATGGAGTCCAAGTTTTTCAAGAATATTCTTTGGAATACGTATTCCCTGACTATTTCCCCATGTTTTGATGGCAACCTGATCGCTCATAAATGTTCACTCCTTTAAAAAAGATATTGTTGATCATGAAGCTTAGTTTCATAATCGATATCTACACGCACTTCATGCGACGGTCTTTGTTATATAGTATTAACTGTATATACATATATTATATCGAATAGTATCAAAGGTCAATATGTAATCAAATAGTTAATTTAACTGACAAAATTTCTCAACAACAATATCTCTTCCTTGTATCCCCAATATCATGTGCTATAATTTTCCCGAGATTAGTTATAACTAACCTAGATGTCAAAAATGGCTGTTGCCAAATATGTTTTTTGAAAAAGGGGAGACTATGTCAGAGGAAGAGAAAAAATTTTTGGAGATCGTTGACCTGAAAAAAGGTTTTGGAAGTGGAGAAACACGTCAGGAAGTATTGCGCGGAATGAACTTTTCCGTGGCAAAAGGAGAGTTCTGTGTTCTGCTTGGACCGTCCGGTTCGGGAAAATCAACTTTATTAAATATTATCGGAGGAATCGACAGTGCCGATTGCGGTTACATCTCGATCAACGGTGATAGGCTTGAAGATATGAGTGAGAAGAAACTAACCCAATACCGCAGAAAACATCTCGGCTATGTATTTCAGATGTACAATCTGATCGCCAATCTGAACGTGAAGGAAAACATTGAGGTCGGAGCGTACCTTTCTGACAATGCGTTGGATATCGACGACCTGTTACATACACTTGGACTTTACGAGCACAGATACAAGCTGCCGAATCAGTTGTCCGGTGGTCAGCAGCAGCGTGTTTCCATCGGTCGCGCAATCGTGAAAAACCCGGATATCCTGCTCTGCGATGAACCAACCGGTGCTTTGGACTATAACACCTCCAAAGAGATTTTAAAACTGATCGAAGATGTAAACAAAAAATATGGAAATACGATCATCATGGTAACACACAACGAGGCAATCAAGAACATGGCAGATCATGTTATAAAACTTCGTGATGGAGCCGTGCGCCACAACGAGAGGAACGAGCACAAGATTTCAGCAGCAGATCTTGAGTGGTAAGGAGTGTGGCAGTTATGAAAAAGAAAAAAATTAAAAATCCACTCATCAGACGCATTCCGCGAGAATTGCTCGGTGACTGGAAAAAATATCTTGTGGTGGCCTTATTCCTCATTCTTACAATTGGTTTTGTTTCCGGTATGTATGTTGCAAATGAGAGTATGCTCGTTGCAGCAAATGAAGGCGTGACAAAATATAAGTTAGAGGATGGACATTTTGAGCTGGACAAAAAGGCAGATGAGACGTTACTCGCTGCTATCGAGACAGGAACAAAAGCGGACGTCAAACAGTATTATCTTGACAAAGCAAAAAAAGAGCTGGACAAAAAGTTGGATGAAAAGGCTTATCCGGAAACCTACGACAAGGCATGGGATAAAATCGTAGAGGAAATCGATGATAAATATGCTGACGCAGAAGAAAAATATGAGTTAAACGATCCTGATTTTACAGAAGTTCCGGTAAAAGTATATGAGAACTTCTTCCGAAATGAGGAGGAAGATTACAACAACGACGGCGAGGCAGAAGGAAACATCCGTGTCTATGCAAAAAATGATAACGTGGATCTTGCCTGCCTGCTTGACGGAGCATTTCCGGAAAAAGCGGATGAAATCGCAATTGACCGTATGCATGCAGACAATGTCGGCGTCAAAGTGGGAGATGAGATTTCTGTCAGCGGGCAGAGGTTCAAAGTTGTCGGACTGATCGCCTATGTCAATTATGCGACACTGCATGAGAAGTCAACGGATATGATGTTTGATGCGATCAAATTCGATGTGGCTATGGTCACACAGGAAGGATTTGATAGTTTACATAAAACTGTTCATTATTCTTACACATGGAATTATGTGGATACTCCTGCAGATGAAGTGGAGCAGAAAGCAAAATCCGATGATTTCATGAAAGCACTGCTCACACAGGTTGTGTGTGCTGACATAGAGTTAGAGGACTATATGCCGCGCTATGCAAATCCGGCTATTAATTTTGCAACGGATGATATGGGTTCAGACAAAGCTATGGGTGGTGTTTTACTGGATATTTTGATCGTGATCATTGCATTTATTTTTGCAGTGACCATCAGCAACACGATCGTGAAGGAGGCTTCTACGATCGGAACACTGAGAGCTTCTGGTTATACGAGAGGTGAACTGGTCAGACATTATATTTCCATGCCGGTGATCGTGACACTTCTCGCAGCGTGCATTGGAAATATCCTCGGCTATACCGTATTTAAAAATGTAGTTGTCGGCATGTATTATAACAGCTACAGTCTTCCGACTTATCAGACAGTCTGGAACCCGGATGCCTTTTTCAAGACAACGATCATTCCGGTTGTTTTAATGCTTGCGGTCAATCTTGTCGTCATTATAAAAATGATGAGGCATACACCATTACAGTTTTTGCGTCATGATCTGAAAAAAACAAAGCGTAAAAAAGCAATGCGCCTGCCAAAATGGAGCTTTTTAAGCCGTTTCCGCCTGCGTATCATGTTCCAGAACGTGACGAATTACCTGATTTTATTTGTGGGTATCTTGTTTATCGGCATTATGCTTGCAATGGCGGTCGGTATGCCGGAGACGCTCGACTATTACAAGTCCAATGTTTCAGATATGATGTTCACGAACTACCAGTATGTGTTAAAGTCTTATGAGAATGAGGATGGAGACATTATCACAACGAACAATAAGGATGCAGAGAAATTCAATATGACATCTCTGCAGCATAAGAGTGATACGTTAGATGAGGAGATTTCTGTCTACGGAATCGAGGATGACAGCCGGTATGTGAAAATCAGTGACCAGTCTGCCCTGAAAGGAAACGAGGCATATATTTCTGCTTCCTATGCAGATAAATACAGCCTGAGCGTGGGCGACACAGTGGTTCTTGACGAAAAATATGAGAACAAACAGTATGAGTTTGAGGTTGCAGGAATCTATGATCACAGTCAGGCGCTGGCAGTATTTCTGTCCAATGAGCAGTATTGTGAAATCTTTGACATGGACAGTGATGCATTCACAGGCTATCTCTCGGATTCAGAGATCACAGATATTGATGAGGATGAGATCGCAACCGTCATCACAGAACACGACATTACGAAAATGTGTGACCAGCTCGATCATTCCATGGGCTCTTATATGACCTACTTCCAGTATCTGTGCATCCTGTTATCCGCAGTATTGATTTACCTGCTCACGAAGCTGATCATCGAGAAGAACGAAAATGCAATTTCCATGACAAAAATCCTGGGCTATGAGAACCGGGAGATTGCAAGTTTATATCTGTTGTCCACGACCATCGTTCTTGTGGTGATTGATGTTGTCAGCGTGATTTTAGGTGTCGTCATCATGAAGGCTGTCTGGAGGATCATGCTCTTTTCCTACAGTGGATGGTACGCTTTCCGCATAAGCACGATGGGCTATGTGAAAATGTTCCTGTTTATCCTGATCGGATATCTGCTTGTCATGGTATTGGATTTCAGAAGGATCAAGCGTATTCCGATGGATCAGGCACTGAAAAATGTGGAATAACAGGAAAAATATAACCTGACAGGAGAGCGTAGAAATCACATAAAAATTAAAGTGCACATGGCAATTGTACCATAAAGCAGCTGCCGGAAATGGGAGCATCCACAACCTGGATGTTCCCATTTTGCTTTTCGGTAAGTTCCTTTGCAATGCAGAGTCCGAGTCCAAAGTGTTCTCTGTCGGTATGGGCATCGTCGGCGCGGTAAAATCGTTCGAAAATATGGGATTTCTTTTCCTCTGAAATTCCACATCCGGTATCTTCGAATAGAAAACAAAGCATTTCATTTTCAGCATGGCAGGAGAGTGTCACTTTTCCACCGGATGGTGTGTAACAGAGTGCATTATCCACGATAATGGAAAAAATCTGTTCTGTGCGGTGGATATCACAGAAGCAGTCAGGGAGAATTTCTTCCGGCAGAGTGAGGATAAGGTGAATCCCGTTTTTCTTTGCCAGTGGTTCGAACTTTTCATAAGTGTCTAAAAGCAGCAAATCGGGCTGGCAGGCTTCCGGTTTGATGGTGAGCGTGTCAGCATCCGAATTTGCGAGCAGCAGCATATCGTCAATCAGACGTTTCATGTGGACGGTCTCTTCGGACATCAGATGGAGAAAGTGGTTTCGTTCCGCTTCATTTGAACATTTTTCAATGGATTCCAAGCCGGAGCGGACAACCGCTAATGGGGTGCGTAGCTCGTGGGAGGCGGAGGCGATGAATTGTGTCTGCTTTTTCTGTGCAGTTTCGACTGGTTCTAACATTTTTCGGATGAAGAAGTGGAAAAAGAGAAACAGCAGTAAAAATGCGGCAATATTTGCAATGATCACGATAATTCTTAACGACAGCATCTGGTGAGACTGTCCGGTGAGTGGGCGCAGGATCAGAAAGTTTAAGTAGCTGTCACCTTTTGGTATACTGCCGACGGATGCAATGTAGGGAATGTTATCGCCGGAGTTGAACTGATATTCCGTATGCGAGGAAAGCCTTTTATTTTTCGTGAAAAAAGGAGGGTTCCCGGTAAGCTCTTCTGCGGCGAGAAGTGCATTTTCACATAATTGCTCGTCTGCAGTTGTCTGATGATACTGGTCATAAAAGAGTGGAGTCCCATTCTCATAAAGATAAATCTGGATAGAACTGTTTTCCTGTAACTGGTTTAACCACTGGTGTGAGATGACATCCTGCTCCTGCAAATGGGAAATGACAGAACTTGTCTCTGTGAGAAAAGCGGTTTCGTTTCCCCGCTTTATATTTTTTTTTGCAACAAAAACACACAGAGCACTTAAGGCAAGGAGAATGATCTGTGTGACGCAGGTACAAAATAAGGTGAGTTTGCGTTGCAAAGCCTGATAGGTTGTGCCGGAAAAGGTGAAGTGTGGAAACATGAGAAACCTCCTGATAATGTACATAAAGCAGATAGTGAAAAAAGGTATCTGTAAATTGCAATAAGGATAAAATAATTGAAAAGTAACGGCAGCTATACAGAAGCTTCATGATCTTATATGGAAAATCAGGGATCAGGAGGAAGCCAGCGTATATCCGACACCGCGGATGGTTTTTAAGGCAAGCGTGCTTCCAACGTAGGAGAGCCGCTTGCGCAGGTAATGGATGTAAGTGTCAAGGTTACAATCCTCCACTTCTGCATCCACGCCCCAGACACGGCTAAGAAGTACTTCACGGCGGATGACGAGCTCAAAACTTCGCAGAAGAACTTCAAGCAATCTGCCCTCACGACCGGAGAGCCGGATGGAGCCAGTAGGTCCACTTAGCAGTCTCGCGTTGCAGTCATAACTGATGTCGCAGATGGTAAGTAAATTGTCATCTTCCCATTTGCCGCTGCGTCTGCCGAGGGAGCGGATGCGGGCGGTCAGTTCTTCGAAGGCGAATGGTTTTACAATGTAATCGTCTGCACCGGCATCCAGCCCTTCAATCCGGTCGTAAAGTTCGCCGAGGGCGGTGATCAGTATGACAGGCGTGGAAATTCCGGCCTGTCTCGCTTTTTGCAGCACGAGCAGACCATTCATAGTCGGGAGCATGCGGTCGAGCAGGACAATGTCGTGCGCGTCCTGTAAGAAGAGGTCAAGACCGTCTCTTCCGTCGTGGCATACATCCACCTCATAAGCTTCCTGCTCCAACTGAAAACGCAGGGTTTCACAAAAATTCAGATCATCTTCGATCAATAAAATACGCATGGTAATGTCTCCTAAGATTTATAAGGATGAGTATAGCATAGAAATCTTAGAAAAATCTTTAAATTGTAGATTATTTTGAAATGTAACAGATAAATTAAAGCCAAATTTAAAGATTTTTCTAAGATTTCTTCTATAAGATAAAACCAGAAACGCAAAATGCTGCATGTAGAATGCCAAAGCAGAGGAACAGCTGCTTATTCTGGCAATGATTGCGAAGCTGCAATCATAAAAGCAAAATAAAAAAGAAAGGTCATGAAAACAAAATGAAAACTGCAAAGATAAAAAACAGACAAAAACGAAGCATGCTAGGTGTCACAGTAATTTTACTTCTGCTGATGACATTGACAGCAGGAATATTCACCGGCTGTGGAAAAAATGCAGGCGGAGGCGTAGATGGAACAGAAAGCAGTGGCACGAATGCTGATGGCAGCGCAGGAGGCGGCAAAGGAAGATTTATTGAATCAAAAGTAGCACTTCCGGAAGAGATCAACAGTATTTTACGGTTTAAAGCCCTGTCGGATGGAACACTTGAAATCGTAGGGCAGGATGCAGATTATAGCATCTATGTGGTAAAAAGCAGTGATGGAGGCGGAAACTGGGAGACAACACCGCTTGAAGATATCTCTTACAGTAATGTCGCAGTCGCAGAGGATGGAACAGTTGCGTTTCTTGATTACACAGAAAACGGATTATGTCCGGTTACAATTGTGGACGCAGACGGAAGCACACATACATTTTCCATTGAAATGCCAGCAGAAGATGCCTTTGTATCAGTTGCAGCATTTGACAGTAATAAACAGCTGATCGTGCGCGATACAGTGGGCGGTTTGTATGGAATTGACTGTACAGATGGAAGCAAAACAGTGACATTTGAAATCGATGAGGATACCTATATTCCTTATTTTGATGTGGTTGGAACGAATTGCTATATCGTCACAAGTGACAAGGTGCTTTGCTATGACACGACAACCGGAAAAGAGACGGACGAGCTGACCGCATTGACTGAGCAGATCTGTTCAGATGATAACCTCGTTTATCGAAATACCGATACCGGACTTCCGGTGACGTTTGCAAAAGCGGAGAATGATAACAGTATTATTTTTGCAGATTATAAAGGAATTTTCCACTATACAACAGGTGGAGCAGTTGTGGAGGAGCTGGTACAGGGTGAGCAGACTGCATTGAGCAACAGCGGTGCGATTTTTTACGGAGTGTATATGCAGGATGAGACGCATCTTTTTGTGGCAGGAAATAACGGAATGGAGGGTGCACTCTACAGCTACACCTACGATGCAGACGCATCTGCCAACATGAATCAGGAACTCAATATTTATGCATTGCAGGATTCCGATACGCTGCGTCAGGCGGTCATTATTTTCCGTCAGGAGTATGCAGATATTTATGTAAACCTTGAAATTGGCATGACGGATGATAATGGAGTGACGTTAGAGGACGCATTGAAGACGTTGAGCACGGATATCCTGGCAGGAAATGGACCGGATGTGCTTATCTTAGATGGAATGACGGTGGACAGCTATGTGGAAAAAGGAATTTTAACAGATATCAGTGATGTTGTGGATGAGGTAAAGGCTTCGGATGGACTTGTGGATTCCATTGTGAAAGACAGCACAAAGGATGGAAAGATATATGCGATTCCGACACGTTTCTTAGTATCATTTATCACGTCAGATCAGCAGACGGTAGATGCAGGAAAGTCCACGCAGGCACTTGCAGACCGCATCGAAACCCTGGCAAAGGACAAAAGTACGACTTATGTGGTACAGCAGAAGATGGCGGAAGAGTTACTGCTTGATTTTTACAATGTAGATTCCAAAAACTGGGCAAAAGAGGACGGAAGTCTGGATGAAACGAAAGTTTCCGATTATCTGACACAGGTGAAACGTATTTATGATGTGGATGATCACAGCGATATTGAATCCTATGGCAATTTTTTTGAGAGCGGAATGTGCGATGGATACCGTTATGGAACATTAGACAGCATGGATTTATTTGCAGAGACATGTAAAGTGGAATTTGGAACCATTGCAGATGTCGAGGATTTCCAGTTGATGTTGAGTGCAGGGTCGACGGACGGAGCGGTTTATGGTGCATTGTCGAATGGTGGAATTTCTACCTATGTCCCATTTTTACAGGCAGGTGTGGTATCAGGAGGCAATGAGGATGCAGGAAAAGCATTTGTGAAAACATTGCTCGGCAAAGAGGCAGGAGCTTCCAGCAACGGAATTCCGGTGAATGAGGCAGCTTTAAAGGATCAGATCAATGCATTGATGGGACGGACGGAAACAAGCATGGCATTTAACAGGGATGGAAGCGACAAAATCTATACGATTGAATACCGCTCCATGACACAGGAGGAAGCAGATGCGATTTTAGCGCAGCTGGAAGCAGTGGAGCAGTCAGCACTCACAGACCGTACGATCCAGAATCTTGTGATCGAACAGGGAACAAGCTATGTAAAAGGAGAGCAGAACCTCGAAGAAACGGTAAATGAGATCACGAAGAAAGTGAATCTGTATCTTGCAGAGCAGCAGTAAAAAAGGAAGAGGATGGGAGATTGCAGCAGGCTATGAGAAAGGCATGAGGATGAAAAGACATAAAATCAGAAAAAAGCGAAATCCCGGCTGGTATTTTCTGTTGCCCGAATTTCTGGGAGTATCGGTGTTTGGACTGATCCCATTTGCAGATGTGGTGCGGCGCTCTTTTTTCCAGACCGTGGATGGCAGTTTCGTCGGGATCAGTAACTACGTGCAGGTGATAAAAAATGATGCGTTTAATCTTGCAGCGAAAAATACACTGCGTTTTGTGGTCACCTGTATTCCATGCCTGTTGCTATTATCGCTGATCCTGGCAATGCTGTTGCAGCAGGTTTTGATTTTGGCAGAGAAAAAGAAAAAACACCGGGATGTGACGATGGAACAGTTTTACCGGGGCAGTGCAGCGGCACTTAAAAGTATGTATCTGCTTCCGATGGCAATCCCGGCGGCAAGTGTGGTCGTACTGTGGAAGATTCTTTTTGACAGCCACGGATTTGTGAACAGTGCGATCCATGCGCTGTCAGGAATGAGCGGAATCGGGCAGATTTTAAACGTTTTGTCGGTGCAGGAGGTAGACTGGATGAACACCGATGCCGCATTTGGAATCCTCGTATTCAGCTATGTCTGGAAATATTTAGGATACGATATTGTGCTCTGGATGGCGGGGCTTTCTGCAATCCCGCAGGGGATTTATGAGGCGGCAGATATGGACGGAGCCGGAAAATGGAAAACGTTTTTCTATATCACACTTCCGAATCTCCGCCCGGTGGCATTTACCGTTGTCATTTTGTCGGTTTTAAATTCATTTAAGGCGTTCCGGGAGGTTTACATGGCAGCGGGCAGCTATCCACAGGAAAATATTTATCTGTTGCAGCATGTGTTCAACAACTGGTTCCAGACGCTCTCGGTGGATAAGATGGCGGCGGCATCTGTGATGCTCGCGTTTGTAATTGCGGTGTTTGTGCTGTTACTTGAGCGAAGCTGGGAGCGGGAAGGATAATGAACAGGAGACAGCAGATAAAAAGGAAGATGTACAATATAAATACAGAAAGAAGAATCTCATGAAGAGAATAATAATAACAGGAATACTGATTCTGGCGGCAGGCTTGTGTCTTGCTCCGGTTCTCTTTCTGCTTGTCGGCACTTTTATGGGAAACCGTGAAATCTATACGTGCATCGCACCTGCACTCGGAAAGGGAGATGGGCTTGCTATCTGGCATCTTCTGCCACAATACCCGACGTTGCAGAATGTTGTGGAGCTTCTTTTCGATTCACCAGAATATTTTCAGATGTTCTGGAACTCGATTTTTTACACGGGGGCAATTCTGGCAGGGCAGATGCTTTTTGGCATGCCGGCAGCGTGGGGGCTGGCGAGGTATTCTTTCCGCGGAAGAAAAACAGTTTACCGGCTGTTCATTCTCGTGATGATGATGCCGTTTCAGGTCACGATGTTGTCGCAGTATCTGGTGTTAAACCGTCTGGGAATGCTGGACAGACCGCAGGCAGTCGTTTTGCCCGGAATTTTTGCAACGTTTTCCGTCTTTATTATGTACCGCTTTTTCCGTGGAATACCGGAAAATGTCATGGAGGCGGCACGTATGGACGGGGCGGGAGAATTCCAGATTTTTTTGCGAATCGGCATACCGCTTGGAAGTCCGGGCATCCTGTCGGCACTGGTATTTTCGTTTTTGGACTGTTTTAGCATGTTAGAGCAGCCGATGACGTTTTTGAAAACAAAAAGTCTCTGGCCGTTGTCACTTTTTCTGCCGGAGATCACGAGCCAGAACGCAGGATTTTCACTCTGTGCATCACTGGTGACGATCCTGCCCGCGATGTTTGTTTTTCTGGCAGGACAGGACTATCTGGAGCAGGGAATTGCGATGGCGGGAGCGAAGGAATAGTGCAGAAGCAGAATGTAAATTAGAATGAAAATTTGGTTTACATAATATATGCTATAAAGAATTACGATAATGAAAAATTGCAGTAGAAAATGATATGACAGACAGAGTGTAATTGAGAATATGAAAAATATAAGAAAAAACAAAAATTCGGAAAATGAAATAGCAGTAACCGGAAAATCGGGACTTTTCTGGTTAAAAGGGCTGGCTGGTTTACTTGCGGTCATGCTGGTTTTCACGATTGCATCGAGGGTGGTGGCATCCATCACTGTCCCACAGGTAACGGCATCAGCTCCGTCATCCGGAAAGATCGAGCACACGGTTATGGCATCGGGAACCGTGGAGGCAGGCGGCGAGAAAGCGATTGTCACAGAGGAAGGAATTCTGGTTGCACAGGTCAATGTGCATACGGGAGAAAGCATCGGGGAAGGAGAAACTCTTTTTGCACTTGATATGGACAGTCTGGAAGATCAGATTTATGAGCTGCAGAACCAGATCAAAAAGCTTCAGCTTGAAAATGATTCCCTGAAGAAAAATAAAGCGCAGGCAGACGCAAAGCAGCAGCTGGAGTTAAAGCGTGCGCAGGAAGATTATGAGGAAACGATAGCGAAGAATACAGTTTCCGATGGGAAGGCAAATGAGGCATTGCAGAAAGCGGCGGATGCGAAAAGTCAGGCAGAGAAGGAATTAAACAGTGCGAAGGATGCACTCGCACAGGCGGAGAAGGAGCTGAATGCAGTCAAAGAGGAACTGCAAAATGTGAAGGATGCAGCTGCGGCAGAGCAAAGTAAAGATACCGCAGATCAGACAGGCGAAGCAGAAAAGAAAGATACAAATTCAACCATAACACAGAAGCTCCAGCAGTTAGAAGAAGCTGTGCAGGAAAAGCAGAACACATACGACACAATTCAGGCAAAAGTTACTGAAAAGCAGGCGGCACTTGACTCTGCCAGCGTCGCATTAGAGGAGAAGCAGGAACAGCTGGAATCCAATACAAGTACTGCAGAGGATGCAAAGAAAGCCGCAGAGCGCGCGGTAGAAGATGCAGGTCTGTCTGCAGACATCGATCACACGCAGGAAATCAACGCCATTTCTTTAGAGCAGTTCCAGAAACAGTTAGAAAAGCTGAAAACCCTAAAGCAGCAGAACGGAGAGATAACTGCACCATCCTCCGGGATTATTACAAAAGTATGTGTGGAAACCGGGCAGAAAACAACAGACACGGCGGCAGTTGTCATGAGCGATGAGCAGAGTGGACTTTTTTTTACTACGACAACGGACAGCAAAAACAGGGAATATCTCTCAGTGGGAGATAATGCAACGATTACCGGTGTCGGTAAGGGAACGTCTGATTGCAGCATTGTTTCCCTGGAAACATCGAAAGACGGAAGCAGCATAAAAGTGTCAATTGCTATGCAGGGGGATGATTTCTTGCCGGGTGAGAGCGCACAGATGACTGCCACAAGAAAATCGGAAATCTATGATTACCTTGTGCCGGTTACAGCCGTCTGGCAGGAAAATAACAAAGCGTATGTGTTACTCTTAGAGACGGAAAATACAGTGCTCGGAGAGCAGTATATCGCGAGGAAGGCGGAAGTGCAGATTTTAGATAAAAACAGCAGTTATGCAGCGGTAAGCGGAAACTCACTGAGTGCGGACTGCCAGATCATCACAGATTCTGATCGGATGGTTGGAAACGGGGATGTTGTGCGGATGACGGAGTAAGGACAGAACAATGAAAAAAATAAGTTACAGAAAAAGGATTGCAAGTCTGGCTTTTGGATTATTTGGAGCTGTATTTTTGGTATTTGCATGCGTTTATCATAATAAAACAGAGGATTTTTCCAATATCATCACAATCCAGTCTGGGGAAGACAAGTTTACCCAGAGCGAAATAGCGTCAATCCGGCAGGATAAGGCATCCGCAGAGACATTCACAGCGTGGACAGAGCAGAAAAATCAGACAGTTCGTGCTACGATAAACGAACGGAGCAGCAACGCAGATATTTTGTTACTCTGTGGAGATTCCCACTCCGTCCTTCCGTGGGGAAAAAATTTGCCGGAAAGCGACACAGAGGGCTGCATCCTAGGTGCATCCTTAGCGGAGCAGTTGTTTGGTGGAACAGAGGTGGAAGGACAGCAGATCCTATACAACGGAAGAGAACTTACTGTGCGCGGTATCGTAAAAGAACCACAAAATATAATGCTATGTCAGAGCGCTGCAAACGATGAGACAGCTTCCGGAACACAAACTGGAAGCAACGGAAACCAGCAGACAGGCTCATCAGAAAATAATCAACAGGAAATCTGCTATGACAAAATCAGTCTGCTCTATACAGACAAGTCGAAAGCGATTAACAGGACTGCGGCAGAATTTATCAGCAGATATGGATTAGACGGTCAGATCCTTCATTACGAATACAAACGAAATCTAAGCTGGTTTACAGACCTGATCCCGGGAAAATGGTCCGATTTTTCCGGTTGGAAGGAGAATTTGAAAACACTGCAAAGTGATGAAAAAATATTAAAGCAGTGCGAGAAGAGCACGGTCGAAAGCCTTTATTTGGAATGGGTCTGGAAAAGAAACAATTGTTTCCTGATGTGTCTTGTTATGGCAGAGTTGTTATAATAGCTCCAGAGGTGGTATATAAGTGAGAGGGGCACTGAAACTTGTAATTTGAAATACGTTATGTTAGTATAAATTACGTCAGTGAACATTTCTCACTGATACAGTTTTTAAATAACAGTATATTTTAAAAGTAAGACTCCGGAGGTTATCAAATACATGAGACATTGATTTTTTTCTAATTCAATGATGGAAAAACTGGCAGAAATCAAAGATGGCACAGTTTTTAAATCAGGTTACAGACAGATGTAATCTTTTTTTTGTTACAAAGAAGAAGATCGGTCAACTGATTACGAATTAGAAAAAAAGGAGATATCTCATGAAAAAATTAAAATTTGATAGTTATGACGGAGTCTGTTTTTTGAATGGACTTGTCTTTTTTGCGCCGGTTGCGTTGCTGGTAAGAACGCAGGCTGGTGTGTCGGAACACGTATTTTTCCTCCTTCAGGCATTATTGTCTGGCGTGATTTTTCTGGGGGAAATTCCAACAGGATTTATAACAGATAAAATTGGATACCGGAAATCCCTGATCCTGGCACAGGTGTTGCTGCTTGGCGCGAGAAGTTTATTGCTTGCAGCCTTTGTGAGCCGGTCGCTTGCACTGTTCGTCGTGGAGGCAGTTGTGGAGGGGACTGCGACGTGCTTTACTTCCGGAACGGGAAGCGCGTACCTGTACGATCTGTATGGGGAAAACGGATATCTTGTAAAAACAGCACATGCAGAAAACTTTGGAACAGCAGGTTTTATCATCAGTACAGTTGCGTATGCCGGGATTTATAAAATAAGCGGTATGGAAGGTTTGTTGATTACAACCGTAGTCATGGATATTATAGCGGTTGTATGCTCGTTCTTCCTGAGAAGTGAAAGCAGTAAAGCGGTAATTGCAGACAGGAAGGAAGTACAGATTTTAGCGGTATTTAAAAACAAAAAAGCATTTCTGTTTGTGATTTCGCTGGCGATTTTCAGTATCGCATGGCTTCTGATCAACTTCTTTTATGTGGAAAAACTTGAAAACTGCGGTTTGCCGGTAGAATGGATGTCATTGATCATTTTGAGCTATTCAGCCATACAGATGCTGGCAGAACCCATTTTAGGAAAATTGTCTGACGGAAAAAACGAAAAGTCCGGCAGGGAAAAACTGCCCACAGTTACAGCTTCCATAGCAGGGGTGGCATTTCTTCTTTTTGGAGTGGTAAAATTCAGGGCAGCCGTACTGCTTCTAATGCTGATATTGCCGTTGCTTTTAAATCTTCCGGAATATCTGCTGATGGATCTGGAAAATCAGTTTGTGGACGAAGCGGAGTGTGGCAGCCAGCGTGCGGCAATGCTGTCTGTGCTTAATATGGGAGTGAATCTGGTGGAGATTCTGACACTGTCAGCCTCAGCATTTTTGACAAAAATCGGAATCCAGTGGTGCTTTGTGTTTGTGGGATGCTTTCTGATGGTGATAGCGCATCTATTTGCCAGAATACAAAAATAGAAGGAGCGAAAACCGCTTCCTCCTATCAAAAAGATTCATAATTTCACCACAGACCTAATACGTGTTGCATCAGCAAACTCATACAGGTAATACCGATCCAGCAGCTGAATCCAAGAAGCAAAGGCTTGGCTCCTGTTTTCACTAATTTCACAATATTGGTATTCAGACCAATTGCACTCATGGCAAGAACGATGAAAAACTTGCTCAAAGTTTTTAGCGGATTGAAAACAGCTGCAGGAACACCGAAGTTCACTGCTATTGTTGTAATAATGGATGCAATTATAAAATAGAGAATGAACATTGGAAAAATCTTTTTAAAATCCACTTTATTATGATCCGTTTGTTCCCTTCTGGTTCGAAGAAAAGCAAGGACAAGCGTGATTGGAATAATTGCCAGTGTTCTTGTAAGTTTTACGGTGACAGCTTTATCCAAAGTCGCCGAACCAAGGTTGTACATGGAATCCCAGGTGGAGGCAGCAGCGGTAACGGAAGAGGTGTCATTCACAGCAGTTCCGGCAAAAATGCCGAAAGCTTCTCCGCTTGTCTGGGAAAAACCGAGAACGGTGCCAAGCATAGGAAAAAATAAAGCGGCAAGCATATTGAAAAAGAAAATGACAGAAATTGATTGTGCAACTTCCTCATCATCAGCGTCAATGACAGGAGCAGTAGCTGCAATTGCGGAGCCTCCGCAGATCGAGGAACCTACACCGATGAGTGTGGAGATTTTTCCGGGAACATGAAGGATTTTATGTAATACCCAGGCAACAACAAGGGATGTTGTGATCGTTGCAAGAATGATTGGAAGCGATTGTTTTCCTGTCTGCAGGATGACAGAGAGATTCATTCCAAAACCAAGTAAAATAACAGCATATTGCAGGATCTTTTTGGACACAAATGTGATGCCGCTCTGTAGAGCAGATTTATCGCTGACCAATAATGTAATGACCATTCCTAGGAGGATCGCAAAGACAGGACCACCTACAATTGGGAAAATTTTTCCTAAAATCCAGCTTGGAATCGCAATCATCAGGCATAACAGCACACCTTTCCAGTTTTTTTTAATAAAATTCATATTCATAACCTCACTAAAAATATTTTGATTCTTACGGGTTCCTATGATAGCATAAACACATAGAGATGAAAAGTAACAAGCCAAAATAAAAGGAGCAGTCATGCAGACAAAAGGAAAGAAAAAAATCATAGATAATGCGGGAGCATTGCAGAAAAAATACGCATGGAAATCAGAGAAAATGCAGGATACAAAGAAAGCGCCGCAGGATACAAAGAAACAGGCAGCAGCCTGTCCGTATGCAAAAAAATGTGGCGGCTGTGATTATCAGGGAATGTCCTATGAACAACAGCTGCAGGAAAAACAGACCTATGTGCGCAAAAACATTGGGGATTACTGTAAAGTCCTGCCGATCATCGGAATGGAAAATCCGTATCATTACAGAAATAAAGTACACGCAGTGTTTGATGTGGAGCGCAGGGGAAAACATGCAAACGGCGGCAGACGTACCGCAGGCAACGGACATGCGAAGGCAGCACCGGGCGGCGTGATCTCTGGTGTATACAAGGCCGGAACCCATGAAGTCATCAATATTGATTCCTGTGAAATCGAGGATGAGTTATCGAGTGCGATCATCCGCGATATCAGAGGACTTCTTCATTCATTTAAAATAAAAACATATGATGAGGACACCGGATACGGTCTGCTTCGGCACGTTCTCGTGCGCCGCGGTTTTCACAGCGGCGAGGTGATGGTAGTGTTGGTGCTCGGTTCCCCGATTCTTCCATCCAAAAACAATTTTGTAAAAGCACTGCGGAAACTTCATCCAGAAATAACTACAGTTGTGGTTAACGTAAATGATAAACAGACCAGCATGGTTCTCGGAGAAAAAGAAACCGTCATTTATGGAAAAGGCTATATTGAGGACACGCTCTGCGGCTGTACCTTCCGTATTTCGCCAAAATCATTTTATCAGGTGAATCCGGTGCAGACAGAGATACTTTATAACAAGGCGATTGCGTATGCGGGGCTGACCGGAAAAGAGAAAGTGATCGATGCATATTGTGGAACCGGAACGATCGGACTGATTGCTGCGTCCCAGGCAAAAGAAGTGATTGGCGTGGAGTTAAACCGTGATGCTGTGAGGGATGCAATCATCAACGCAAAACGGAACCACATCCAAAATGAACAGTTTTACAATGCAGATGCCGGAAAATTTATGGTGGAGCTGGCAGAGCAGAACGAAAAAGTGGATGTTGTTTTCATGGATCCACCGAGATCAGGAAGCGATGAGGCATTTTTATCCTCAGTTGTAAAACTTGCACCGAAAAAAGTGGTCTACGTGTCCTGCAACCCGGAGACACTTGCGAGGGATTTAAAATATCTCACAAGACATGGATATCAGGCTGTCGAGTGCCAGCCTTGCGACATGTTTCCGTTCACGAAACATGTGGAGGCAATTTGTCTTTTGTCAAAGAAATTTTGATTGAACAAAATCGCTGCGCGATGGTCTGCCAAGGCTGTGGCGCAGTTTTATTTTTATTAAAAAAGCAGTGGAATTACTTTCCATAATCCGTTATTGTTAAGTTACCACACGAAACAACTGAACTAAGAAAGCTCCACTGCCTATGATAAGAATAACATTTTCCAGTCTCTTCCGCAATCGGAATTATGACGCTAATGCACCTCCGAATAGGTAGATGTAATTATTAACACTACTTATTCTGGAGGTTTTATTATGTATAAAGATATTTTTGAATCCATCCGCAATGAGGCGGAAAAACGTAACCTGCGTGAAAGAACTATTCAACTGTATTGCTCTGATGTCAGCTACTTTCTTCGTTGGATTGGAAAAAATGTTTCTGATCTTACACTTGAAGATGCGGAAAGTTTTCTTACTGCCAAACGTCTGGAAGGAAGGTCTCCTGAAACTCACAATCACTATCGGTCTGCAATCAAGTTCTTATATAAAAAGGTGCTGAAGATTGTCTGGGATGATGACACTGTTCCGGCTATGAAAAGAGAGCGAAATCTTCCTGCCGTTCTATCACGCGATGAAATAAATGCAATCATTGACGCCACTCCGAATCTGAAGCATAAAGCGATTATTGCAACTATGTATTCTTCCGGATTACGTGTATCAGAGGTTGTTCATCTTCATTATGATGACATTTCACGTACCAACATGACAATTCATGTTCGTGAAACCAAAGGCAGAATTGACAGGTATACAATTCTGTCTCAAAAAAATTTAGACCTTCTCACAGAGTATTGGTACAAATGTGGTCGCCCTAAAGATATCCTTTTCCCAAGTTCCTGGTCCGGTGGATATCTTGATATAGCCAGTGTTAACCAGTTCTTTAAGAAAAGTGCTAAACTCGCCGGCATTAACCGTCATGTTTCCTCTCATGCGTGCCGTCATAGTTTTGCCAGCCACCTATTCGAAAGTGGCACAGATATAAAATATATCCAGTCACTTCTGGGACATGTTGATCCTCGCTCTACAGATGTTTACCTTCATGTGAGCAACAAGACACTTCTTGGAATCCGCAGCCCGTTCGACAACCCGGAAGGTGGTGAATCATGAGTAAGGATTGTACGATTCAGGATGTTTTTCATCGTTTTTATCCATCTTTTGAATCCACACATAGTATTTCTCCCGCTCAGCGAAAGGCCGCTTATCACATCATGAATTGCAAAACCGGTGCCTTTGGTGTGAATGTAAGCGTATGCGAGG
>OGHK01001399.1_pt1 | contig 20863 bp, 18 predicted proteins | sample 1571411 | NCBI WGS metagenome assembly OGHK01 (sample SAMEA2582043, study PRJEB24529) | metagenome | biome: Human gut stool | place: China | collected 2011 | reverse complement strand
CTTACACAGGCGGCTGTTATGGAACAGAAGCACCATTCTACTGGCAGGGATGATACATTTTTATGTATACCACCACTTTATCATACAGGAGCAAAGTTCCACTGGATGGGAAGTCTTGTTGCAGGAAGTAAGGCGGTTCTTCTTAAAGGAACGAAGCCGGAACAGATATTGTCAGCAGTATCAAGTGAACACTGCACTATAGTATGGCTGTTAGTGCCTTGGGCACAGGATATTCTTGATGCATTGGATTCAGGAAAGATTAAGTTATCAGATTACAATTTATCGCAGTGGCGTCTTATGCATATAGGTGCTCAGCCAATTCCACCATCACTTATTAAGAGGTGGAGGAAATATTTTCCTAATCATCAATATGATACTAACTATGGTTTGTCAGAGTCAACTGGACCGGGCTGTGTTCATCTTGGAGTTGAGAATATAGATAAAGTTGGTGCAATTGGAATTCCGGGTTATGGCTGGGAATGTAAGATTGTTGATGAGAATGATAATGAAGTCTGTCAGGGTGAAGTCGGTGAGCTATGTGTTAAAGGACCCGGAGTTATGACTTGTTATTATAGAAATGAAGCTGCTACAAAGGAAGTATTAAAAGACGGCTGGCTGTATACAGGTGATATGGCTATGCAGGATAAAGATGGCTTTTATTTTCTTGTGGACAGGAAGAAAGATGTTATTGTATCAGGTGGAGAGAATATATATCCTGTGCAGATAGAGGATTTCTTAAGAAGATTTCACAAGATAAAGGATGCGGCGGTAATTGGTCTTCCTGACAGGCGTCTAGGCGAGAAGACAGCAGCAATTATAGAGATTAAAGACGGAGTCAGTTGTACAGAGGAAGAAATCGAAAAGTTCTGTCTTGAGCTTCCACGTTATAAAAGACCTAAGCAGATAATATTTGCTGAGATACCACGAAATGCGACAGGAAAGATAGAGAAACCAAAGCTTCGTAAAATATATGGAGCAGATAAGCTTGTTGCGATGGAGAACAAAGCATAATCGTGATTATAGATTAATATGCAATATAGATATAATTATAGATTAATATGCAATATAGATATGATTATAGATAATGGAAGGAAAAGGTATGAAAGAGTTAATGTTAGGCAACAAAGCGGTTGCCAGAGGGTTATATGAAGCGGGCTGTAAGGTTATATCAAGTTATCCGGGAACTCCCAGCACTGAAATTACAGAGGAGGCGGCAGCTTACAATGAGATATATTGTGAATGGGCACCTAATGAAAAGGTTGCATTAGAGGTGGCTCACGGAGCAACACTTGGCGGTGTAAGAGCGGCGTGTGCTATGAAGCACGTAGGCTTAAATGTTGCGGCAGACCCATTATTTACAATATCATATCAGGGACTTAATGCAGGACTTGTAGTGTGTGTTGCAGATGACCCAGGTATGCATTCATCACAGAATGAACAGGATTCAAGGCATTATGCAATTGCGGCGAAGCTTCCAATGCTTGAGCCATCGGACTCAGAGGAGTCGAGAGTATTTGCTAAGAAAGCATTTGAGATGTCCGAAAAGTTCAATACACCAGTCCTTTTAAAAATGGTCACGAGAGTAGCCCACTCACAGAGTGTAGTTGATACAGAAGAAAGAGTTGAGCCGGATAGAGTTCCTTATGTAAAAGACCCAGCTAAAGTAATGATGACACTTAATTCAAGAAATGCCCATATAAGAGTTGAGGAGAGAACTAAGGCGTTGATAGAATATGCAGAGAGTACAGAACTTAACAGGGTTGAGCTTGGAGAGGATACAAGCGTAGGAATTATCACAGACTCTACTTCATACCAGTATGCAAGGGAAGTATTAGGTGATAAAGTTAGCATATTAAAGCTTGGAATGATTAATCCACTCCCAGAAAAGCTTATAAAAGACTTTGCACAGAAGGTAGATAAGGTTATTGTTCTTGAAGAGTTAGACCCTATAATTGAAAATCACTGCAAACAGCTTGGAATTAAGGTGGCTGGTAAGGATACATTTCCTATATGCGGCGAGTTCTCCCAGAACCTTGTAAGAAAATGTCTTGGTATGAAAGAACCAGAGCATATTACTATAGAAGAAAATGTTCCAGCACGTCCTCCAGTTATGTGTGCAGGCTGTCCACATAGAGGAATATTCTACATTTTAAAGAAGAAAAAATGTATGGTATATGGTGATATTGGCTGTTATACATTGGGCGCAGTTGCACCGCTTAATGCAATGGATTTGAATGTCTGTATGGGAGCTTCCTGTTCAGGACTTCACGGCTTTAATAAAGCTATAGGTGAGGAAGCAGAGAGTAACAGCGTAGGTGTTATCGGAGATTCAACATTTATTCATTCAGGAATGACAGGTATAACAGACATTTCTTATAATATGAGTAATTCGACAGTGATTATCCTTGATAATTCTATTACAGGAATGACAGGACACCAGCAAAATCCAACTACAGGAAAGAACCTTCGTGGTGAACCAGCAGGAAAGGTTGATCTTGAAGCATTATGCAGGGCATTGGGCTTTAACAGAGTAAGGGTTGTAGACCCATATGACCTTAAGGCAGTTGAGGAAGCTGTTACAGAGGAGCTTGCAGCTAAAGAACCATCTATTATTATAAGCCGCAGACCTTGCGTTATGATTAAAGGAACAGTACATAAACCACCAATCAGTGTAGATGAAAGCAAATGTGTTGGCTGTAAACAGTGTATGAGCATAGGCTGTCCAGCAATTGCAGTTAAAGATAAGAAAGCACATATTGACCCTACACTCTGCATAGGCTGTAAAGTATGTTCACAGATGTGTAAGTTCGAGGCAATATAATGTTGTAAGGCGATGTATATTAGGTGTTAATGGAATAGAAAAAAGTATTAGATGTCCGATTTGTTCAAATTAGATTTGCTTGATGTGAAATTAGGCAGGGCATCTGATAATGTCGGAAATGAGGAATATGTATGAGTAATTCAGTTAAGAATATTATGATTGTTGGTGTTGGCGGACAGGGAACACTTCTGGCAAGTAAACTGCTTGGTTATGTTCTTATGCAGCAGGGATATGATGTTAAAGTGTCAGAGGTACACGGAATGAGCCAGCGAGGCGGAAGTGTTGTTACTTATGTAAGATTTGGAGATAAGGTATATTCTCCAGTTATTGATAAAGGTGAGGCTGATTATATTCTTTCATTTGAGAAGCTTGAAGCGTTAAGATGGATTGAATATTTAAAGATTGGCGGACAGATAATAACTAACACGCAGGAAGTTGACCCAATGCCGGTAATTACAGGTGCTATGCAGTATCCAGATAATATTATTGAAAAGCTTGAGAGTGCAGGTGCAAAGGTCGATGCTAAAGATTTCTTATCAATAGCAGAAGAGGCAGGGTCGGCCAAAGCGGTTAATATTGTACTTATGGGAAGATTATCAGATTATTTCAAAGACATTCCATATGAGGTGTGGGATAAAGCAATAGATGAGATAGTCCCAGAGAAATACAGAGAGCTTAATCATAAGGCATTGAAGCTTGGCAGAGGCTGAGTAAATGTAAAATAATAAAGGTAAAATGGATATACATTTGTGATATTATGGTATCATATGTATATCCATTTTGTAATATTAGTGGCAGGAGTTATTATATAGAATTAAAGAGGCTTATATGTTTAATCTAGAAGAAGAATTAAAGAAGCTCCCAGATAAGCCGGGAGTGTATATTATGCACGATAAACACGACACAATTATATATGTCGGCAAGGCTAAGATATTAAAAAATCGTGTAAGACAATATTTTCAGAGTAATAAAAATCATTCGGCTAAGGTTGTCCAGATGGTTTCACATATTGCATATTTTGAGTATATCGTGACAGATTCTGAGCTTGAAGCACTGGTGCTTGAATGTAATCTTATAAAGGAACACAGACCGAAATATAACACGATGTTAAAGGACGACAAGAGTTATCCTTTTATTAAGGTTACCATTGGAGAGGAATTCCCAAGAGTGTTATTCTCAAGAACAATGAAGCACGGAACAGGCAAATTCTTTGGACCATACACATCAGCAGGTGCTGTCAAGGAGACAATTGAACTGCTCTGTAAGCTTTACAAGGTAAGAACGTGCAACAGAAGACTTCCTAAAGATATAGGCAAGGACAGACCCTGCCTTAATTATCATATCGGACAGTGCAATGCACCTTGTCAGGGTTATGTGAACAAAGATGAATATAAGAAAAATATAGATAAAGTAATAAGCTTCCTTAATGGTAATTATTCCGAGATTATTAATGAGCTGACGGATAAAATGCAGGATTGTTCCGAGCGTATGGAATATGAGGAAGCCGCTAGATACAGGGATTTGTTAATCAGCGTTAAGCAGATCGCACAGAAGCAGAAGATAACAGCAGATGATGCAACAGACAGAGATGTAATTGCGTGTGCTATGGACGCGGAAGATGCAGTTGTACAGGTATTCTTTATAAGACAGGGCAAGCTTCTTGGACGTGAGCATTTCCATATGAAGGTTGCAACGAATGACAGCAGAAGCGGCATTTTGTCAGAATTTATGAAGCAGTATTATGGTGGAACACCATATATTCCCAATGTGATAATGACACAGGAGGAGATTGAGGATGCTGGTACAATCGCCGACTGGCTTTCAAGCAGGAAGAAGCGGAAAGTTACAATTATCACGCCAAAGAAGGGCGATAAGGAGAAAATGGTTGAACTTGCCCATAAGAATGCACTTATGGTATTAACTAAAGATGCAGAGAAGATTAAGCTTGAGGAGAAAAGGACAACAGGTGCTATGAAGCAGATAGCAGACTGGCTTGGGCTTGCTTCGATAAGGCGTGCAGAGGCTTATGATATATCTAATACAAGTGGTGTTGAGTCAGTTGGTTCAATGGTTGTATTTGAGGACGGAAGACCTAAGAAAAATGATTATAGAAAGTTCAAGATTAAGACGGTCAAAGGGCCTGATGATTATAAGAGTATGAGAGAAGTACTTACAAGACGTTTTACAAGAGGAATGAGAGAGCGTGCAGGTGAGGAAGAGACAAGGGGTTTTGCTGTGTACCCGGACCTTATAATGATGGATGGTGGACGAGGACAGGTGAACATTGCACTGGAGGTTCTTGATGAACTTCATATTAATATTCCTGTATGCGGTATGGTTAAGGACGATAACCATAACACAAGGGGACTTTACTATAATAATGTAGAAATTCCAATAGACAGGCATAGTGAAGGTTTTAAGCTTATAACAAGGGTTCAGGATGAGGCACATAGATTTGCGATAGAATACCACAGGTCATTAAGAAGCAAGAAGCAGGTAAGCTCAGTTCTTGATGAGATTGAAGGAATCGGACCAGCAAGAAGAAAAGCGTTGATGAAACATTTTCTTGATATTGACAAAATCCGTAATGCCAATGTAAGTGAGCTTATGGAGGCAGAAGGAATTACAGAAAATGTAGCGCAGAACATATACAAATATTTTCATTGATGTGTTATTTTAATGTCTTTCAATATTAATTGCACTGTGTTAAACTATTAATAATAGATAGTCAGAAGATATATAGTCTTAAGTAAGGCAATGAAATATAAAATGTGGCATAATTGCGCAGGATTGGAGTAGATATGAACGGAAAAGAAAGAGTTAATTTATTCAAGGTAATCGAGAAGATGAATCTTGTTAATCTTACACCTGATATTGATGTTAAGGGAATATGGATTCACGTTCCAGAATTTAACAGGCCAGCGTTACAGCTCACCGGATTTTATGACCAGTTCGATAATGACAGAATACAGATTATAGGTAATGTAGAATATGCTTATCTTAAGAGCCTTTCAGAAACAGAGCGTTATGAAAGATATATGCAGTTGTTATCAAGCAATATTCCCTGCCTTATCTTCTGTAGGAATTTAGAGCCGGAGGCAGAGATTATAGAGCTTGCAAAGAAATATCAGATTCCAATATTAAAGTCTGCTGAGTCAACATCTTCATTTTCAGCAGAAGTTATAAGATGGCTTAAAGTACAGCTTGCACCTTGTATAGTAATACACGGTGTATTAGTTGATGTATATGGCGAAGGTGTGCTTATTACAGGTGAGAGTGGTATAGGTAAGAGTGAAGCAGCACTTGAGCTTATAAAGAGAGGCCACCGTCTTGTAACAGATGATGCTGTCGAGATTAGAAAAGTAAGTGATGAAACATTAGTTGGTTCAGCACCCGGAGTTACTAAGTATTTCATAGAGTTAAGAGGTATTGGTATTATTGATGTAAAGACACTTTTCGGTGTAGAGAGTGTTAAGGAAACTCAGGAGATTGATATGGTTATCAAGCTTGAGGACTGGAATAAGGACAAGGAGTATGACAGACTTGGACTCGAAGAAGAATACACAGAATATCTTGGCAATAAAGTAGTGTGTCATTCGCTTCCAATAAGACCAGGACGTAATCTTGCAGTAATAGTTGAGGCTGCGGCTGTAAACCACAGACAGAAGAAGATGGGTTACAATGCGGCTAAGGAGTTATATAGAAGAGTACAAGAGAACCTTATGAGGGGTGATGATGAAGATGAGTTTATTTAAGGATATAGTTCTTGGCATTGATATAGGTGGAACAACCTGCAAATGCGGCGTGTTCACAACAGATGGCACGCTTGTATACAAGGATGAGATACCAACAAGGAAAGATGAGGGTGGAAGTCTTATTTTATCAGACATTAAAGAACATATTCCAGAGCTTGTGAAAGCGGCAGGACGAAGCTGTGATGAGATTAAAGGTGTTGGAATAGGTGTTCCGGGTGCAGTAAGAGAAGATGGAACAGTCAACAAATGTGTTAATCTTGGCTGGGGTGTATTTAACGTTGCACAGACTTTTAAAGATATGACAGGCTATGAAGTTAAAGTTGGCAATGATGCCAATATGGCGGCACTTGGTGAATACTGGATGGGAAGTGCGAAAGCATATTCAAGCGTTGTATTAGTTACAATAGGAACAGGTGTTGGCGGCGGAGTTATAATTGACGGTAAGCCAATATGCGGATACAATGGTGCTGCGGCAGAGATAGGACATCTGCCTATAGTAGAGGAGGAGACAGAATACTGTAACTGCGGTAATAAGGGCTGCCTTGAGCAGGTGGCATCAGCAACAGGCATAGTCAGAACAGCGACAAGAATGTTAAATGCAACCGATGAGCCATCGGCACTTAGAGCACTTCCTTATATATCTGCTAAGGCAGTATTTGATGAAGCTAAATCAGGAGATTCGTGTGCCATAAAGATTGTTGATTATGTATGCAGATATTTAGGAAAAGGCATTGCCTGTGCTTCTGCTATGACTGATACAGAGGTTATATGTATTGGCGGCGGAGTATCAGCGGCAGGTGATTATCTTATAGAAAGAGTTGCTAAGTATTACAAAGAATACGCATTTCACGCGTGCAAGAATACTAAGATAGTCAGGGCTGAACTTGGTAATGATGCAGGTATGTATGGAGCTGCCAAGCTGGCATTAGGTTAATATAAAAGATTGGAGAGTAAGAAGCTTATGGATAATAATGAGCTGTTAGATAATCTTAAATTAATTGTGGGTGACACACAGGTAAGAACTGGTGAACCTATGAATATTCATACTACATTTAGAATTGGAGGCTGTGCAGATTATTATGTACAGCCATCTTCTATTGAGGAGTTACAATCATTAATTCGATTTTTGAATAAATCGGACATAGAATGCTGCGTTATAGGTAACGGAAGCAACCTTTTAGTATCAGATAAAGGAATAAGAGGAGTTGTAATACAGCTTTCAGATACATTTGACGAGGTAGAATATATTGATGATGTTACTGTAAAGGTTATGTCAGGAATGATGTTGTCAAGACTCGGTAACAAGCTGGCAGATAAGGGACTTGCAGGCTTTGAATTCGCAACGGGAATACCGGGAAGCGTAGGCGGTGCAGTTAGAATGAATGCAGGTGCATATGGTGGAGAGATTAAAGACATAATAGTTAGTGCCGATGTACTCGACCGAAGCGGCAGGCTTATAAGCCTTAGCAGGGACGAACTTGAGTTAGGTTATAGAACAAGCTGTATAGCGGCTATGGATTATATAGTTGTCAGTGCTGTGTTCAGATTACAGAAAGGTGATACTGACACAATCAAGGCACTTATAAAGGAACTTGCTGTTAAGAGAAGAGCTAAGCAGCCTTTGGAATATCCTAGTGCAGGAAGTACATTTAAACGTCCACAAGGCTTCTTTGCAGCTAAGCTTATAGAAGATGCAGGACTTAAAGGAGTGTCAGTTGGCGGAGCAATGGTTTCAGAGAAACATTCTGGTTTTGTTGTTAATACAGGCAATGCAACAGCAAAGGATGTGTGTATGCTTACTGATATGGTTAAGGATAAAGTTAAACAGCAGTCAGGTGTAGATCTTGAACTGGAGGTTATAAAGCTCGGAGATTTTAGTTAAATGCCGTGGAGGAACTTATGAAGATAGTTATTGTAACGGGAATGTCAGGTGCAGGTAAATCAACAGCATTAAATATGCTTGAAGATGAGGGATATTATTGTGTTGATAATATGCCTATATCGCTTATACCTAAATTTGCGGAGCTGGCAGACTGTCAGGAACAGGATAACGGATATAATAATATAGCATTAGGCGTTGATATAAGAAGCGGACATTCTCTTGCAGAGTTCGAGTCCGTACTTGATTATATGAAAAAACGCCAGTATAACTATAAAATATTATTCCTTGAATCTAGTGACGAAGTGCTTGTAAAGCGTTATAAAGAAACGAGAAGGACACATCCGCTTGCGAAGGATGGACGAGTTGACAGAGGTATTGAGCTTGAGAGGGAACAGTTAAAGTTCCTTAAGCAGAGGGCAGATTATATTGTTGATACAAGTACGCTTCTTACAAGAGAATTAAAGCAGGAGTTACAGAAGATAATTCTTGAACGTAAGGAGTATAACAATTTATTTGTAACTGTGCTGTCATTTGGCTTTAAATACGGAATACCAGTAGATGCAGATATTGTATTTGATGTAAGATTTCTGCCTAATCCGTATTATGTTGAAGAATTAAGGCCGCTTACAGGCAATGACAAACCAATACAGGATTATGTAATGAAAGCACCAGAGGCGAAAGAATTTCTTAATAAGATAGATGATCTTATACAATTTCTTCTTCCTAACTATGTAAAAGAAGGCAAGTCAAGCCTTGTTATAGCTGTTGGCTGTACAGGAGGAAAGCACCGTTCAGTAACACTTGCCAATGAGCTGGCGGCAAGAATAGCAAGTACACCATATGGCTGTAAAGCTGAACATCGTGATATAGACAAAGATGCTAAGAGAAAGGGAGATAAGTAATGTCGTTTTCTTCAGATGTTAAAGAAGAATTAAGCACCAGAATTGATATGGCAAGGCACTGCCAGATAGCTGAATTTGCTGCGATTATGGGAATGTCAGGACGTATCAGGAGAGCATCGGGCAAAAGAATGCAGATAGAGATGTCTACTGAGAACGAGATTGCAAGATATAAGTTTATAGTATTATTAGAGCAGATATTTGATATTGATACAGGCGATATAATATATGTTTCAAAGAGCAGCCGTGACACAATAATCAGAATAGAAAATCAGGAATATGTCGCTAAAATATTGCAGACACTTAAATGGGCTGATGAAACATTTGATAATATTGAACCTGTATTTGTTGACACAAGAATAGTGCAGAAGGACTGCTGTAAGAAAGCATTTATAAGAGGTGCATTTATAGCGGCAGGTTCTATAAGCGATCCTAATAAGTTCTATCATTATGAAATAGTATGCGACTATGAAGAAGATGCACAGTGCCTGTGTGATATGCTTATATTCTTCGGGCTTGATGCTAAGATTACAGTCCGCAAGAATGATTATATAGTATATATGAAGGAAGGCAGTAATATAACAGATGTGCTTAATCTTATGGGAGCATATGTTTCGCAGATGAATCTCTACAATGTTATGATTCTTAAAGAAATGCGTAATGACGTGAACCGTAAGGTTAACTGCGAAACTGCGAACCTTAACAAGACGGTTGCCGCTGCGGTAAAGCAGACTAAGGACATAATATATATAAGGGATACAGTTGGTCTTGGAAGCCTTAAGGACAGCTTAAGACAGGTTGCCGAGGTAAGGCTTGAACACGAGGATATGAACCTTAAAGATATAGGTGCATTGTTAGACCCGCCTGTTGGCAAGTCGGGTGTCAATCACAGACTCAGAAAGATAAGCGAATACGCAGAACAGTTAAGACTTGAAAGAGGGGATTGACAACAAGCGTATAATAAAAATTAGGTAAGGTAAATTATTAGTTAAATGTATAGACAGAATGGAGGATAATATGACAAAAGTAGATATTATATCAGGATTTTTGGGAGCAGGTAAGACTACTCTTATTGCAAAGCTTTTAAAAGAAGGACTTGCTGGTGAGCAGGTTGTGCTTATAGAAAATGAATTTGGCGAGATAGGTATTGATGGCGGTTTCTTAAAGGAGTCAGGCGTTGAAATCAGAGAGATGAATTCAGGCTGCATATGCTGTTCTTTAGTTGGTGATTTCGGAACATCTTTAAAGGAAGTTGTTGAGAAGTACCACCCAGACAGAATTATTATCGAACCATCAGGTGTTGGCAAGCTTTCAGACGTTATTAAGGCTGTAAAGGATCTTCATATTGAGAATGAAATCCGTTTAAACAGTGCTTCAACAGTAGCCGATGCTTCTAAGGTAAAGGTATATATGAAGAACTTTGGTGAGTTCTTTAACAACCAGATTGAGCACGCTGGAACTATTATTCTTAGTAGAACACAGAATGTGTCAGAAGCCAAGTTAAAGACAGATATTGAACTTATCAGATCACTTAATAAGGATGCTCATATTATAACAACTCCTTGGGATGATATTGATGGCAAGCAGATACTTAATGCTATGGAAAATGTTACTAATCTTGAACTTGAAATGCTTGCAGAGGCAGCAGCAAAGGTGGCAGAGGAACACGAACATCACCATCATCACGATGGCGAGTGTGGCTGCGGACACGACCACCACGATGAAGAACACGAACATCACCATCATCACGATGATGAATGTGGCTGCGGACATGACCACCACGATGAAGAGCATGAACATCATCATCACGATGGCGAGTGTGGCTGTGGACATCATCACGAGCATGGTCATCACCACGCCGATGAAGTATTTACAAGCTGGGGTGTAGAAACTCCTAACAAGTATGACAAGGAAGAACTTTCAGAGATATTAAGAAAGCTTTCTGAGACAGATGATTATGGTAACATCTTAAGAGCTAAGGGTATGCTTCCTTGCACAGATGGTAAGTGGATGTTCTTTGACCTTGTACCAGAAGAATATGAAATCAGGGAAGGTAAGCCTGATTTTACAGGAAGAATATGCGTAATAGGAGCAGAATTAAAAGAAGATGCTCTTAAAGAATTATTTAATGTTTAATTACGGAAGTTAAAGTACTGGACAATCCGCAGACAACACAGACTGGGGGCATAAGCCCCCAGTGTTATATATAGTTAGAATAGATGGAGGACATATAATGGCACAGGAAGAGTATCAGATTCCTATATTTTTAATAAATGGCCAGTTAGATAGTGGCAAGACCAGATTTATCTCAGATACTATAGCAATGGGACAGTTTGCAGAGGCAAAGAATAAGCTCCTTATCGTATGTGAGGAAGGCGAAGAAGAATACAGTGAGAAGCTTTTAAAAGATAATGGCGTGGATATGGTGGTTCTTGAAAAAGAAGAATTAACAGAAGCTAAGCTTAATGAACTTGATAAAGAGTATGACCCTTGGATAGTAATTGTTGAGTATAATGGTATGTGGGATCCAGCCCTTCTTATGGGAACAGCTAAGCCAAGAGGCTGGGAGATATACCAGTCAATAACACTTATTGATGCTACGGCATTCAATCTTCAGTGGAACAATATGAGATCAATAATTGCAGAGACTGTTAAGTATACAGATATGGTTATATTTAACAGATGTAAGTCAGGTATGGATCTTGGAAGCTACAGAAGAAGTATGAGAGCACTTAATAACACACTTCAGATTGTATTTGAGGACGATAAGGGAGAGATGATGTCGATTGCAGAACAGCTTCCTTATGATGTTAATGCGGATATTATCGAGGTTGATGATGCTGATTACGGAATATGGTATATGGATGTATCAGAAAGACCAGATGTATATGTTGGCAAGAAAGTAAGATTTAAGGGTCAGGTATTAAAGAATAAATATTTCAAAGATAAGAACTTTGTACCAGGACGAAAGGTTATGACCTGCTGCGCTGAGGATACACAGTTTATTGGCTATATAAGCTTTTATAATAACATTGCTTCTTTAGAGAATAGACAGTGGATAATGGTTACAGCAACAATCAAGAATGAATTCCAGATGGCATACAAGAAGAAAGGACCTGTTCTTTATGTAGAAAAGGTTGAAAATGCAGAGCCACCAGTGGAAGAGATGGTTTATTTCTAGGATTGCAGTGTAGAGAAAATGGAATGTTCTATTATACATTTTTGAATAAATCGGACATATATAACAATTAGTAATACGGCTGGAGAGAACAATGATACAGGATATATTTCCTAATAGACTTGATAACCAATATGTAGAATGTAGTCCGCAGGATAATGATGTAATTTTCTTCTTTGAGGGTTCATCACTTCTTGCGAAGTATATTAAAGAAGATACATTAACTTATCCACTGTACAAGCAGTTCATACAGGGGATAAAGACAGGCATATCAAAAGATTCTGTTGATAATTATTCATTTACATACCTTTTATCTGTGGATGATACGAAATATTTTCTTGCACAGAGAAAAGGCGAATTATTAAGAGGACAATATGCTGGTGAAATGGCAGATTCCAAAGTGCATAATGAGTATACATCAGTGGTGGAAGGATTTTCATTTGTCGGGGTAGACTCATTTAGAAAAGCCAAACCGAAAGCTACAGCATTTGCAGCAATAACGGCATATCATCTGTATGGCTGGTACAGGGACAATCATTATTGTGGACGATGTGGCAGACCTACAATACACGATAACAAAGAGCGTATGGTAAAGTGTCCGGTATGTGGCAATATGGTATTCCCAAAGATAAGTCCTGCGGTTATCGTGGCAGTTACAGATAACGACAGGGTTCTGCTTACAAAGTATGCAGGAAGAACATATAAGAATTATGCTTTAGTCGCTGGCTTTAATGAGGCTGGAGAGACAATAGAGCAGACAGTCAGGCGTGAGGTAATGGAAGAAGTAGGACTTAAGGTCAAGAACCTTAAATATTACAAGAGCCAGCCTTGGGGACTTAGCGGCTCACTGCTTTCAGGGTTCTTCTGTGAGCTTGACGGTGATGACAAAATCACATTGCAGGAAGATGAATTATCACTTGGAACGTGGGTTAAGGCAGACGACCTTGACTTAGAAGACGATGGAATAAGTCTTACAAGAGAGATGATATTAAAATTCAAAAAAGAACATTCAATTGTTCCGTCTAATTAGAATAATACATTATTATTAAGCATAGAATTATCCCAAACATATGTGGGGTGGTTCTATGCTTAATTGGTTATGGGGCTTTATGATTATCATAGGAATAGTATACGCCCTTATCACAGGTAATATAGAAAGTGTCACGCAGGGGGCATTTGTCTCCGCCAAGGAAGCTGTCACATTATGTATAACTATGTTTGGCATTATGGCGTTCTGGTGTGGTCTTATGGAAATAGCAGAGAAATCGGGACTCATAGACAGGTGCAGATACATGATAGAGCCTCTTATAAAATGGCTGTTTCCGGGGGTTCCAAGCAGCTCCAAAGCATTTGGCTATATAGTTACCAATATGATATCTAATTTTCTTGGACTTGGCTGGGCGGCTACACCAGCAGGTATAAAGGCTATGAAAGAGATGGCAGTGCTTAATCAGAATAAGAATATAGCAAGCTGTGATATGTGTACATTTCTTGTGATTAACATTTCTTCAATTCAGTTAATTCCAGTAAATATAATAGCATACAGAAGCCAGTACAAAAGTCCCGACCCGACTGCAATACTATTTCCCTCAATAATAGCAACAACTATAAGCACGCTTGCGGCTGTTATATTTTGCAGGGTTATGACAAGGAGGGAGCGATGATGACTAAGATTTCAGCGTATATAATGCCGCTTGTCATATTGATTATTGTTGGATATGGAATGTACAAAAAGAGTGATAATTACGATAACTTTGTAAATGGTGCAGAGGATGGAATGAGGACAGTGGTTTCAATAGCACCTACACTGATTGGGCTTATGGTTGCGGTCGGAGTATTAAGAGCTTCTGGATTTCTTGATTTTATAGCTGGACTTTTAAGCGGTGTGTGTGGAAAGCTTGGAATACCGGCAAGCATAGTGCCGCTTATTATAGTAAGGCTGTTCAGTTCGTCAGCTGCAACCGGACTTAGCCTTGATATATTCAAGCAGTACGGAACAGACTCATATACAGGACTTATAACGTCTATACTTATGGGGTGTACAGAAACAGTATTTTACACAATGTCAGTATATTATATGGCGGCACGCATTAAAAAAACGCGCTGGACACTTGCTGGTGCATTAATTGCAACAGCGGCAGGCATAGCTGCGAGTGTCATTCTTGCGCGTTGTATTTCATAATATGATTAAATAGAAATATTTTATTACGATTAAGTGCAAAATTTATTATGGTTAAATCTAAAATCTTATTACGTTCAGGTGTCAGCCTGAGTACTATTATTAATTATTATTTTTTCAGATTTTTCATAGCAATATTGATGTCTACATTGCCTGATACACCATTTATTGAACCTGTGCTTGTATACTGCCACATAGCGTATCTGTAGGGATAATATGGAGAGGCAGTCTGATAACCGGCGAACCATTTATCATAACCTTCAAGTCTTTCAAGTTCAACATTATCCATAAAATACAAAAGATTACTGTAGATTAATGGAGTATATCCAGCAGCTTTAATTGTGTCGCAAAATGCGATTATTACGTCAGTTAATTCACTAGCCGAAAGATTTTCCTGACGGAAGCTGTCATTTTCTATAGCTTCTACGTCAATAGCGATTGGGTATGTAATATTATAAGGCTTTACAAGAGTAAGTACATAGTTGGCTTCTTCGATAGCTTCCTCTTTGTTAAGAGCCTGTGAATAGAAGTATACACCGACATCTATATTATTCTTGATAGCATTAGTTGTGTAAGTATTAAATGAAGTATCTTCCACAAGAAGTCCTGAGCCATAAGCCCTGTAGCCACATCTAATCATAGCAAAATCCACACCGGCGGCTTTAACCTTGGCAAAATCCACATCAGAGTTGTGCTTTGATAAATCAATTCCTGTATATGTCTCGGCATTAGTTCCTGAATAAGTCATCAATCCCTTATCATTGCGGGCAAAGGCTGATTTATCATATTCGCTTGCGGCAAGCTTAGGGTTAATATCGGCAAATACATAATTACCACTTCTATTGACATATACTATGTTGTCAGGATAAAGTTCTTTTAATAATGAGAGTGTAGATGAACCGCTCTCAAATCTGCTTCGGATAAGGTTAAGCATATCGTCTTTCTCAGTATTGCGTGCAGTTTCAATGTCCTTGTCCTCAATTCTTGCTACAGTATCAGCAGTTCTCTTGGAGTCGGTAACAAGCAGGACAATATTGGCTATTATTGAAGCGATGGCAGTAACAAGCAGAACAATTGTCAATACAGATAATTTGCTTTTGCTGCCAGTCCTGCTTTTATTCTTCTGTCTGGAATTAGATTTCCAATCTGAACTGTTATCAGATTGGCTGTTGAAATTATTATCCATAGGTATCCCTCTTTTCTTTATAGTACATTAATGTGTAACCGCATATAAATAAATGATAACTACAGTGTAAACGAGCTGTATTTAAAAGTCAAATAGTAAAATGTAGTAATTGTATTAGAAAAATATAAAAAATATAAGAAAACATATTGACAATATACTAAATAAATAGTATATATAATGTACACCATATTTTTAATATACATCACATATTTAGAATATATCAGATGTCTGCATAAGATATATGTTGGGTGCATATATTTCTGATTCTTTAGCCTTTTGAAGAAGGTATTTATAGCGTTTCTGCTCAGAATTCAATTGATATATATAACAATCTATAAGGTCTGGGTCAGTTGCGTTATCAAAGTTGGCATATGCGGCACTAAGCGCAGCCTTTGTCATATTAATTTCCTCAACAAGATATTTTTCATCATATGTAGCAGGATTTTTTTTCTTGCTGAACATTTTCAATAGAATTACCTCGTTTCCTCTTTTTTTATAAGTATAGTCAGTAATTGGTAATTCTATACATTAAACAGAATAATAGAATTAAGACAACTGTATTGTGGTGGCAATTTATATATAAAGTTGTCTGATAAGATATGGGAGAATTAAAGAGAATATGACAGAGCAGTACATAAGATACGCCGCTATGTTTATTATCATAATGATGGCGGTGATTGATGATTACAGACGTTTTAAGGTGTCGAATAGAATTATAATTGCAGGAATGGTTATTGGTGTTGTTATTAATATGGGAAGCCTTATGTATGGAGGTGATGTGAGAGGGTATATATATGGCGGTATGGCAGGTTTTGCAATTATGTATATGGTGTATATATTTGGCGGCGTAGGTGCAGGAGATGTTAAGCTTCTTGCTGTGTGCGGACTGCTGATTGGTGTTACATATATTGTGAGGTTAATATGTGCGGCTATGGTATGCGGTGTATTAACAGGTGTATTAGAGAATGTTGGCGTAATTAAAGGCAGACAGGGTGTATGTATAAGAGATAATGTTTTAATAAAGCAGGGAAGACATACAATACATAGATTTCATTATACATATGCCTTGTGTCTTGGAGCGGCAATTATGGTGGTATTAAATATTAAAGCATAAAGCTGTAGATACTGTAATTAAGATTATATAGTGTATGGAGGAAAGTGTATTTGGCAAAAGATAATATATGCGTGATATATGACGATGATGAGAGTTATGCCAAAAGGCTTATGGGAATAATTAACGACAGTAAGGATATTCCCTACAGGGCTAAAGTGTTTACCAAAGAGGAGGAGTTTAACAGATACATTTTAGCTAATAAGACAGATGTGTTAATGGTTAATGAAGAACAATACACATATGGCATTAATCATGAGGATATTAAGACAGATGATAACAGCGTTATTGTTCTGTGTGAAGATGAGAAAGAAGCAGGAATTATTAATGATAAGAAAGAGAAAGGGCTTATCGGTGTGTGCAAATACCAGCCAGCTTACCAGCTTTTAGGGTCAATTACAAGACAAAGACCAGATAGAACGCAGAGGGTTGAGGATATTACCAGATATATCGGAGTGTATGGCTTTAATTCGACTTTAAGAGTGACTTTGGCAATGGTTATTGCGGCGGCATATTCTAAAAAGGGACGGACACTTTTTATCAATCTTGATGAATTCTCAGGCATTGAGCATATTATGATGTCTGACGGGTGTAGTAATCTGTCAGATGTATTCTATATGTTTAAGCAGGCAGGAGAGCATTTTACACAGCAGATTAGAGAATGTATAAAGGCGAATGAGTTATTTGACTATATACCGGCTGTGGTATGTGCTGATGATATATCGTATGTTAATGACAGGATTATAAGTGGTCTGCTGGATGAGCTGGCACATAATTTAAAATATGATTATATTGTTGTTAATATATCAGAGGGAATTAACAAGCCTTGGAGCATTATGGGAAGATGCAGTAATGTATATATATCTGACAGTGGAGATTATATAGAGAATTGCAGATTTAATAATCTGAAAAGATATTTTATTGAAAGCGGGAAGGAAGCTATTGTTGACAGAATGATGAGAATTAATCTTAAGATGAAGGATACAATGGATGAGGGTTTTCTTAAAAGAATTATGTATACAGATGCGTATGGTTATGTAAGTTCTTTATTAGATATGGTGTAGAAATGACATAGAAGAAGTTAAGCATAGCATAGGGAGTAAGTATGAATAGCAGGCATTATGGAAGAATTATTCTTTGAATTAAAACAAAAAGTCTATGAAAAGCTTGATATTAATCTGGACGTGTCCGATGAGGATTTGTATAAGGTAATAGATGTATGTATATATGAGATTTCACAGCATAGGGCTATATCTGTCCATAACAGGGAACTTTTAAGGCAGCAGCTTTATAATTCAATTAAACGTCTTGATATATTACAGGAGTTACTGGAAGATGATGATATAACAGAGATAATGATTAATGGGTATAAAGATATATTTATTGAGAAGAAAGGCAGGATAACTAAATGGAATAAACAATTTGAAAGCAGAGAGAAGCTTGAAGATATAGCACAGAGAATAGCGGCGATGTCGAATAAGACAATTAATGAAGCGATACCTATTGTAGATACAAGGCTGGCTGATGGTTCAAGAGTGAATATGGTATTATCGCCGATAGCCATAGATGGACCAGTCATAACGATAAGAAAATTCTATGATACGCCAATAGATATTGACAGATTAATTGAGTTAGGTTCTATAACTAAGGAAGCGGCAGATTTTCTTGAATTACTTGTAAAATGCCGTTACAACATATTTGTTTCTGGTGGCACAGGAAGTGGTAAAACAACATTTCTTAATGCACTGTCTAATTTTATTCCCAAAGATGAGCGAGTTATTACAATTGAAGATTCGGCTGAATTGCAGATCCAGGGGGTTGGCAATCTTGTAAGACTTGAAGTAAGAAAGTCCAATATGGAATGTGATAATGAAGTCTCAATAAGAGATCTTATAAGGTCAAGCCTAAGAATGAGACCTGACAGAATAATTGTAGGTGAAACAAGAGGTGAGGAGGCTCTTGATATGTTACAGGCAATGGGAACAGGACACGATGGCAGCCTGTCAACAGGACACAGTAATAGTTCTAAGGATATGCTTACAAGATTAAGGACAATGGTTCTTATGGGAATAGATATGCCAGCAGAAGCTATTGACAGGCAGATTGCTTCTGCAATAGACATAATTGTCCATTTAAAAAGAATGAGGGATAAGACAAGAAAGGTATGGGAGATTACAGAAGTATGTGGTTATAAGAATAATGAATTTGAACTTGTTCCATTATATAAGTACGTTGAGGAGGGCGAAGATAAAAATGGAAATATTATTGGCACACTTAAAAGACAGAATAACAGCCTTAAGAATACTGAAAAGCTTGAGTGGTCAAAAGACACAGGAACAATGCAATGTAAATCTTAATAAATTTATTAAACAGGCACATCTATCTGGTAGGAATGATTACATTTATCTTTTGCAGGCAGTATTGATAGTAACTGCTGTTTCTTATGTATTTTATGATAGTTTAATTCCAGTAATAATATTCAGCCCTTATGTTATTTATCATATTAAAAAGCAGAGGTTTAATGAAAGGTATCAGAATGATAATGAGCTTATAAGACAGTTCAGAGATGGAATGCAGGCAGTCTCATTTGCGTTGAATACGGGTTACTCAATTGAGAATTCATTTGCAGAGGCATTGCAGGAACTGGTTATGCTGTATGGACAAAATGCAGTAATTGTTGCAGATTTTAATATGATTGTGAACAGAATAAGAAGAAATGAAAATCTTGAAGATATATTAGACGATTATGCAGCAAGTACCAATCTGGATGACATAAAATATTTTGCTGAAATATTCAGATATGCGAAAAGGAGCGGAGGTGATTTAATAGGAATTATAAAGCAGACCTCGCATATAATTCACGAAAAGGCAGAAGTCCAGCAGCAGATAGATACAATAATTACAGGAAAGAGGCTTGAGCAAAGAGTTATGGTATGTATGCCGCTGGTGATTACATTATATCTTAGATTAACATCTCCTGAATATATTGATGTTCTTTATGGCAATGTTATGGGAATTATAGTTATGACAATATGCCTTCTGATATATGCCGTCGCAGTTATGCTGTCACAGAAAATAACAGACATAAATATATGATACATATGATACGGCAGGTGGATAATATGAGGAGTGATTTAATATATAAGATAAGTGGAGTGTACAAATGGAAATAAAAAGACCAGAGCCGGGTGAAGAACCTGAACAGATAACGCTTGACGTTAAAGATGAGAATAGTGGAACTACTATAAGCATAGATACAGTTATTAGTCCAAGAAAGATGACTTATGAGGAAACGATGTCCTGCTTTGACAGGGCATATGATGAATTGCTGGATATTTTGCAAAAAGATAATGATTCACTGGATAATATTGTTATGTCAATTCAGTTCCCTGACAGCCTATGTAATGGGATTGTCAATATACATATATATCCGGAAGATTACCGGATTATAGATTATGACGGAACGGTATATAACGAAAATATTGGTGCAGGTGAAAGTGTAGAAACAGCATTGAATTATGTAATGTCGTATGAAGATTATACAAGAAACGGAGTAATAGATATTAATGTTAAATCATTAGGGGAAAATCCGCATAGTATGCTAACGACAGATAAGCAGACACTTAAAAGAATTATAGACAACGCATTAAAGGAAAATGAGGATAAAGCTGTTATAGAACTGCCGGATACAATAAACAACACCAGTGTTACATATGCCTATGTGCAATCACAGACAGGAAGTAAGAATAATCTTTTATTTGCAGCTATGATTGTAATTGCTGTTATAGTGCTTATTTATTACAAGAAGAAAACCAAAGCTAAAGAGGAACAAAAGCTTAGGCAGAAGCAGTT
>OGHK01001390.1_pt1 | contig 20947 bp, 19 predicted proteins | sample 1571411 | NCBI WGS metagenome assembly OGHK01 (sample SAMEA2582043, study PRJEB24529) | metagenome | biome: Human gut stool | place: China | collected 2011 | reverse complement strand
TAAAAATAATTAGTGGAGTTTTAGCAATATTTATAGGTTATCACAAATTTATACTTTCTCTGCTAGATAGAAAGATAGACAAAGAGATCTGGGAGAGGGAGAAAAAACTTTTAGAAAGAATAGAGGAGGAAAATAGAAAAAATCTTGTAGAAGGACTTAGAAGAATAGAAGAAAGAATAACAAGAATTGAAGAAAAGTTGATGAGATAAAATAATAGGAGGGGTTTAGACCTATGGATAATAAAAATAAAAGAAGTGGAAGAAAAACAGGAAAAATAACAGTAGGAATGAATCATGAGGAGTATATTTTCTATAAACTATCTAGACTCTCAAAGGTAGATAAAAAATTAGCTAGAGCTATGGTAAGAGATTTAGGAGTATGGACTAGCCCTAAAAAAGCAGCTGCATATTTAACAAAGTATGTATCAACAATATATGAGAAAATAAATTCTAAAGAGATTTTTGCTAAAAAGGTTGGAAATAAATATTTGATACTGACAGAGAGTTTGGTATTACTTTTAGAAGGAATAGATAATTAAAAAAGCTATCCAAATATCTTAGGATAGCCAATGGAAAAGGTAGTTAAAGTTTTGACGGACTGACTACCTTTTTTTATTAAGTACGCCTTTTAGCAAAAAAACGCACTACTAATTTTACAAAACAAAGTATCTTCTAATTTAAAGATACCCTTTTTATTAATAAAAGTCAATAGTTTTTCCATTTTATTTATAAAAATTAAGGGAATTTTTATAGATAAAAAAGCTCGTTTTTGCTAAAAGAAGTACTTTTTATATCTTAAGGAGGGAGTTTATTATGAAAAGGGAATTAGAAAAGAGTTTAAAAAGATATTTAAAAAGAAAAGTTAGAATAACTTTAGGTTTTGTAACAGCTTTTGCTATTATAGGGAATGTGGGGCTTGCTTCTGAAGCTATAGAAGGGAGTCTTGACTGGAGTATGGAGAAAGCAAAAGAGTGGACAGAGGGATATGATGGTAGTAATAAAATAAAAGAGATAACAGGAGATAGAGTTTCAATATCAGAAGCAGGGGAGATAAAATTAGATGGTACAGTATTAGTAACTGTTCCTCAAACTAATATCTCTAATAAAGTTTCAACTAATATTAATAATACAGCAGATTTATTAGATAAACATATTAATGGGAATACTGAAGTAGTGATAGGAAAAGATGCTGATGGAAATGAAGTTATTGGATATAATGAAGGACTAGCTTTACAAAATAATGGAGAAGTAGTAGAACAAGATACAGGTTTTGAAATTTCTGGAGAGGGAAATATATTTGTAAATGATGGAAATTTAAACAAATCTCAAAAATCACTAGAGGGAGCTACTATAGTTAATAAGGGAGAGATTACTTTTACTGGAGATTATGGACAAAGTATAGGGAATAATGGAGTAGGTTATAACTATGGAGTAATTTCTAATAATGGGACAGTTGGTCAAAATATAAAAAGTAATGGAATAGGATATAACTATGGAATAATAATTAATAATGGTGGAAAGGGACAAAATATAGAAAATAATGGAATAGGCTATAATTATGGAGTGATTTTTAATAGTGGAAGTTATGGACAGAGTATAGGTGGAATAGGATATAACTATGGAATAATAGCCAATGGTGAAAATAATGGACAAAATATAGTAGTGAATGGAATAGCTTATAATTATGGAGTAATTGCAAATAAATTTGATAATGGTCAAAATATATTTGGAAAAAGTTATAATTATGGACTAATAGTAAACGGAAGAGATTCAGGTCAAGCTATAGGGGCTAATGGAATAGGCTATAATTATGGAATAATAGGTAATGGAGGAATACAAGGACAATATATATCTAAATCAGGAATAGGTTATAATTATGGAATAATTACTAATAAAAAGTATAATGGACAAAGTATAGCAGGGAAGGGTTATAATTATGGAGTAATTGCAAATGAAAGTACTTCTGGTCAATATGTATATTCAAGTGGAATAAGTTATAACTACGGAATAGTGGCTAATACAAAAGAAGTAAATATTTTCTGTCTTGAAGGAGGAAATGCATACAACTATGGAGTAGTAAAAAATACAACAGGAGCAGTATTTGATGGTAAAGTTGATAACTATGGAATAGTTATATATACTACTGATAGTCAAAGTGGAAGTTTAGGAACAGGTACAAATAAAGGTGTAGTTTTAGATAGTACTTATGCTCTTGTCAGTGGAAAAAATGATAGTGTAATAGACTTATCATCTGGAAGTATAAGTGGAGATAATGATAAAACTTATTATACAAAAGACAATACAATAAATTTTTCTCAAGATTTAACTGGAAATGTTTTAACAGCAGTTATAACTGGAGATAATGATGTAGCATATAACTACACTGGTTCAGATGAATTAATATTAAATGATAGTGTTGTAACAGGATATTTTACTGATGGTGGAAAGGGAACTATATTAAATGTTTCAAATGATTTAATATTAGTTGATACAACAATAAATGCTGTAACAGATATTGAAAATAGAGATAATGTAACAGCAGTTAATCTAAATGGAGGAACTTTAACACAAATAGGAGAGAGCCAAATAGTAGGAAAAGTTGAAGGAGAAGGAGTAGTAAACTATGTAGCTTCTCAAAGTAAAGAACAATCTGTAGGAATAGATGGAGAGCTAATTCTTAGAAATGCTACTTCAGACGAAGTTACTAATTATGGAATAGATACTAATATAACTGATATTAGCTTTTCAAATTTAGAAGCTGATAAACTAGCTTTAAATTTTGTCGAAAACACTAAAGAAAAAGAAGCCAATAAAATAGTTTTAGGGGATAATGTAGTGATAGGAGAAGCAACAACTACAACTCCTGTAATAGATGGAAGCTCTTCAACTGAAAAAATAGATTTAACTATCAATGATATTACTGGGATACATGGTGATATAACTCTTGGAAGTAATGATGATACTCTAACTATTGCTAAAAACTATGCATATGATGGAGTTATAGATTTAGGTAATGGAACTAATGATATTTTAAATTTAAGCCATTCAGATGAAGGAACTACTCATGTAAAAAATGAAGAAAATACTTTTAACTACAAAGTTCATAATGTAGAGGAAATAAATTTAACTGGTGGACACTGGCATATAGATAATACTAAAACAGAGATTACTGGAGATAAAGTTAATTTAAATATTTCTGGAGAGTTACACGTAGAAGTAAATAGTCTTGGAGCTGGAAAAGGTGTAGAAACTAGTATGGACGGAGTAGGTAAAGATGTAAATGATTTTACTGTATCAGCAGGAGAAGGAATAAAATTTGTAGTAGGAGATAATTTTAATGCTTTAGAGCCAAGCTACTCTTTTGAAACTGAATATAAACTAGGGGCAGATACTGAAATTAAAGGAGCAGTTATCTTTGATACAAGTGCTTCTACAGCAACAGAGAACTCTCCTGGACATATTAATATTAGAGTAAAAGAAGCAGATGAATTAGGACTAGGGGATTATGCTGCTATCTATGATACTGTAATTAAAAATCTAAGTGAAAATGATGCATTAAGAAATGCTATAAACTATCAAGATGGAGAACAGTTCCAAGATATGATTAAAAATACTGACTTCCAAGCTTCTGCTTTCTATACAACAGGATATGCAGTAACTAAAGATGTAACAGATATGTATATGGATACAGTAGAAAGTTTTGGTAGAAAAGCTGGAGCTGGAGAATGGTTAGCATTTGGTAAATATTTAATCTCTGATACAGAGTTTGATGGTGGTAGCTCATCAAGAGGATATGATGGAGATATTACAGGAACTGTTGGAATGTTAGAGTATGGAGTAAACGATACTACATCTTATGGAGTAGTATTTGGAAAAGGAGATACTGAGATAGATATTACTGGTGGTGGAAAACTAGATGGAGATAACACATATATTGGTGGTTATGTAAAACATACAACAGAGGGTGGAATAGAATTACTAGGAAATATTGGATTTACTAAGAGTGATTTAGATGCTAAGTTCTCTACACATGATACAGTAGGTGGAGTAAATTATAATATTATCTCTGATGGAAGTTCTGATGCTGATGCAATAACTCTATCATTAAAAGCTAAGAAACCATATAGTATAAGTGAAACTTTAAGAGTAGAGCCAATGTTAGGAGCTAGATATACTCTTATCAATCAAGATGCAGTAGAAAGTAGTGATAGAAACTTTAGAATAGATGAGAGAGATGTAACTGTATTAGAAGGAATGGCAGGAGCAGACTTAGTAAAAGATTTCTCTGTAGCTAATGGAAAACTTTCACTTAAGACAGGAGTAGAGGTATCACTTCTAAGTGTAAGTGATTCTGATGATGCTAGATATACATTATATGGAAATGAAATAGCATTAGTAAATGAAGAAGAGATAGCAGATAGTAAAGTTTCAGCTCATGTAGGATTTGGTTATGAGCATGAAAATGGAGTAGGAGTAGATGCTAGATACAAATTTATCTGGACAGATAAAGGAGATAGTAATAGAGCAGAAGTAGGATTATCATATAGATTCTAATATATAAAATAGCCTTTTCATAAAATGTAACTCATAAAAATAAGGAATAGATGGTAAGCCATAAAACACTTATCATCTATTTCTTTATATGGAGAAATAGTGGTATTGTAATAATGGGAAGAATGGAAAAAACATATATAAGAAAGAGGGAAAAGAAATATGCAATATATAGTTTATTTGATAAGAAGAGATTAACGAAATATTATGATAATATAGAAGAATTAGAAGAAAATGTATATATTGCTAAAGATGAAAAAACTGGGAAATTTGCATTTTTAAGTTCAAGATTTTCTACCAAAACTGAATATAAAGAGATAATTAAGGTATTAGATACAGAGATTAATGAGTATCTTTATATAGGAATTGTAGAAGAAGATGAAAGAACGGATATTTTAACAAAGACAGATAAAATAAATATAAAAGAGTTAAGTGAAAAAGAATATAATAAAATAATTAATTTACTTCCTAAAAATTAAGTAGAAAAGGATTTTAGTCTAAGATGTTGTTATCAAAAAGCATCGAGATTAGAATCCTTTTTTTGAAAACATAAAACGTAATTAGTGTACACTATATAAAAATAATACATAAAGTCTTGACAAAAAACAATTCATAAGGTAATATTCTATTGTAAACGGTTACATAAAATGGTGATAATATGAAAATGAAAGATATAGCTAAGGAATTGGGATTATCAATAGCAACAGTTTCTCGTGTGGTAAATGGACATACTAATGTAAATGAAGAAACAAAAAAGAGAGTACAGGAATTTATAGAGAAAAAAAATTATACTCCTAATGTGATAGCACAGAATCTATCTAAAATGGAAAATAAGACAATAGCTCTTTTAGTTCCAAATATCAGCAATCCATTTTTTGCTACCCTTACAAATTATATTTGTAAAAATTTCAATAGAGGTGGGTATCAAATAGCTTTATACAATACAGTGGAGAGTTTGGAGCAGGAAAAAGAAGCTATAAAAAATATTTTAGGTCATAGAATAGCAGGAGTAATAGCCATCCTAATTAATGGAGATTATGAAGAAAATCCCCTAACACCTCTTTTAAAACAGAAAATACCAGTATATTTAGTGGATAGAGAGTTTGAGGATTCTAAGCTTCCTGGGATATTTATAGATAACTATATTGGAGCTTACAAGCTTACAAAGGAATTATTAGAAAGAGGACATAGAGATATAGCTCTAATAACAGGTAATTTAGATTTTTTAAATGCTAGAGAGAGAATGAGAGGATATATAGAAGCTCATAATAATATGGGAGTAGAGGTAAAAGAGAAAAATATTTATGAGGGAGATTATCTTTTTGAAAGTGGATATATAGCTGGGAAAAAGATTTTAGATAGCTCAGTAACTGCTGTCTTTTCATCTAATAATCTAATGTTATATGGAGTATTAAAAGCATTGAAAGAGAAAGATAAAGATTTAGAACTAGCTTGCTTTGAAAAAACAGAGTTTTTAGAGCTATTAGATAGAAATATTCTTTCTTGTTCAATTCCATTGGAGATAATGGGAGAAAAAATTTATCAGTTGTTTGTTAATAAAGAGAAGAGAAAAAAAATATATATAGAACCTTTGTTAGAAAAGAGAGGAGAGTAAATGAAAAAAGTAGTTGTAGTTGGAAGTATAAATATGGACTTAGTAACTAGATGTAAAAGAGCTCCTAAAGGAGGAGAGACACTTTTTGGAGAGGAGTTTTTCCAAGTACCTGGTGGAAAAGGAGCTAACCAAGCAGTGGCTATTGGAAAACTAGGTACAGAGGTTACAATGCTTGGAAAAGTGGGAAAGGATTCCTTTGGAAAAGATTTAATCAACTCTATGAAAGAGAGTGGAGTAGATACTAGATATATTGAAGAGGGAGAAAAATCTACAGGAATAGCTAAGATAATAGTAGAGGAGAATGGACAGAATAGAATCTTAGTTGTAGCAGGGGCTAATAGCGAAGTAGATAAAGCCTATATAGATAGACACCTAGATGTTATAAAAGAGTGTGATATTGTAGTAGCTCAATTAGAGATACCAGTAGAAACAGTAGCTTATGCTCTAGCAAAGGCAAAGGAATTTGGAAAGATGACTATTTTAAATCCAGCTCCAGCAAGAGAGTTAGATGATGAGATAATAAAAAATAGTGATTTAATCATTCCAAATGAGAGTGAGTTAGCTCTAATAACAGGAATGCCAACAGAAACAGAAGAGGAGATAAAAAAAGCTGGAGAAAAACTTCTAGATATGGGAGTTTCTAACCTTATAGTTACTTTAGGAAGTAAGGGTTCTCTTCTTCTAAATAGAGAGACTTGTGATTTTCATTCAGCTTACAAGGTAAAAGCAATAGATACTACAGCTGCTGGAGATAGCTTTATAGGTGGATTAGTGAGAGAGTTAAAAGATAACAATGTAGGAGAAGCAATAGAGTTTGCTACAAAGGTATCTGCAATAGCAGTAACTAGAAAAGGTGCACAAACATCAATACCAACAATAGAAGAAGTAGAAAATTTTGAGGGGGTAAAAAATGAAGAGAAGTAGACTACTAAACAGTGAATTATCTTATGAAATAGCAAAAATAGGGCATACAGCTCATATTACACTTTGTGATGCTGGACTTCCAATACCTAATGGAGTAAAGAGAATTGATTTAGCGGTAGAAGCTGGGTTACCATCTTTTATCAGTGTGTTAAAGCCAATACTAAGTGAGATGCAAGTAGAGGAGATAGTTTTAGCAGAAGAGATAAAAGAAAAAAATCCTGTTATGCTAGAAAAAATTTTAAAAAGCTTTGAAGAGGTTGGAATGAATCCTAATATAATTTGGGTAAAACATGAAGAGTTTAAAAAGATTACAAGAGAGAGTGAGGCAATAGTAAGAACTGGAGAGTGTTCTCCATATGCAAATGTTATCTTAAAATCTGGGGTAGTTTTTTAGGAGAAAATATGAATAAAGAGATTGTTTTAAGAATGAGTGATATAGTTAAAACATTCCCCGGAGTAAAAGCCTTAGATGGTGCAAGTCTTAATATATATAAAGGAAGAGTTATGGCTCTTATGGGGGAAAATGGTGCTGGAAAATCAACACTGATAAAGGTTATGACTGGAATATACAACATGGATAGTGGAAGTTTGTATGTTGGAAATTCTAAAGTAGATTTTAGAAATGTAAATGATTCACAAGAAAAAGGGATAGCTGTAATACACCAAGAGTTAAATCTTATTCCAGAGCTTTCAATTACAGAAAATATATTTTTAGGAAGAGAGTTAGTTAATGGTTTTGGGAAGATAGATAGCTCTTTAATGAAAAGTGAAGCTAGAGTTTTACTAGATAAATTAAATGTAAAAGAGAATGAAAATACACTGGTAAAAGAGCTAACTATTGGGAAAATGCAGATGGTAGAGATAGCTAAAGCTCTTTCACAAAATGCTAAGATAATAGTTATGGACGAGCCAACAGATGCATTGACAGATAGTGAAACAGAGAGCTTATTTAAAGTAATAAGAGAATTGACTGCTGAAGGTAAGAGTATAGTATATATTTCTCATAGATTAAAAGAGATACCAGAGATATGTGATGATATTACAATAATGAGAGATGGTAAATTTATATGTGAAGCAGAAGTGAAAGATATAGATGAAGAATTTATTATAAGAAATATGGTAGGAAGAACTTTAGATGAGCAGTTCCCTAGGGTAAAAGTAGAAAGAGGAAAAGAGATACTAAGAGTAGAAAATCTAAAAAATAGCTATGTAGATGGAGTAAGTTTTTCACTACATGAGGGAGAGATACTTGGTATTTCTGGACTGATGGGAGCTGGAAGAAGTGAGCTTGTAAAAACTATCTATGGTCATCTAAAAAAAGATAGTGGAAAAGTATTTATTGATGGAGAAGAGAAAAATATAAGGTCAGCAAAAGAGGGAATAGAGTGTGGAATAGCTTATGTATCTGAAGATAGAAAAGGTGATGGGCTAGTTCTAGGAATGAGTGTAAAAGAGAATATGACACTTTCAGCTCTAAATTTCTTCTCAACACTTTTCAAATTAGAGCATAAAAAAGAAGAAGCAAGTGTAGAAGAGTATATCGGGAAATTTAGAGTAAAGACACCAAGTATGGAGCAAAAAATAAAAAATCTAAGTGGTGGAAATCAACAAAAAGTTGCAATAGCTAAAGCCTTACTAACCAACCCTAAAATCTTAATATTAGATGAACCAACAAGAGGGGTAGACGTAGGAGCTAAAAAAGAGATATATGACTTTATAAATGACCTTAAAACAAAGGGACTAAGTATAATTATGATATCTTCTGAGATGCCAGAGATAATGGGACTTAGTGATAGAATAATGGTAATTCATAATGGAAAAGTAACTGGAGAGTTTTTAGCAGAAGAAGCTACACAAGAAAAAATTATGAGATGTGCAGTAGGAGGGAAAGAATGTTAAAAAAAATATGGAGTAATAAGCCACTGATAGGACTTATTATATTTGCTGTAATAGTATCTGTACTAAATCCTAGGTTTTTAACTCATGCAAATATATTAAATGTATTAAGACAAACTTCAATCAATTCAATAATAGCAATAGGAATGACACTAGTAATACTAACAGGAGGAATAGATCTTTCAGTAGGATCAATACTAGCTTTTTGTGGAGCTGTAATGGCATCACTATTAAATGCTGGACATAATCCTATCTTAGCATTAATAGTAACATTAGCTCTTGGTTTAGTTTTTGGATTTTTTAATGGATTTCTAGTTTCTAAGATGAAGCTTCAAGCATTCATAGTAACATTGGTAACTATGACTTTCTTAAGAGGAGCAACTCTTGTATTTACAGAGGGAAAACCAATAACAGTAGATGATGGTGGACTTCTTTTTGAAAATATAGGTGGAGGATACCTATTTGATATCCCTATTCCAATATATATAATGATAGCTTTATTTGTAGCTGGACATTATTTACTTATGCATACTAAGTTTGGAAGATATACTTACGCAATAGGAGGAAATGAAGAGGCTACAAAATTATCAGGAATAAATGTTGATAAAGTAAAGATGTGGGTATATGGACTATGTGGAATGTTATCAGCTCTAGCAGGGGTAATATTAACTTCTAGACTTTATTCAGCTCAGCCTACTGCAGGTAGTGGATATGAGCTAGATGCGATAGCAGCTGTTGTATTAGGTGGAACTTCTCTTGCTGGAGGAGTAGGAAGAGTTACTGGTACAGCACTAGGAGCTTTAATTATAGGAGTTTTAGGAAACGCCTTAAACCTATTGAATGTATCATCATATTATCAAATGATGATAAAAGCAATAGTAATATTAATAGCAGTATTAATAGACAGAAAGTCTAATAAATAAAATAGAGGTGGTATGGATGAAAAAAACAATGAAATTATTTGGAATGGCAGCTTTAATTATGGTAGCTTCAACAGTTGCAAATGCAGAGAAAATAGGATTAGTAGTATCAACACAAAACAATCCATTCTTTGTTACATTAAAAGAGGGAGCAGAGGCTAAAGCAAAAGAGTTAGGACATGAACTAATAGTATTAGATTCTCAAAATGACCCATCAAAAGAACTAGGAAATGTAGAGGATCTATTAATAAGAGGGGTAGACGTTTTATTGATAAATCCTACTGATTCAGATGCAGTAGCAAGTTCAGTAAGAGCAGCTAACAGAAGTAAAATTCCAGTAGTAACATTAGATAGAGCAGCAAATAAAGGAAAAGTAGTTTCTCACGTAGCTTCAGACAATGTATTAGGTGGAGAAATGGCTGGAAACTATATAGTTGAAAAATTAAATGGAGCAGGAAAAGTAGTTGAACTTGAAGGAATTCCTGGAACAACTGCAGCAAGAGATAGAGGAGAAGGTTTTAATAAAGCTGTAAATGGAAAATTAACAACAGTAGCAAAACAAGCAGCAGATTTTGATAGAACAAGAGGACTTACTGTAATGGAAAATATACTACAAGCTCAACCAGAAATAGATGCAGTATTTGCTCATAATGATGAAATGGCTCTAGGAGCTTTAAAAGCAATAGAAGCTTCTGGAAGAGATATTCTAGTAGTAGGATTTGACGCTACAGATGACGCAGTAGCATCTGTAAAAGAGGGAAAAATGGGAGCAACTGTAGCACAAAAACCAGCTGAAATAGGAGCAGTAGGAGTAGAAGTAGCAGATAAGATAATTAAAAAAGAGGAAGTTCCTGCTAATGTTCCTGTAGCACTAGAGTTAATAGTTAAATAGAATAAATTTAAAAAATAAGAGTGATTACCATATTTCTCCTATGTTACGATTTCAATTTAAGAAATTTACTAGGAGAGAAGATAACATTCAAGAATGACAAAGATTGAGGAGAATAAATAGAGCAAGTATATGGAGTTATACTTGCTCTATATTTTTTTTATTTTTAAAAGTGTGGTAAATAGGTAATTTTGTAGGAAAATAAAATAAAAATTTCAATTTTTTATAAAAAATCATTGACAAATAGCTTTATATTTAGTACAATGTTCTCGTGAACATTAGTTGATATAAAACATTGGAAATAGAATTAAATATTAAAAACTTTAGTTAAAAGGGAGTGTTTTTAAATGAGAAATTTAGAGAAATACCATGGAGTAATACCAGCATTCTATGCTTGTTATGACAAAGAAGGAAATATTAGTGTTGAAGGAGTAAAAGCTTTAACTAGATACTTTATTGAAGCAGGAGTTCAAGGAGTATATGTTGGAGGTTCTTCTGGAGAGTGTATTTATCAAGGTAAAGAAGAGAGAAAATTAGTTCTAGAAACTATAATGAAAGAAGCACAAGGAAGATTAACAGTAATAGCTCACGTAGCTTGTAACAATACAGCAGATAGTATGGAATTAGCTGCTCATGCAGAAAGCTTAGGAGTAGATGCAATTGCTGCTATACCACCTATTTATTTCCGTTTACCAGAGCATGCAATAGCTAAATACTGGAACGATATTTCAAGTGCTGCACCTAACACAGATTTCGTAATTTATAACATTCCACAATTAGCAGGAGTTGCTTTAACACCATCTCTATATAAAGAAATGTTAAAAAATCCAAGAGTAATTGGAGTTAAAAACTCTTCTATGCCTATTCAAGATATCCAAACATTCAAAGCTATTGGAGGAAAAGATACAATAGTATTCAATGGTCCAGATGAGCAATTTATCGGAGGATTTATGATAGGAGCAGAAGGAGGAATTGGAGGAACTTATGGTGCAATGCCTAAATTATTCCTTAAAGCTTTAGAGTGCTTCAAAAAAGGAGACTATGAAACAGCTCGTGCAATTCAATATGATGTAAACGACATCATAACAGCTCTATGCTCTTGCAAAGGAAATATGTATGGAGTAATAAAAGCTACTTTAAAAATCAACCACAACATAGAAATCGGAGGAGTTCGTTCTCCATTAGCTAACCTTGTAGAAGAGGATATGCCAAAAGTAGAAGCTGTAGCTAAATTAATAAGAGATACAGAAGCTAAATACCTATAATAAAAATAGAAATAAATTTTAGTCCCTGGAGGAGTCTGGGGACTTTTTTTATCTTAAATTTCCAAGAAGACTCCCACCTCTTTAGGTGGAGATGAATTGGAAAAAGTTTGGATATTAGGTATACAAATGGTATAATAACTATATAAAATTTAATGCTAAGGAGGTGAGAAATCAATGTACTTAACAGTAAAGCAACAGCTGAAACATCTAAGTAAAGAGGAATACCTAATATTAAGAGAGCTGTGTCATTCAGCCAAAAATCTGTATAATCAAGCTGTATATAATATTAGACAATACTATTTTGACGAAGGAAAATATCTTAACTATGTAGAAAATAATAAACTTTTAAAATCAAGTGAGAATTACAAAATTTTAAATTCAAATATGGCTCAACAGATTTTAAAAGAGGTAGATGGAGCCTTTAAATCTTTCTTTAGATTACTTAAATTAAAATCAAAGGGGGAGTATAAAGAAAAAGTAAAACTTCCTAAGTATCTTCCTAAAAATAGTTTTACAACATTAGTTGTTGGATTTGTAAGATTAAATGAAAATACATTCATTCTTCCCTATTCACAAAGCTATAAGAAAAATCATAGACCTATTAAAATAAATATTCCACCATTACTACTAGATAAAAATATAAAAGAGATTAGGATAATTCCTAAGTTCAATGCTAGGTTCTTTGAGATACAGTACACCTATCAAGTTGAAAATGAAGAAAGAAATTTAGATAAAAACAATGCACTGGCAATAGATTTAGGAGTAAATAATTTAGCTACTTGTGTAACTAATCGAGGAAAATCTTTCATAGTAGATGGAAAAAAATTAAAATCTATAAATCAATGGTTTAATAAATACAATGCTAAGTTACAAAGTATAAAAGATAAGCAAGGTTATGGAAAAACATTGACTATGAAACAAAAATATATTTGGAATAAGCGAAATAATAGGGTAAATGATTATCTATCAAAATCAGCAAGAATAATAATTAACTACTGTCTTGAAAACAATATTGGAACTTTGGTTTGTGGATATAATAATGATTTTCAAAGAAATAGTGATATAGGAAAGAAAAATAACCAAAATTTTGTAAATATACCATTTTCAAAACTTCAATCAAAACTAGAGTATCTATGTGAATTCTACAGAATAAAATATGTAGACCAAGAGGAAAGCTATACATCTAAGGCTAGTTTTTTTGATATGAATATAATTCCAGAGTATAAGGAAAAAGATAATATAGAGTATTCTTTCTCAGGTAAAAGAGTAAGAAGAGGAATGTACAAAACATTAAAAGGGTATATATTAAATGCAGATGTAAATGGAGCATTGAATATATTGAAGAAAAGTAAAGTTGTAGACTTAGAAGTCTTATACCATAGAGGGGAAGTGGACACCCCTGTAAGAATTAGAGTATCTTAGATACTTGAAACTTTAAAATTGTCAGAAATGACAATGAACGAAGCTCCCACTTCAAAAGTTGAAAGCTTTAAGTAGGAGAGGTTCACTTTTCGAGGGATAATGTAAAAAAGAACAACGTATAGGAGTGATACTATGAATAGAAAGCCTAAGGTAGTAGTATTAGGTGGGGGAAGTGGAATATCTGTAGTATTGAGAGGACTGAAATATTTACCAATAGATTTAACAGCTATTGTATCTGTAGCTGATGATGGTGGAAGCAGTGGAGCTTTAAGAAAGGAGTTTGATTCTCCACCACCTGGAGATTTAAGAAATGTATTAATTGCTCTAAGTGATGTAGAGCCAATAATAGAGGATGTATTCCAATATAGGTTTAAAGAGGAAAGTTCTATAGGAGCACATCCATTGGGAAATCTTCTTATTATGGCTATGAATGAGATAACAGGAAATATTGGAGATGCAGTAGATAGACTTAGAAAGTTATTTAATATAAAAGCAAAAATATTACCAGCAACTTTAGAAAAAGTATTTTTATATGCTGAAACAGAAAGTGGAAAAATAGTAGAAGGAGAATCTAACATACCTTTTTCAAAAGAGAAAATTAAAAGAGTTTTTTATAAAAATGAAAGAAAGGCACCCTTAGAAAATTTAAAAGCCTTAGAAGAGGCAGATTTAGTAGTATTTGGAATAGGAAGTCTATATACGAGCTTAATCCCTAATCTATTATTAAAAGGGGTTAAGGAAAGTTTAAAGAAAACTAAGGGGAAGGTTGTATATGTTTGTAATGCAATGCAACAGCCAGGGGAAACAGAAGGATATGATGCTTTAGCACATATAGAAGCTATATGTGAAGTTATAGGTGAAGGAATAATAGATGAGGTAATAGTTGACACAGTAGAGATACCAGAAGAGATACTTTCAAGATATAAAAAGCAAAGAAGTGATAGAGTTCTTGTAAATAAAGAAAGTATAAAGAAAAAAGGGATAAAAGTTAAAGATAGAGACATATTAGAAATTGATTCAAAAGGGATGGTAAGACATCATCCATATAAGTTAGCAGCAACACTATATTCTTTAATAGATAAATGGGAGGAGTTTTATGTTTAAGCATGTATTTGGACCTGTACCTTCAAGAAGATTAGGAATTTCTTTGGGAGTAGACTTGGTACTTCCTAAAAGTTGTAATATGAATTGCATATTTTGTGAATGTGGAGCAACAAAAAAATTAACATTGAAAAGGGAAAGGTTTAAAGATCCAGAAGAGGTAAAAGAAGAGATAAAAGAAGTTTTAAAAAAAATAAAGCCTGATTATATAACTTTTTCAGGAAGTGGAGAGCCAACTTTAAGTAAAGATATTGGAGAGATTATAGATTGGATAAAAGAGCACACAGATGTAAAAGTTTGTGTGATAACTAATGGGCTATTATTAGAAGATGGAAAAGTAATAGAAGATATAAAAAAAGCTGATTTAATAATTCCTACATTAAATAGTGTAGATAATTTGATATTTAAAAAAATAAATCGCCCTTCTGTAGAAAGTGATATATCTCAAGTAATGGGAGGGTTAAGAAATTTAAGTGAAAAATATAGAGGAGAAATCTATATTGAAACTTTTATAATAGAAGGATTAAATGACTCAGATGAGCATACAGAAAGAATGGTAAAATTCTTAAAAAATCTAAAATTTACAAAATTACAGCTTAATAGCTTAGATAGACCAGGAACAGAAGAGTGGGTAAAACCTGCTAGTAAATCTACATTAAAAAGAATAAAAGATAAATATATAGAGTTAGGAATAAAAAATGTAGAGATAGTAAATGAGATGAAAGAAGTAGAAAAAAAATTAGATGTAGATAAAGAATTGCTAAAAAATATGAAAGAAAAAAGAGAGTATAGTGAAAAAGAGTTAAAAAAAATTTATAATATTTAATAATTTTTTTAAAAAATAATAATTAAAAAGCTTTGAAATTATTAGGTTTTTAGTGGATATTAAAAAAATGAAAAAAATTTAAAAAAAGTTGTTGACAGTTTTTATATAATGTGGTAATATAATATCTGTCAGCGGGACACGAAAGTGAAAAACGAAAACGTGAACTGATGACAAAATGAATAAAAATGCCGCTTTAGCTCATCTGGTAGAGCAACTGACTTGTAATCAGTAGGTGATTGGTTCGACTCCGATAAGCGGCACCAGATGCCCCGTTCGTTCAGTGGTAAGGACATCAGATTTTCACTCTGGAAACAGGGGTTCGATTCCCCTACGGGGTACCATTATTTAAATAAGTGTTTCTAAGGTTGGAAGGTTATCCTAATTGGTAAGGAACCGGTCTTGAAAACCGGCGCCGCAAGGCTTCAGAGTTCGAATCTCTGATCTTCCGCCATAAAATATGCCCAGATAGCTCAGTCGGTAGAGCAGGGGACTGAAAATCCCCGTGTCGGTGGTTCGATTCCGCCTTTGGGCACCACTTGAAAAGGTCTCATAGCTCAGTTGGGAGAGCACCTGCCTTACAAGCAGGGGGTCACAGGTTCAAGTCCTGTTGAGACCACCATAATGGGGGTGTAGCTCAGTTGGTTAGAGCGCATGCCTGTCACGCATGAGGTCGCGAGTTCGACCCTCGTCACTCCCGCCATTTAGTTTATTAAGACATACATAAGTATGTCTTTTTTTACATATAAAAGTAATATAATATTTTACATAGGATGTTATAATATTTAAAGACAATTTTATATTTAAAAAGGAGAATAAAATGAATACATTATTAAATATTATTTGGCTTTTTTTGGGTGGATTAGTTTTAGCATTAGAATGGGTAATAGCAGGAATACTTTGTATTATATTTATAATTACAATACCTTTTGCAAGAGGATGTTTTGAGATGGCAACTTCTTGTCTTACACCGTTTGGAAAAAAGGTACAGTTAAAGAGCAATTTTGGAGAACCAGCAAGACCAATTAGTGCTTTTTTATGGATAATATTTGCTGGGATATGGTTAGCAATATCCCATATATTGATAGGAATAACTCAATGTTGTACAATTATAGGGATACCTTTTGGAATACAAAATTTTAAGCTAGTTCAGGTGGCTTTTAATCCTTATAAATATACTTTAAGATAGTAAGTTTTATTAATTATAATAAAAAAGAAAGTTTTTAGAGTAGTAAAAATATACTATAAAAAAACTTTCTTTTTTTATTTTAGTTTATAAATATTTTAATAAAAATTATAATTTAGAAATTTCAGTTAAAATTTTATCAGTTATAGGAGTAAACATTGCTGATGAATCAGCAGATTCTTCTCCTCTAGTCATTCTAGCAAAACCTTTAGTCATAGGTAATTCTCCAAGAAGAGGTAATCCCATCTCTTTTAAGAAATCATGAGCTCCAGACTCTTCGTGGAAACTGATTTTAGTTTCACAACCAGGGCATATAATATAACTCATATTTTCAACTACTCCTAATACAGGAACATCTAATTTCTTAGTCATATTTACAGCTTTAGCAACTATCATAGAAACCATATCTTGAGGTACAGATACCATTACAATTCCATTTATAGGTGTAGATTGCATAACAGTAAGAGCTACATCTCCTGTTCCTGGAGGCATATCTATAAGAAGATAATCGAGGTCTTCCCATAATACTTCTTCCCAGAATTGTTTTACTGCACTACTAATAAGCGAACCTCTCCATACTACTGGTTGGCTTTCATCTTGAAGTAATAAGTTTAAAGAGATAATTTTTATTCCTTCTTTTGAAGTTACAGGGACAATATTTGTTCCATCTCCCATAGCCATTTGTCCAGTTACTCCCATAAGTCTAGGAATACTAGGTCCAGTGATATCGGCATCTAATATACCAACTTTATATCCTCTTTTTGCTAAATCTTTTGCAAGTAAAGTAGTAACAGTTGATTTTCCAACTCCTCCCTTACCACTCATAATTCCAATTACATTTTTTATATGATTTAATGGATTGTTAACAATTCCACAACTTTCTTTGTCCTTAGAACATGTACCATTTGAAGGACAAGTACTACAATTTGCCATTTAAATTTCCTCCTACTTAATATTTTAATTCCTTAGATAAATCATACACTTATAAAATATTTTTGTCAAATTTAAATTAACAATATTTAGATGGCAATTGATATAGGAGAATTATTCATTTTTTGAGTATAGATTTTACTTAATTCTTCCTCCGTTATATTTTTACTTGGAATATCTAAAATAATTTTTCCTTTATCTAGCATAACAATTCTATCAGCATATTTTATAGCATCTCTTAGGTTATGAGATACCATCAAAGCAGTAATTCTTTGTTTATTTATTAATTGTTTAGTTTTTTCCATAATAACTTTAGAAGTTTTAGGGTCTAGGGCAGAAGTATGCTCATCTAAAAGTAAAAGTTTAGGTTTTTTCAATGTTGCCATAATAAGAGAGAGAGCTTGTCTTTGTCCTCCAGAAAGAAATTTGACCTGAGTATCTAGTTTATTTTCTAGTCCTAAATCAACTTCTTTTAATAAAGTTATAAAGTCAGATATCTTATTTTTTTGTATCAATCTTTTAAGAGAGAATTTCTCACATTTTTTGCTAGCTAAAGAGATATTCTCTAAAATTGTAAGTGAAGGAGAAACTCCTTTAGAAGGGTCTTGATGTATTTTACTAATTCCAAAAGCTCTTTTTTCTTCTTTTAGATTGCTGATATCTATTCCATCTAAAAGAATAGAGCCACCATCATTTTCTAGTGAACCACTTATCAGATTAAAAAGAGTAGATTTTCCACATCCATTTGAACCTAAGACAGCTACAAATTCACTATCCTTAACTGTAAAATTAAAATTTTCAAATATAGTTGTTTCATTCTCTGTCCCAATATTAAAACTCTTGGATAAATTTTTTATTTGTAGCATCTTTTTTTCCTCCTTTTTTTATAAATTCTAAAATAGAGAGATTATTATAACCAATAAATAGAATTACAATAATAGCACTGATAGCCTTTAAATCTGTAGGAGCAAGTCCTATTTCTAATGCTAATCCACCTATAATTTTATAAGAAATAGCTCCTAAAATAGCTCTAGTTGTTCCATTTAGTTTTTTTGAATTTTTTAAAAAAGTATCTCCTATTATAATAGAAGCAAGAGCTGAAACAATTATAGAAGCTCCCATATTTATATCAGCAAATCCTTGTAATTGTCCCATAAGAGCCCCACTTACAGCAACAATTCCATTTGATAACATAAGTCCTAATAATTTGTAAGTATTACAGTTAACACCTAGGGATTTAACAAGAGTTTCATTATCTCCAGTAGCAATTAATAGATATCCTCTTTCTGTTTTTAGAAACATATCCATTAGAAATTTAATTAAAAGAACGATTACTATCAAAATCAAAATTATATTTCCATAATCAAAAATAGAAGAGTAATTATATAGAGGAATATTAGCTTTTCCATTTACTCTTAAGTTGACAGAGTAAAGAATAGTCATAGTAAGTATTCCTGCTAATATTGGAGCTATTTTCATTTTTATATGTAATGCATAAGTTAAAACACCAGCTAATGAACCAAAGATAAAAGATAGCAAAGTACTACTTATTGGGTCTAGTCCTAGTAACATAAATTTAGAAAATATAAATGCCCCAAATGAAAATGTTCCTTCTACTGATAAATCAGGAAAATCGAGTATTTTATATGTTATGAATACACCTATTGCAAGAACTGCAAATACAAGTCCTTGTTCTAGTGATATAGATAGTAATGCTCCCATTTTTTCTCCTTTCTATTCTATAAATGTAGCTCCAGAAAAAGCTTCTGAATTTTCTGAAAATTTTAATTTATTTAATGTATTTTTATTTACAACTTTTTTAGTATTTTTAGAAATCTCAACTGGAATATCTTGAACAGCAACTTTATCTACTAAAATTTTTTTAGCCATAGCCCCTGTTTGTCTTCCAAGTTCATAGTAACTAAGACCATCTGTCATTAATACTCCACCTTGGACATGAGCTTCTTCAGCTCCAATAGTTATTTTTTTGTTTTTTATAGCAGCTTTTGAGATTAAGTTTATAGCTGAAGCAACTATATTATCTGTAATAGTATAAAAACCATCAACTTTTCTTATAACAGAATTAACTGCCTGAGGAATATCATTAATATTATTGACACCTACTGGGATAATTTCGATATCTAATTTTTTACTAACTTTTTTAGCAGTATTTATTTGAACTTCTGAATTTGCTTCACTTGTATTGTAAATAATAGCAACTTTCTTTACTTTTGGATTAAGTTCTTTAAAAAGTGCTAATTGTTTTTCAATAGGGGCAGCATCTGAAGTTCCTGTTATATTACCTCCAACCTTTTCATTAGAATTTACAAGTTGAGCACTTACTGGGTCTGTAACAGCACTAAATAGAATTGGAATATCATCAGTAGCTTGTTTAGCTGCTTGAGCTGATGGAGTGGCTATTGCAAAAATAAGGTCTTTTTTATCTGCAACAAATTTTTGAGCTATCATTCCAGTAGTTCCAGTATCCCCTTGAGAATTTTTATAATCAATATTAACTTTAACTCCAAGCTCTTTTAATTCATCTTCAAATCCTTTTCTTACAGCATCAAGTGCTGGGTGTTCTGCAAATTGTGAAATACCAATTTCAAAAGTTTTTTCATTGGCATAACTTAAAAGACTAAGTATTAAAAATACTATTACTCCAAAGAATTTTTTTGTTTCCTGTCCTACTATTTGTTTCATAATTCCTCCTTTTGAGGAAATAAAAAAACCTTTTTACAAGAATTGTAAAAAGGTAATTAACAAAATATACGAAAAAGTATAGGAAGAAATTCCTACAACTATTTTTTTATTTTATTTTCCTACTATCCTACAATCCTACAAAATTTTTTTATTCCTACTACTATACTACTATTCTACATTTATTTTATTTGATTATATATAAAATTTTTTTAAATGTCAATATAAAATTTATTCATTAGGAACAGCTCTGTGCCCAAGTCCAATAACTACTTCATCAAGTCTAAACATACCAATAGTTAAAAATATACATACAGATAAGTGTTCTTGGCATCTAGCTATACCTATTTTTCCTCCTACATTAAAACCAACAGATTTATCTAAAATTTGATCAATAGCTTCTCTAGTAGCTCCTGTTACAGCTCCTTCATATACATGTGATTCAGAAATCAGTCCATTTCTTTTTGCAGCTACTAATGTTCTCTCTAATATTTTAGGAATAGATTCTACTACATTTCCACCAATATCTACAGCAGCTGTTTTTATTCCTTTTTTTGAATATTTATCTTTTAACTCCTGTTCTTCCTCTCTACTACTCATAGCCATTTCAACAGACACTTTAGCTATATCTTTACTTTTATATTGCATAAAAACTCCTCACTTTCAAAATTTTATAATTATATTATATCAAAAAATATAAAAAACTGTAAAAAAAATTTAAAAAAA
>OGHK01001384.1_pt1 | contig 21006 bp, 16 predicted proteins | sample 1571411 | NCBI WGS metagenome assembly OGHK01 (sample SAMEA2582043, study PRJEB24529) | metagenome | biome: Human gut stool | place: China | collected 2011 | reverse complement strand
GGGCTCGAATAGAGCCACCCCCACACATATGAGCAAAATTAGCTGCGTAGCAGCGGGAAAGCACGAGCATCGTGCGTTTTTGCGAATGTGCGTGGTTTGGTTCTGAATAGTTACATTATTCCTAGATTTATTTATAAAAACACAACAGGGGAGCTGGTATTTAGCCGGCTGAGAGTAGACTGGTAGTGTCTTGACCCATAACCTGATTTGGATAATGCCAACGTAGGATAATATCGCACGATTTTTAGGCGGATATACTCATTGGCGGTATATCCGCTTTTTGAATGTGTGGGTGATTATGAATAGTTGTAAAGAGATACAGATGAATAATTATATAGAAAAGCTTAAGTCACGCAGTCCTTTGATTCACAACATCACAAATATGGTTACTATCAATGATGTGGCCAATATTGAGCTGGCATGTGGGGCTAGGCCTATTATGGCTATGGCACCGCAGGAGATGGATGAGGTCACGGGTATCTGCGATGGGCTGAACCTGAATATAGGCACTCCTTCTGAGGAGCGCTTTGAGGCGATGAGCATTGCTGCGAGGATGGCAGTGAAAAAGAACATTCCTATTGTGCTTGATCTGGTTGGTGTGGGCGTGAGCCGCTTCAGGATGGATTTTGTGATGAGCCTGCTTGACGAGGTGCATGTGGATGTGATTAAGGGCAATTTGTCTGAGGTCAAGGCTGTTATGGAGCATGGCAGGTGCGATGGCGGCGTGGAAGTGACCGATACGGCAGATGAGTCTGATGCAAAGGCGCTTGCGTGCAGGGCGGCCCTGCGATATGGCTGTATCTGTGTGATTACAGGTGAGACCGATTATGTGGCAGAATTATGTGATGAAGCTGATTGCTATGACAATAATGAAAGAAGTGTGATGTGCATCACAGGCGGTCATCCTATGATGAAGAGGGTGACAGGCACCGGATGTATGCTTTCAGGGCTCATTTGTGCATTTGTTGCGGCTGATTGCGATGATAAATACGGTGCAGTCACAGCAGCACTTAGCTGCATGAAGAGTGCAGGCGGGCTTGCTGCCTCTGATATGGCAGAGCACGGCAGAGAGACAAACAGCTGTCATTTCATTAAGCCCGGAAATGCTGCATACAGGGACAGGCTGATTGATGCAGTATATCATATATGCGATGGTGATTATGAGCTGATGTGAATATCGCTGTATGACAGACAAGTGGTATGCAGGTCATGAGTCTTATATTTGGAAAACAACATGATAAGAGGTGAAAGGTATATATGAACAAAACTGATTTAAAGCTCTACGCTATAACAGACAGGCAGTGGCTGCATGGAGCGAGGCTTTCTGAGCATGTGAAGCTTGCAATAGAGGGCGGTGCCACTATGATTCAGATTCGTGACAAGGATATTCTGAGTACAGATTCTGATGCAGGGCTTAAGGATGAGTATAATGAGGCTCTTGAGATAAAGAGAATCTGTCATGAGCACAAGGTGCCGCTCATCATCAATGATAACGTGCAGTTTGCAATTGATATAGATGCCGATGGAGTACATCTGGGACAGGATGACATGAATCCGGCGGAGGCCAGAAAGCTTCTTGGAACTGACAAGATAATAGGAGTTACGGCAAAGACCGTGGAGCAGGCAAAGAGGGCAGAAGCTGATGGCGCGGACTATCTGGGAAGCGGAGCCGTGTTTGGCTCTACCACAAAGCTCAATGCAAAGCCTATGACAAAGGAACTTCTGCGTGAAATCACGGCGGCTGTCGATATACCGGTTGTAGCAATCGGAGGCATAAATGCAGACAATGCGGTTACGCTAAAGGGCACTGGGATTGCAGGAATCGCAGTGGTAGGAGCGATATTTGCAAGCGCAGATATAAAGGCTGCAGCCAAGGAACTCGCAGAAATATGCGACAAAATTCTGTAATCACAGTATGACATACTGCTATAACTACAGTAATTAAACAATATTTTGAAGATACTGAACAGTTACGAGAAATGACAACATTCAGTAGAAAGGAGCGTAAATATGCATACAGCACTTACAATTGCGGGAAGCGATTCAAGCGGTGGCGCAGGCGTGCAGGCCGATTTAAAGACCATGCTTGCAAATGGTGTGTTTGGCGAGAGCGTAATCACGGCACTCACGGCACAAAACACCATGGGAGTTGATGCGGTGATGAATGTACCGGCTGATTTTATAGAGGCACAGATGAAGGCTGTTTTTACGGATATTTATCCGGATGCGGTGAAAATCGGTATGACATCATCGGTAGATACAATTGAGGCGATTGCCGCAGGTCTTGTAAAATATAAGGCAAAAAACATAGTTCTGGACCCGGTGATGGTCGCTACAAGCGGAAGCAGGCTGCTTGAAGAAAATGCAGCAAACACTCTGATGGAGAAGCTGTTTCCACTGGCTGACATCATCACGCCAAATATCCCTGAGCTTGAGGTGATATCAGGCAGACAGATTGAAAGCACAGATGACATCATAGAGGCATCAAAGGCTATTTATGATAAATACGGCTGTCCGGTTTTAAGCAAGGGAGGTCATTTCACAGACACAGCATGTGTGTGTGACTATTTGTGGGATGGAAAGCAAATCATCACATTTGAGACCAAAAGAGTGGATAATCCAAACTCACACGGCACAGGCTGCACGCTTTCATCAGCGATAGCCAGCGGCCTGGCAAAGGGACAGCCGCTCGAGCAGGCTGTGGATAACGGCAAGCGATATGTCACGGCATGTTTAAAAGCCATGCTTGATCTGGGGCACGGCAGCGGTCCTATGAATCATGGAGCGTTAATCTTGAAATAATTACTAATTAATAATACAAATAACAATAAGAACAGGAGAGTACAATGAGTAATTACACAACACAGATGGATGCCGCAAGAAAGGGCATCGTAACACCTGAAATTGAAAAGGTAGCAAAGAAAGAGAAGATGGATGTAGACAAGCTGATGGAGCTTGTTGCAAGCGGAAAGGTAGCTATTCCTGCTAACAAGCATCACAAGTCACTTGATGCAGAGGGCGTTGGAAGCATGCTTCGCACAAAAATCAATGTAAACCTCGGTGTGTCAAGAGACTGCAAGGACTATGATGTGGAGATGCAGAAGGTCATGAGCGCTGTAAAGCTTGGAGCAGAGGCTATCATGGATCTTTCAAGCCATGGCAACACACAGCCATTCAGACAGAAGCTTACAAGCGAATGTCCTGCAATGATAGGAACAGTGCCTGTTTATGACAGTGTTATCCACTATCAGCGTGATCTTGCAACACTTACAGCACAGGATTTTGTCGATGTAGTCAGACTCCATGCAGAGGATGGAGTGGACTTTGTCACACTTCACTGTGGAATCACAAGAAAAACGATAGACCAGATTAAAAAGCACAAGCGTAAGATGAATATCGTAAGCCGTGGAGGCAGCCTTGTATTTGCATGGATGTGCATGACAGGAGAGGAAAATCCTTTCTACGAGCACTATGATGAGATACTTGAAATCTGTGAGGAGCACGATGTGACAATCTCGCTTGGAGATGCCTGCAGACCGGGATGCCTGGCAGATGCAACAGATGTATGCCAGATAGAGGAGCTTGTAAGACTTGGAGAGCTCACAAAGCGTGCATGGGATCACAACGTACAGGTCATGGTAGAGGGACCGGGACATGTGCCGCTTGATCAGGTAGCAGCAAACATGAAGGTACAGCAGTCAATCTGTATGGGAGCACCATTTTATGTACTTGGACCTCTTGTAACAGATATCGCACCGGGATATGACCACATCACAGCAGCAATCGGTGGAGCTGTGGCAGCAATGAACGGCGCAGCCTTCCTGTGCTACGTGACACCTGCGGAGCATCTTGCTCTTCCAAATGTGGAGGATACAAAGCAGGGAATTATTGCGTCAAAGATTGCGGCTCATGCAGCTGATATTGCAAAGGGAATACCGGGAGCCAGAGATATAGATGATAAGATGGCAGATGCCAGACGTGTGCTCGACTGGGATGCACAGTTTGCATGTGCGCTTGATCCGGAGACAGCTAAGGCTATCAGGGATGACCGTCTGCCTGAGGATGACCACAGCGAGGCATGCAGTATGTGCGGTAAGTTCTGTGCAGTGCGAAGCATGAACAAGGCACTTGCAGGAGAGTATATTGATATACTATAACTGTGAAGGTACAAAACAGTTGCGATATACTATAAGGTGGGCAGTAATGGAAAGTAAAAAGAACACTAAAAAAAGAACTATTTCAATCAGAAAGATTGCCATGGCAGGAGTGCTTGTGGCAGTTGCCGTAGCAGGAAGCTTAATAAGCTTCCCTGTTGCCGGCAGCAAATGTGCACCTGTACAGCACATGGTAAATATATGCGCAGCAGTATTTTTAGGACCTGCATGGGGTGTCGGTGTGGCATTTTGTGCGAGTATCATCAGAAACCTGACAGGACTTGGAAGCCTCATGGCATTCCCGGGAAGCATGGTAGGTGCTTTGTGCTGTGGACTGATGTACAGATTCAGCAAAAAAATCATACCGACATGTATTGCAGAGGCGCTTGGCACAGGCATACTCGGAGGTCTGGCAGCGTATCCTCTTGCAAAATACGTGATGCTTATTCAGCCGGAAGGCATGTTTATATACATAGTGCCATTCCTTATCTCTACAGTGGCCGGAAGCATAGTGGCAGCAATTGTCATGCTGATTTTAAAGAAAAATGGAGCACTGACAGTATTTAAGGAAAATCTTGAGTAATATCCAGGGCTATGGCTTTATAAGAAGCTTCATGAGCTCATCCTGACAGATAGGCCTAGAGTAGTGATAGCCCTGAAAACAGGTGACGTCGAACTGCCTGAGATAGCTCTCAAGGCTATCATTTTCTATGCCTTCAATACATATCCTTAAGTCTGCGGCATTGGCAAAATTAATCATTCCGATTACAAGTGCCTGCTTCTTTTTCTCCTCGAGAATGTCTTTAACAAAGAACATATCTATCTTGATACCCTCTACAGGAAGCTCAAGCATCATCTGAGATGAAGAGCTTCCTGTGCCATAGTCATCCATAGTGATGTGGATTCCGGCTTCCCTGAATGCAGTGACGGTTTTCTTTATCATAGATACAGGCAGGTCTCTGCAACGCTCTGTAATCTCTATCCACAGCTGTGTAGGCGGAAAATCATACTCTTTAAGAATTGTCAGAGTATCTTTTACAAAGCTTTCCTTTTCAAGCTGCTCTGAGGATGCATTTACATTGATGAAGAAGTCTGGTTTTATCTTTGCAAATTCACAAGCTGCGCTTATTGCAGTTCTCATTATATAATTTCCGAGCTCATACATAGCCGGGGTATCCTCAAGCCAGTCGATAAACAGTCCGGGTGGCACCGTGCCAAAAGGCTCCTTTTTCCAACGCACCAGTGCCTCAGCACCCATTATTTCGCCATTGCAAGCCTTTACAATCGGCTGAAACTCCACAAAAAAGCCATCACAGCTATTGATAACCGACTGATGAATGATTTTCATGATATCTATATGCGAGCTGCCATTGAACCTGACCATATCATTGAAAAATAACAAATCAGGGCTGTGAAGCTCTTTCGCGCGGCTCAGAGTGTACTCCACCTTGCTGATGACAGTGGAGGTATCACCATCATAATCCTTGAGAATCAGACACGCAGCATATATATCAAACTCGAATTTAAAGCACTTAAAGAAATACATGGAATTTATTGTGTCTACAATTTTCCGGTAGAATGCCTCAGCAGAGGCACGGTCAGCTTCCTTTACCACAAATACAAACTTGCAATTATTCATATAGTAGGTAGCGGTGCTGCTATCCATCATGTAGATGAACTTGAGCGCAAGCTCACGCTGGATTGCAGTGTTGAAATTGGAACCATACAGTATATTGAACTCATCTATATGACCTATCTCCACCTCAATTATGGCTACGGACCTGTTTTCCATGATATAGCCGTTGATATCTCTTTCAAACTTTGACTGGCAATAAAGATATGTATATGGGTCGATATCTGGAAGAGTATTTTCGTTTCTGAGCACGAGGACATGGTAGCGGTGTCCGTCATCACCGGTAAAAATGTCAGAATAAAATCCCATCATATATTCTTTGGTGTGCTTTCCCATGCGGACATAAAATATATCATCCAGTTTTTCACCGTTTAGACGATAGCGGATTTCCCGCTTATATTCCGGCAGGTCAATGTCGTTGACACAGGTGCAAAGCTGTTCAAAGAAGCAGGTATGCTTGCCGGCTTCAAAGCCGAAAAAATCAGCTGTCTTGTCCGGTACGTAAGATAAGTCATTATCCAGGTCGGTGATGATAGGATATATCCCGTCTGATAATTCTGAAATTTTATCAATAAATTCCTTGTATATCGTGTGTTCTATCATAAATTAAAACTCCATATGTGTATTGTGCACAAAATTCTTTTGCTATTATAACATATATATGCATTATATACAATAAGTTAGTTGGACTCTGAAAATGATATTTAGGTATGAAGCATTAATATAAATTAATGATTTTAGTGTGTCATTTATATATTTGAAGGTATACTGATGACTGAAATATACCATCAGCTGCTTCAAATGCAACGTCACCATCATATTTGCCGGCAACAGAGCGGATGGATGACAGACCTATACCATAGTCGTCCCTCTTAGAAGAACGGTATTTTCCGTTTTGGATGGAAACATGTCCGTCAAAGCTGTTGTCCATAGTAATAATAAGTGTCTTATAGTGTACGTGGGCATGCAGTCGGATAAAACGTGATGGTGTTTCGTCTGAAGAATCCAGAGTATCCATGCGTCTGCAGGCTTCTATAGCATTTTCTACCAGATTTCCAAATACCAGGCACAGGTCATTGTCCAAGGCCGCATCATCGGTTTCCGGAACAATAAGCTTTGTCTCAAGAGCGATATTTTCATTTCTGCATATGGCACTATAGTATGACAGAATGGAATTGACTACCCTGTTTTCGCAATAGCTTGCAGGCGCAGATGGTATGCTGTGGATCAGGGAATCCAGGTATTCATTCAGCTGTTTATTTTCAGTGTTTGCGAGGCCTTTTATTGCAACCAGCTGGTGACGCAGATCGTGGCGCTGCTTCTTAAAAAGCTGTTCGTTTGTTGTGATGAGCGAATTATATTTCTTCTGCTCCAACAGGGAATGCTCAAGGAGATTCATATCGAATATGAGTCTTTCATTCTCACGTTTTATCATGAGCATATCGCTTATATTAAGCCCCATTATAATTCCCATGATTATAATGAAAAGCAGAGTTCCAATCTGGTACAGTAATGACAATGAGGCCACAAATTTTAAATGATAATTGATTATCTCGGTACATGAAGCAAGTGCCAGTATGAATATCGGAATCATCAGCCGTTTTGCCCTGCTGTTTTGGCTGCGAACAGCCTCAAGGATGATGTATGCAGTCAGGAAGCAAAGTATGAGAGGCAGAATGACATGGAACACGTACATGCTCTGGGATAGTGCCACCGTACCGCTAAGCTGTAAGACACAAGCGACAAGGTCAAGCACGGTGAGGAGCTTCGCGATAACTATAATTGGCTTGTCATTCTTAAAACCAACTGCAAGCCTGCAGAAATACAGCAGCGGAATCATCTGCGAGAAAAGCCCTATAAAAGCACACAGATACAGCAGTGTAGGGTTTTTGACTATGACACCTGTATAGTTGCACTCGCCGATAGACCACATGCCGGCCATGAGTGAGAAGAATCCAAAATGAAATATCATCTTGCAAACCTCTTTATCGTAGTATAAAAGCATCAGTGAGATAAATATAAACAAAACACCTGCGGCAAGCTCAAGCAATGCTATAAAGAATGACCATTTATTCAGCTTTAACAGAGTGAAAAATAAGGATTTGTATGCTCCGTAGATAGGAGAATATACCGTAAGCGAGCTTCTGGTAACTGGAGACAGATACTCTATGCGAAGCTCTGTATCACCTGAATGACCGTCAGTGCCTATCAGGTACCCCTCGGTTGCGGGATCCTTCATATAGGATGGATAGTTTTCGGTCCTGCCAAACTCATATATGAGTTCATCGTCCAGATAGACCTTCGCAGGGGAATAGACAGTTTTTATGTAGATTGGATCATCCTTGTTCAGGTTGATATGTGTGGTGACGGTGACATGTGTGCGCGGCGAAAGGTGCTTAAAGATATGTGGAAATGTGATTTCTTCTTTATCTGAATCCGAGCCCTCCACCATAGCATAGGCAGAGCTTACGATAGTGGCTTCAGGATAGCTCGCCTGGCTCATAATCATGTTTTTTGAGGAAAGAAGCAGTATGCAGATCAGTGTAAGCAGTATAATTGTCAGATATGGAATATTTCGTATAGCGCTAATTTTTTTCATAATCCGGGCTCCTTGCAGTGTATTACTTTTGACAGTCTAGCTCATATCAAATCAATAGGAAAGTGCCTTATTTAAGCCCTCTGGTGTGATCAAAGTAGTATCTCTCCAGAGCCTTTTTGGCTTTGCCGGAGAGCTCTCTCTTGATAGGGATATTTGTGTCATCGGCCATCACGAAGCATTTGAGTGAAGTATCAATGCGTGTGACATACGACAGGTTTACCGCGTAGCTTTTGTGCGGCAGAAAAAACAGCTCAGCGGGCAGCTGATCTGAAAGCTCTGAAAGCTTCTCATAGCAGCTGATTTCCTCATTTTCTTTTAAATGTATGAAAATCTGCCTGGCTCTCTGCTCTATGTACATGATATCAGAAAGGGCAAGCCTCTCCATACTCTTGTTTCTCTTCACATAAAGAGATGGGGCATCGGATTTCTTCAGCATGGCAAGGTGAAGAATGTTACTTAGCTCAGCTGCAGAAACCGGCTTTTCGATATAGCCGATGGCAGACAGCCTGTAGCTTTCCAAGGCATGCTCCGTGCTTGTTGTGATGAAAGCAACCGGGATATCGGCATCTGTCTCGCGGATTATGGAGACTGCCTCGATGCCGGTCATGGAATCTTTCATGTATATATCCATGAGCAGCAGGTCATACTTTCCGTACTCATATGAGGCAAGAAAAGAATCTGCATCCGTAAAGACAGTGTATGTATTTTGGATATCGCTGTGGTTGAGAATATCACAAAGCAGCACGGTCTCTGCAGCTTCGTCCTCACATACAGCTATATTAAGTGTTTGTGGCATGTTTATTCCTCTGTAGAATGTGAATGATTATAAATAATCATAATATAATATGAAATAAATATCAAATAAATATTGCTATTAAATATCCGAAATGCTAATATAATTATCAGCAGTTAATTAATTATTTTAAGGAGGTTTCAGTTATGAAATACTGTACAAATTGTGGCAGGCAGTTAGCTGATGATGAGGTATGCACATGTCGTCAGCAGGCACAGCCACAGGCACCAAATCAGACACAGGACAACAATGCACAGGCAGATAATGCAGCACAGCAGGGACAGTTTAACGGACAGCCGCAGGGCAGCGCACAGGGACAGTTCAACGGACAGCCACAGGGCAGTGCACAGGGACGGTTCAACGGACAGTCACAGGGACAGTTCAATGGACAGCCACAGGGCAGCGCACAGTCGCAGGCGTTTGATAACTTCACACAGCAGGTGAGTGCAGCAGGACAGCAGCTGCAGAATGACAAGAATGTGGCATCTATCATCACATTCTACAAGGGTCTTGTTAAGAAGCCGGCACAGGCTGCAGCAGACTTTGTAAAGAATGCAAATATGGCATCAGGCTTTATATTTATTGGCTTATTTGCCATAGTAGAAGTAGTGCTGTCTGTAGTATATCTGTTATCAAGTGTAATTGGCAGCATAGGCGGCTTTGGATTCTCATTTTACCCGGCGAGCTTCTTTGAGGGAATCTTCTCAGGAATCGTAGGAGAGGCAGTAAAAGTACTCATCCTGGCAGTAGTCATTCTGGTTGTATTAAACGCAGTGCAGAAGGATAAAAAGGTGACATTTGCACAGACACTTTCAGCAGCATGTCTGTATGATGCAGTATACCTTCCGATTATCCTTGTGGCAGCAATCATCGACATAATCCCATTCCAGTTCTTTGGCAATGTGAGCAGCTGGCTGCATACATTTGCGGGTGTAGTAGGATATGTAAGCATATTCTTTGGAGTAAGGGCAATAGAAGAGGATGACAACAAGCTTCCACTCGTGTGTGGACTGGCATTCCTTGCAACAGCCATTGGTTCAACAATTGTAAATGCTATTTTCTAATTTAATATTTGATTTAACATATCTGATTTAATATATCAGAAATAACCGGATCCTGTGAGATTTTCTTGCAGGATCTTTTTTTATTTCTGACTTCGAATAGCTATCATATATCTTACGATTTGTCAAGTACGAGTTTTGACACTTTTTGTGTAAATTGTCGTTGTTATTGCCATGCGCGGAATTGATGTATAATGATAATTAGATTAATTTGTTTAGTTAAAAACTAGCTGAATATATGAGTCAATGATAATATGAATTCTATAATAAGCAGGTTTATAAAACTCGGGAAGAGAGGCACCTATGACGCATAAAATCAAGGTACAGATGTTTGGCAATTTCAGAATGGACTATAACGGAGCACCATTTGTGGCGGAAAAAATGCATAAGGAAAGCCAGTTCAATCGCATGATGCAGGCTTTGATACACTATTCTGACTGCGGAATAGCAAAGGATAAGCTCGAGGAAATAGTAATCGGTGAGCGTGATATAGATGCACCTCACACGGCACTAAGAGTTATTGTATACAAGACAAAGCAAAAGCTCGCACAGCTCGGACTGCCGGGAAAGAACCTCATATATTTGGAGGGAGGCATATATTACTGGACTCCGGATATAGAGATAGAAGAGGATGCAGCAGAGTTTGAGAAGCTCTATAACGAGGCCTGTGCACTGGAAAAGCAGATGCCACAGGAACCGGAGAGTGCAGAGACAGTGTGTGATGAGCGGATAAAGGAAATAGAAGACAATATGCTTGAGCTGTACGTAAAAGCACTATATCTGTACAAGGGAGAGTTTTTGGCGGCATATACAGGCGAGACGTGGATAGCACAGGAGGCCAGACGCTATCACACCATGTTTGAGAAAATCATAAATGAAGCTGCGTACATACTGCGAAAGAGAAAACAATTCAAGGGACTGGAGAAGATCGGAGTATATGCGGCAAAGGTCGACCCGTTCAATGAGTGGGAGGAGCTCATCATGGAGGCGATGGTAGAGACCAGGCGCTATGATGAGGCGGAAGAGTTATACACGGATGTCGTGGACTATTATCTCAGGGAGTGTGGTATTTATCCATCTTCAAGACTCTTGGAAATCCTTGAGAAATACAGTAATCAGATGAATCATGCACATGAGATACTGGAAAACATCCAGGAGGGCATGAACGAGCAGGAGGAAACAGAAAGAGGCGGATATTTCTGCAGCTATCCGGTATTCAAGGGAATATACCAGGCGTCCATCCGTATTATGAAGCGCACAAGGGTACCTGTATATCTCATGCTCTGTACTCTGGAGGACGAGGAAGGCAGACAGGTACAGGGCGAGACAAAGATGAACAAGTATTCAAGGCAGCTCAAGAAGTGCGTCGGTGAATCAATCCGCTACAGTGACATATATACCTCGTATGGAAAGGTGCAGTTTCTTATCATGCTAATCGGATTAAAGCGTGAGGACTGCGAGATAGTGAAAAAGAGAATCAACCGCCAGTTCGCAAAGAAAAATCCGAGAGCCGCAGAGAAATGTCATGTGAACAGTATAGTTTGTGAGTTGTAAAGGGAATAGTACAAATTAGTTGGAAAAGCTGCAAGGTGCTGTTACATAATTAGAGGAAGATTTAATTTGATTATTTTATATATTATGGAGAAAATGTTATGAATGGTAAAGACAAGATATCAGTAATTATTCCATGCTACAATGTGCAAAAATATATTATGAGATGCTTTGATTCAATTTACAGCCAGACATATGGCTTTGAAAATCTCGAAGTGATACTCATAGATGATTTATCAACAGACAATACATGGTCTATATTAGAATCCTTACAAAGACAATACCCGGAGAATGTTATATCTCTTAAAATACAGAAAAAAGGAAAGTGTGGCGGTGCACGTAATCTGGGAATGGATATCTGCACCGGCAAATATATCACATTTGTGGATGCGGACGATTATGTGCATCCGGATATGCTCAGGGTGCTGCATGATAGAATGACAGAGGATGATTATGATGTGGCACAGTGTGGTGTATCGTGTTTTAAAGCAGATAAGCCAAATGTATTAGAAGTAAATGATTTTGAAATTCAAAGGCTTGATTTAGATAATGTTGATAATAGGAAAAATCTCATTATAGGTCTGACCGGATTTACTAATGTAACAGCATGGGCAAAGCTATACTCAACCAAATTTATAATAGAACATAATCTAAGATTTATAGAAGATGTATATTATGAGGATACACATTTTTCTATGCTTTGTGTGTTACTTGCAAAGAAATATTGTAAGGTGCAATCGACATTATACTATTACTTTGAGAATACAGAGGGCATTATACGTTCTGAAATTAGCAATGCAAAGATCCGGGATGCTAAGATTATTATGGATCATATAAGGCGGGCTATTCAAAGCAGAAAAGCAGAACTGGGAAATGTAATTGAGCAGTGTTATTGTGAAATCCAGACATTTTTGTTATGGCACCAATATATTGAGCCGTATAGTAGAATAGAGACTTTTATGAAAAGGGAGCTGGATATTTGCAAAGAAGAGTTCTTAAAGAGTGAACCGGATATATTTAATAATCCGTATGTGAAGGCTTTTTCAGATAATGTGATATTGAAAAGAATGTCAAAGCTGAGAGTGACTGCGAAAAAAATGGATAATGCATACTTTTTGGATAATGCAATGCATATCTGTTTTGGTATACATGATAAGGATGGCAATTACAGTGTCTGGGCTGGAACAACGATGCAATCCATTGTTGAAAACACAAAAGCGCCAATAGTTTTTCATATATTACATGATGACACATTGAACGAAATAAATAAAAATAAGCTGAGTTTTATTGCCGATAATAGTGGAAATGATATAGAATTTCATCATTTTAATTCGGACGTTTTTGGCACGTTTGCTGATTCAATGAATAGATTTGCAATTGGAACAATGTTCAGAATTATGTTGCCCGATATTATGCCGGATTTAAAAAAAATAATATATTTGGACTCTGATTTATTTGTAAATACAGATATTGAAGAATTATGGAACCTAAATATAGATAATTACTGTCTGGCGGCTGCTCAGGATTGTTCGACAATAAGAAATTGGGGAACTCCATACGCTGTAGCAGCAGGGCAGACAAGTCGTGACAGATATTTTAATGCGGGTGTTCTTTGCATGAATCTTGACAATATCAGGAAAAATGGAAGCCTGTTTCAACAGGTTATAGATTATCTGAACGATAATCCACGGACATGGCTTCCTGACCAGGATGCTTTAAATGCCATATTCAGCGGAAAAACCTTATTGATAGATGAAAAATGGAATTATTTTATTGATGAGGCAAGAAAAAATAATGAGAAAGCAGAGAAAAAAATATATCATTATGCTGCAACCTTGTTGATGCTGCATACAAATAATGAAATTGACAGAGCCTACTATTTCACAATACTGAGAACCCCATGGGGAGAGCAGATGGAGGATGGCTTATTGTGTAATTCTATGGGCAGAATTGTGGATAGAACAGCTATGCTGGAGAAGCTGCTAAAAAAAGCTACTCAAAACAATATACGACTCGTATTCTATGGTGGAGAGAATAGCTCTATAAGGAATGCAATGAGGCTATTAAATAGAAAATTCGATAGCTGTGAATGGCATGAGCATTTAAAGGAGAATGAGATTATCTGTGATGATAATACGGTCTATATAGTTTCAGCGGATGCGGACGATAGTAATGGATTAGAAATACTTGCAAATGCCGGATTAGAAAATGGCGAGAATTATTTTATAACACAGAGGTTTTTACATTATACAGAGGGTGGGTTTGCCCTATGATTTTTATTACTGATGAATTAGGTAAGTTTGAGAAAAATATAATAGAGCTGGCAGAAAATGTGGGATTTAAAGAATGCAAAACAATAGAAGCCATAGATTTGTTTTGTGGCATATCTGAAAAAAACGATGTGCTTAAGGAAAAAGACAGGTATTATGCATTCATAGATATCCCTCAATATTGGAGTGTTCGTGCAGATGGTCTAAATGGTGCTATATATGATAATAAAACCAAAAAGGCAAACATCTATTTTAAGAATCCGATAGAGAAAAGAATGGTCAGCAGAGTCGAGTGGATTGACAGGAATAATACAGTATATAGAATAGATTATTACAACAAATACGGATATATGTATTGTTCGGAGAATGTGAGTGGCGGCAATGTTACAGTCAGGGAATTCTATGATAGAAATGGTGACATTAAAGTATTAGAACAGACAGGTCCAAAGACATATACCACGTTTGGCACCCGCATTAGTCCGAAGAGCTATAGAGGCTTTGCTGATTATTTGGAAGCTTATCTTAAATATAATAAAATTTATGATGAAAATATATGGCTGACAAGTGATGAGATATTAAATAAATTTGCCTGGGATTATGGTAATTTTAAAATATCATACCTGCCACAAAATAGATTAAACTCAGATTTGACAGTAATAACTCAGACTAACACAGCGTTTCGAATACTGTGCAGTGAAGAGCAGCAGGTCAATTGGTATAAAGAAAATTCAAATTATAAATGCGACAGAGTATATTCATATTTTGAAAATAATGAATTAAAATTTGGAAAAAAGGAAGCACTTACTATTACAGAATCGGATCAGCTTGAGTATATTGAACAGCTTATAAATGACTTTCCGGAAATAACTTTTCATATAGCTGCCAGTACCATTATGTCAGATAAATTAACGAGACTGGATATAAATAATAATGTTGAGTTATATCCATGTATTACGGAACAAAAGAGAAAAGAACTGTTTGAAAGATGCGATATTTATTTGGATATTAATCATTACAGAGAGCTATACAATGCACTAAACGAGGCACTGATTAATAATATGATAATACTAGCGTTTGACAATACAGCACATTCAAAAGAATTATATCCAATGGGAAATATTTTTGAAAGCAGCAACTATGTAAAGATGAAAGAAACTCTAAAAAATATAATAACTAGTCAGACGATATTTAATGAATATATAGACAGGCAAAAGAAGCAATTAAAACAATTAGCTGCAAAAGTAGTTATGGGTGATACAGATGAGAGTATTTGATTTTACATTACTTAGTGGATATGAATTTTCCGGAGTCGATGTTGCTCAGGGATTTAGAGCAAGATTGTTTGAAAAAAACAATGTAAACGCCAAATTTATTTTTACAGAGCTGCCGACAATTAGGGATATGGAACTGTATGGTTCGCAAAAAATAAAACGTGGTCAGATTATGTCTGCACATCTTTTTATGATCGGAAGATTAGATATGAGTTTGTCTGTGAAAAAAGAAGCTCTTTTAGAAAATGAAAAAGAAAATTATGAGTATGACTATATAGATGAGAATGGAAAGGTGATTTGTCTATATAATTCCGGTGAAAAATCAGTTGAAATATTATGTGATGAGGATGGATTTGTTGTAAATGAAAGTCTATTTAAAAACGGAAAAAAATATTTAGTAAATTATTATACAGACAGCCTGTCATATACAGAGCTGTATAATTGGGATAATGATTCGAGCGATGGCTTAAATCCGGAAAGGAGAATTTTTTGGAACAAACAAGGACAGATGGTTTATGAACAATGTATCTATAAAGATAATGTTGAATATCTGTTTAAAAATGGTGAAGTTATAGACAATGTAGAGTTTTTAGAAAGATTTGTAAAGGCACTGAATCTTTGCGAGAATGATATATGTATAATGGATAGAGCGGGATATCTTGATTATATACAGCCTCTTTTTGAAAATAAAGGCAAATCAAAGCTGATTGCTGTATTACATTCAGATCATTTTTACAAAATATATGAGGATGAAAGCTCATTATACATGAACTATGAGTATTATTATTGGTTCAAATATTCAGAGGCAATAGATTATTTTGTTGTTGGTACGGATGAACATAAAAGAGGTCTGGAAGCATTTTTAAAAGAGTATGATTGTTTTGTTCCGCATATTGCAGCTATTCCACCCGGGGCTATACCAGAAGGCAAGCTTAAAAGTGAAAATGAGCGTAGGCGAGGCAGCATAATATCTGCTTCAAGACTTAGTCCGAGAAAAGGTATTGATATTCTTATTAAGAGTGTGATAAAAGCACATGAGATAAATCAGACAATTAATCTGGATATATACGGAAGAGGCGATGATGGGTATACTATATATTTAAAAAATATAGTTAAAGATGCATGTGCTGATGATTATATTCACTTTAAAGGGCGTTGTAATCTTGAAAAAATTTATCCACACTATGAATTGTTCGCCTCATTTTCTTTGTGGGAAACGTTTGGACTTTCACTCATGGAGGCTGTTGGAGACGGACTAGCTATGGTTGGACTGGATGTAAGATATGGGAACAGGCTTTTTAAACATCCGGATGAAAATGGCTACCTGGTGGATTTTGATGTTGAAACAGACTATCAAAATAAAGATAAGCTCTGTGAAAGAACTGCAGCAGCAATAGTTAAAATATTTGAGGATGATAACAGATTGAAGAAATTTCATGAGAATTCTTATATGATTGCTGAAGAATATAAGGAGCATGTAATAGAATCAAAATGGATGCAGCTTATAAAAAATATATTATAGAGAGAAAATGGAGTACCGGATGGAAATTCATATAACTAATTTACATAATATAGGAGGAACTGCAACGCTTGCAATGGATGGAGTTGTGAAAATTGCAAAAAACCTCGACTTCACAGAAATGGGAGTCATGAAGAGGCAATTCTATGAAGATTATTGGAACACAATAAGTCATCATCTGGATGGTACAATTGCATCTTTATATCATGGAGATATAGTGTTTTTTCAATATCCGACATGGAATGGACCTGATTATGATAAAGTATTTGTTGATAAGATAAAGTTGTATAACAATGTCAGACTTGTTATTTTTGTACATGATTTGCAAAAGTTGATGTTTGACTCAGAACAAAGCATTCTGCATACGGAAATAAGCATACTTAATAAAGCAGATGTACTGATTCTTCCATCGGTGAAGATGCATGAATATATGATAAATAATGGTCTAAGAGATGACATACAAGTCCTGTATCAGAAAATTTGGGAGGTTCCGGGCTTTCCGTGCTTCAAAAGAACATCAAAATTTGAAGAAAATGTTATTTACCGGAAATTGGAACAGATTTCCGTTCTTAGAAAGCTATCATGGCAAAACCATCGTAGAACATTTTGATTATCAGAAGCCTCCAAGAGATGATGATTCAAGCTTTATATGGCGCAATGGTTTTAAGCCGATACAGTTAATGAGAGAACTGTCAAAGGGCGGTTATGGCCTGGTGTGGTGTGATAAAGAATATTTAGAAAGATACTATTCCATGAACCAGCCACACAAGCTGGGTTTCACTCTGGCATCAGGAATACCGGTGATTGTAAGGAATGGATGTGTGCACAGTGACTTTGTCAGAGAAAAAGGTCTTGGATATGTGGTTGATTCTCTTGAAGAAGCAGATAATCTTGTTCAAAATACGTCGGATGAAGAATATGCTAAAATGACATCAAATATTGCACCATATCAGTATATGCTCTTGAATGGAGTTTATACAAAGAAACTACTTATGGATACATTGATTTGTGTTTTGGAGAAATGATATGAAAGTATTTTATACGAAGACATATAATGTCTGGAATGACAATACAAGAATGCATGATATAGTTGCACAGGCGGCTAAAAAGCTGGATTATGATGAAGTTTCATTGTTTAAATTTAATGATACATATGACTCTGATGATGAGCTGCATGTCAGAATGAAGGGAATTACAGCGGCTGTGAGCAGTGATTCGATAGTTATTTTCCAGTATCCAAGTATGGTAAGTGCCAGGTATGATAGCTTTGTCATGGAACATCTGAAAAATACATGTGGTGCAAAGGTGGCTGTTTTTGTAGAGGATTTGGGGAGCAGAATTGCTCCTTCGGATTATAAACAATTATCGGATGAAATTGATTTGTTTAACAAAGCAGACTTACTTATTGTCCAGTCTACAGAAATGGAATTGTACTTGAAGGAAAACGGATTAAAGGAGAAGCCTCTTCTGTATCAGAGGGTGTGGGATTATCCGTATGATTTCTGCTTGGAAGAACTGGAAATAGATAAAAAAGTGGAAAAGATTCATGATATATCAATTCAGCATATGCTTGACCTAAAGAAAGCAGGACTTGCCATGAGCACAACAACAGACCGGGAAAATAAATATGGTCTTATGATAAATCCATTTGAAACAGGCTTTTGTATATGTGCAGGTATTCCTGTGATAGTACCGGAGCAGACGAATATAGCGGATTTTGTTTCCCGATATGGAATAGGCTTTGTTATGTCAGATGACGAAAATATAGATGATGTTTTGAATCGCATATCAGATGAGGAGATAGCAAAAGCAAAGGAACAGGAGAAAAAACTGGCACCTGCAGTGGCAGGTGGTGTGTTTACGAAGCTTTTGTTGCAGGAAGTGATATGCTGTATTATTGATGTTATCTGCTTGATTTAAACAAAAATTAATTTTTAAAAGCTTGTTTTAGCGCTTTTGTTACGTTAAAATACGATTTTAGATACACGTTGGAGTTTATATTTATAGTGTAAAAGAGGAAATCTATAGTTATGTCCGGATGAATGAGGGTTAGGAAACATATAATCCAAGTGTCCGGATTCGTGTGAATAAGGAGAGACTATATGAATAAGAAGAAGGTTGACAGTATTTTAAAAGGTGTTACTGCTGCCGGAATTGCCATTGGTGGTGTGAGTACCATTCAGGGCGCCGACATGGTAATGGCTCAGGAAATTGAAAATCAGGTAAATGATCAGACAAGTCAGTCTGCCAGTTCAATGTCAGACAGAATGAGCGACACTCCTAGCGAGAGCCGGTCAGAAAGTGAAGTAAACCAGGCTAGTGAGAATCAGTCTGAGATTGCTTCAGAGGAGACAAGTGCAAGCCAGACAGAGAGCACATCTGAGCAGAGTGCCAATAGTACATCAGTTGAAGAGACAGAAGCAACAAGTGAGACAGAGGCTGTTTCACAGCAAAAGAAGAGTGCGCCAGGGAAAATGGTGGCATTTAAAGCAGCAGCCAATAATGTGGCAGCAGCATCATTGGAAAATGAAACTCAGGCAGATGAGAATGGAAATCAGACTTTGGAAGAAGCTAGTTTATCAGCAAGCGCCTCTGTTTCAACTGAGGATAGTGAAATCTATTCAGCAAGTGAATCAGCAAGCAACAGTTTTGCGGATGAGAAAAGCATGCTTGATTCACAGTCTCAATCGGCAGCAAGTGAATCAGCAAGCGAGTCCTTGGCTTATAGTGAGTCATTAAGTACACTTGAATCTGAAAATAAAGCATATTCAGAGAGTTTATCGACAGCTCAAAGCGTATATGATTCAACATCTACAGCATTTGCACAAAATGGCAAGATGGATGCATATCTTGAGAAGCTTATTAAGCAGATTGATGCTGAGAAAGCCGCTATTTCTGAACGGTTGAAAAATGCTGAAAGAGGTAAAGATTTGTCTACTATTAAGTGGGATTTAATTAAGACAAATTCGGATGGAACGACAAGCGTTGAAAAAAATGCGGATTGTTGGAAGCATATGGATTACCTTGCTGACTTATTAATCAGATATAGCTTTAAACAGCAAGAAAATGTTGAAGAGATAACGTTTTCTACATGGGAGAGCAGTAATGGCACTGGAAATTATGTCAAAGTAGAATATAAAGATAATAACGGAAATACACAGACAGCATATTTTGATTATGTAACTACTGACAAGAATGGTAAGGTTCTCACTGATCAGAATGGTGAAAATAATAATACATCTAAGAATACAGGTGAGGTTGCTGGAATTGCTGTACTTAAGAAGACTCCTAATATTAAAGAAAGTTTTATTTGGGGTACATATCTTGACGGATTTAAAAAGAGCGGAAAAGATGTCAAATATACAGATGGTTTAGGAAATGAACATAATGGAAATTTTGGTAAAAAAGGAGATTTCTATTTTTCACTAAATGATTATGAAAACGGAAGAGATCAATATAATAAAGATAGATCTGAGTATACTTCAGCTTCTGAAGCGAAAAGCCTCATAGAGTCTTTATCAACATCTGTTTCAGAACTTATTAGTGAAAAGAATTCTGAATGGAAATCGTTGAGTGATAGTAGATCTGATAGTAGAAGTGCTAGTGAGAAAAATTCTGAATCAAGAAGTGTGTCACTTAGTGATAGTTCAAAGAATTCAGAGAGTGTATCTACAAGCATAAGTGAAAGAAGATCACTTAGTGCAAGTGAGTCTACAAGAATAAGCGAGTCACAGAGCATAAGTACAAGTCAGAGTACATCAGCAAGTGTAAGTGAATCACAGAGTGTAAGTGCGAGCCAGAGCACCTCAGCAAGCGTAAGTGAATCACAGAGCATAAGCGCAAGCCAGAGCACCTCAGCAAGCGTAAGCGAGTCACAGAGTATAAGTGCAAGCCAGAGCACCTCAGCCAGTGTAAGTGAATCACAGAGCATAAGTGCAAGCCAGAGCACTTCAGCCAGTGTAAGTGAATCACAGAGTGTAAGTGCGAGCCAGAGTACATCGGCAAGTCAGAGCACCTCAGCAAGTCAGAGTACCTCAGCAAGTGTAAGTGAATCACAGAGTGTAAGTGCAAGTCAGAGCACTTCAGCAAGCGTAAGCGAGTCACAGAGTGTAAGTGCAAGTCAGAGCACTTCAGCAAGCGTAAGCGAGTCACAGA
>OGHK01001297.1_pt1 | contig 22419 bp, 17 predicted proteins | sample 1571411 | NCBI WGS metagenome assembly OGHK01 (sample SAMEA2582043, study PRJEB24529) | metagenome | biome: Human gut stool | place: China | collected 2011 | reverse complement strand
TCGGCCAGCCGCTGCTGGTGCGTTACGCCATCGCGGCGCTGCTGTTTAAGTTCACCTGGACCTTCGTGCTGCCCTTTATTCTCGCCCGCGTGGCCGGGCTCGATAACAGCGGTCGGCTAATGAACAGCATCAATCTGGTGATCGGCGGCGGCATGGCGGCTGGCCCGGCGCTTGCGGGGGCCTTACTGCAACACTTCGCCAGCGCCGACCCGCTGCTGGCGGCGGCAGGCGTCTGCGCGCTGCTGTCACTGATTTTAATTGTGGCGGCATCCGCCGCCGGGAAGGCTTAGCCCACGGGAGGATAGAGTGAAAAGAAAAACCGGTTTCTTTTTTGATGAACGTTGTTTCTGGCATAGTACCGGCCTGCACGCGGTGACGCTGCCGGTGGGCGGTTGGGTACAGCCGCCCGCCGGCGGCGGTCATGCTGAATCGCCAGAGACCAAACGGCGGATGAAAAACCTGATGGATGTCTCCGGGCTGACGCCGCAGCTGGCGCTGCGCAGCGCGGCGCCGGCGAGCCTTGAGGACCTGCGGCGGATCCACCCCGACAGCTATCTGGAGCGCTTCAAGGCGATAAGCGATAATGGCGGCGGCATGCTCGGCAAAGAGGCGCCGCTGGGGCCGGGCAGTTATGAAATTGCCTGTCTTTCCGCCGGGCTGGCCTGTGCGGCGGTGGAAGCGGTGCTGAAGGGGGAGCTGGATAACGCCTATTCGCTGTCGCGCCCGCCCGGACACCACTGCCTGCCGGACCAGTCGATGGGATTTTGTTTCCTCGCCAATATTCCCATTGCCGTCGAGCGAGCGAAAGCGCAGCTGGGGCTGGGCAAGGTGGCGATCATTGACTGGGATGTTCACCACGGTAACGGCACCCAGCATATCTACCTGCAGCGCGACGACGTACTGACTATCTCCTTGCATCAGGACGGCTGCTTCCCGCCGGGCTACGCCGGCGAGGACGATCGCGGCGTGGGCGCGGGCGAAGGTTACAACATCAATATTCCGCTGTTGGCCGGGGCGGGGGATGACAGCTGGCGCTATGCGCTGGAAACTATCGTTATTCCGGCGCTGGCGCGTTTTGAGCCGGAGCTGATTATTATCGCCTGCGGCTATGATGCCAACGCCATGGATCCATTAGCGCGGATGCAGCTGCACAGCGATAGCTTCCGGGCGATGACCGAACAGGTCCAGCAGGCGGCGGATCGCCTGTGCGGCGGGAAACTGGTGATGGTGCACGAGGGCGGCTACGCCGAATCCTACGTGCCGTTCTGCGGCCTGGCGGTGATGGAAGCCCTGAGCGGCATCCGCACCGAGGTCCAGGATCCGCTGCTGGAATTTATTCAACAGCAGCAGCCGCGCGCCACGTTCGCGCAGTTTCAGCGCCAGGCCATCGATCGGCTGGCGCAGCAGTTTGGCCTGCAATAGTCGCTCACGCTCACGTTGATCCCTAAAGTCCCAATATGGGACTTTTACTTTACTTAGTCCCGAAATGGGACTAGTCTCTGCCCATGAAGATAATCTCAGTGAAAACCTTAAGGGACTTCTGGGCGGAGAATCCCGACGCTGAACAACCGCTAAAGGCCTGGGTAGACGAAGCGACAAAAGCAGACTGGAAAACCCCGGCGGAGATAAAGGACCAATACCGCAGCGCAAGTATTCTGAAAAATAAGCGGGTGGTATTCAACATTAAAGGAAATGATTACCGGTTAATCGTAGCCGTTGCTTATCTGCGGGGGTGGGTGTTCGTTAAGTTTATCGGTTCGCATAAGGAATATGACGAGATAAACGCTGAGACGATAGAGAGGAAGTAAATGATGAATGTGAAGCCTATCCGCACTGAACAAGATTACGAGGCCGCGTTACGCGCGGTTGAACCTTTTTTTGATAATGAACCTGCGCCGGACACGCCGGAAGGGGATTTTTTTGAGGTGATGTGCCTGCTGATTGCTGAATATGAAAAAAAGCACTATCCCATCGAGCCGCCGACGCCGATAGAGGCGATCAAGTTTCGCATGGAGCAGCAGGGGCTGACCGTCAAAGATCTGGAGCCGGCGATTGGTAAATCGAATCGCGTGTATGAAATTCTCAATGGTACGCGCAACCTGACGCTCCCGATGATTCGCCGGCTTCACGCACAGTTCGGCATTCCTCTGGAGAGTCTGATCGGCGCGTGATGGCGCGGGCATCCGGCTCACTCATGCATCCACTGCCTTACTGCCTGATTAACCATCGCCAGCACGCTGAGCAGCAGCATCCGCTGCTGCGCTTCCAGCCGCAGATAACGGCGCAGCGGCGGCATTTTACAGACCACTTCGCTGGCGGCCCAGGGTTCAATGCTGCAGCGCCAGCCGCTACTATCAAAGGTCAGCGAAAAGCGGCGGTAATCCAGCTCGCTTAAGGTCTGCTGGAGATTAGGAAAACCGTTGAGATAGCAAGCGAGTTCCGCGCTGTCTTTGCCGCCGATAAAGCGGATCGGCTGGCGTTTCTACCAGCCGGATTGATGGGCGCGAATGTTACCGCGCACGGGCCGGGTCACCGGCCCCTCGACGACAAACTCGCAGCTGTGAATGCTGGCCATAAACAGCCGCTTCTGACGCACGCTGAAGGTGACGGCGGTGGCGTCGTTCAAGCGCAGCAGCGCGCTGCGTTCGCTCAGCTTTTCGCTGGGCCAGCCCGCCAGATCGCGCTGCACCGCGTTCATTAACGGCGTTTCAAACCAGGGGACGGAGGACATCTGGCGTCATCTCCCCGCGGGTCTGTTTTTCATAATTGTTGATGGCGCGCTCCACCACCTCTTCCACTACCTGCGGCTTGAACGGATTGACGCGCTGCACGCACACCGTCCAGAACAGGGCGTAAGCGGCGGTCAGGCCGAGCATTATGCCGAACGGCACCAGCACCTGGCGGCTGTCCATCCCGGGCGGCGTGATATTGACGATAGCGATGATGATCCCGACGCTGGAGATAATCTGCGGCAGCGGGAACCACGGCGAGCGGTAGGCGCGCGGCAGGTCCGGGCGGCGAATGCGCAGCATCACCACCGACAGAGTAACCAGCAGATAGGCGACGCCCCAGGCGCAGACCGCGGCGAGGATCAGCGGCACGATGCGGTCCAGATCGCCGTTCAGATACCAGGCGTGCAGGCAGGGGATCGCCACCCCGATGGCAATGGCGATCACCGGCGTCTTAAAGCGCGGATGCAGCCAGGTCAGGAAACGGGGCAGCGCGCCGTCCAGCGCCATGCCGTAGATAATACGCGGCACGGCGGCCATCAGCGTATTGATGGTGGCGCAGCCGGCCAACAGTAGCCCGACCCCCAGCCAGTACTGGCCGGCGTGGCCCATCACCCGTTCGGCGAAGGCCGGGATCGCCATCGGTGTATCCAGCAGATGGACGTTGTTGGCCGCGTCGAGCACGGTATTCTCCACCTGGCGGTTGATCGCCGCGCCGTAGATAAACATGCAGCTGGCGACCCCCAGCAGGCCCAGCGCCATCGCCCGCGGTATGGTGCGGTGGGCCTGTTTGATCTCCGGCGCCATCGGCGTCACCAGTTCGCAACCGACGAACATAAACATCGCCATGCCGATATAGCCGAACAGGCCGTTGATATCGCTAACGTTCAGCGGCGTGCCGAACCAGCCGGAAAGATGAGTCACCGGCGCCATAAAAATGCCGCACAGGCCGAAAATGGTCAGCGTGGTCCACATGCCGAAGGTCAGCACCACTTCGACCTATCCGAAGCTTACCACGCCGATGGCATTGAGCAAGCCGAAAATCACCACCATGCCGACGCCCACCAGCCAGGTATTCTGGTGAGCGGCCATCTGGGCGTTAATCGACTCGAAGTTCACCAGCGCCATAATGCCCGCCAGGATCGTCTCCGCCGTCCCGGCGAAGATATGGACGATCAAGTAGGCGCACAGCGCGCCGGTGATAGCGAAGAAGCGGCCCATGCCGCAGGAGATATAGTCGTACACCGAACCGGTGGTGGGAATGAGCGTCGCCGCCTCGGCAAAGGTGGTGACCTGCGCCTGCATCATAATAAAGGCCAGCAGTACCGCCAGCGCGAAGGTATCGCCGCCCATGCCGAAGCCGCTGGTGACCGTCAGGATCACCGGGCTGGCCATGATCAGCCCGACGGAGCTGGCGAGGGTGGTCGGGAAGCCGACGACGCCGCGCTCAAGATGGCTGGCGAGTCTGTTACTAAACATAGTCAACCTCTGCACAATAATGGGGTAGGGCAGGGAATAGCCAGCGCCACTCCCGGATAGTCATAATTTAGGCGGGCATCCTGCTCAACGAATATCGTCCGGAAGGTGGAGGGCGGCGCATGATTCTGTGACGCAGTCGATGAATGTCGCGGCGGATAAACAATATGACCCCGAAAACCGGGGCCATCCGTCTTGCCACGTTGCGCCTGTTTCTGCCGGATGGCGGCTGCGCCTTATCCGGCCTACGGTCCGTGCGGCCTGCCTTTAATTTATTCACCATGCTGACTGAAACTGCCGGTGTTGGCGGCCTCAAAACCCCCGGTGGCGCCGCTTACCGGGGCCTCCCCTGTGCGCTCCCTGCGCCACGAGAGTCCCCCAGGCCCGTGCAAGCGCAGCGCCGCCGGGCATTATCAGTTTGTTAGCGGGTCTCGACGTTCGCCAGGTAGTGCTTCACAAAGCGCGGCGTCAGAATTTTCCACTCCACTTCGGTGCCCTGTTTAACAAACCAGCTGTCGCCCGGCGCAAAGCGCTGCGGCTCGCCGCCGGCGACGGTCAGCTCCACTTCGCCCTCCAGCACGGTGGCGTGCTCGGTAAACGGATAGGTCATGGTAAAGCTCCCCTCAGTGGACGAAAACAGTCCGCAGGTAAAGGCATCCTGCGGCTCGCCGTAGATCATCGCGCCCGCTACCTGCGGGTCGCCGGCGGTCGGCGTCGCGCCGAGCAGGCTGACGCTGCCGATCGGCTGCAGATCAGGTACCGGGTGTTTAAGTTTAAAAGCGTGCATAGCGTTCTCCTGGTTAACTCCGGCCTTTCCAGAAACCGGCGGTTTGATGCATCAGTTTTCCGGCCGTGACTAATAACAGACGCAGGCTGTCACGGCCGTGGATGGTCGCGTGAGGAATGCTGCTTAGCAGACGATAGCGGTCGGAACCGCCGTTGATCCCTTCGGCGAGGATTTTGCACACGATGTGCGACGGGGTGACGCCGAAGCCGGAGTACCCCTGGACGTAAAAGACGTTGTTATGGTCGCGTAAGGTGCCGATCTGCGGGAACAGGTTGGCGCTACAGGCCATCGGCCCGCCCCACGCAAAATCGATCTTCACATCCCTGAGATAGGGGAAGACCTCCGCCAGCAAGGTGCGGTTCCAGGCGGCGAAATCGTTCGGCGTATACTCCACAAAGCGGGTGGCGCTGCCGAACAGCAGGCGGTTTTCCCGGGTGACGCGGTAGTAGTTAATTACCGGGCGAATATCGCTGAAGGCGCCGCGCAGCGGGCTGATGCGTTCGATCAGTTCATCGGAGAGCGGCTCGGTCGACACCTGGTAGGAGTAAGTGACCAGCGTCTTGTTGTAGATCTCCGGCTCCATATTGTTGAGGAAGCTGTCGCAGGCCCACAGCAGTTTGGCGGCTTTGACGCTGCCCATCGCGGTGCGTACCCGCACCTGTTTGCCGTAATTCACTTCCACCACCGGCGAGGATTCGAAAATCTTCACCCCCAGCGAATGGGCGGCCTGCGCCGAACCGAGCAGCATATTGAGTGAATGGATCTGGCCGCCGCCCATATGTTTCAGCGCGCCGCAGTAGACCTCGGAGCCCACCACCTGCTGCACCTCTTTTCCGGTATACAGTTCGATCTCTTCATCCGGGGTAGCGGCTTTAAACTCCTTCTCCCACTGGCGCAGCGTTTTAAGCTGTCGCTGGTTATAGGCGAGATAGCCGTAGCCGGGCACGAAATCGGCGTCGATGTTATATTTGCGGATGCGTTCGCGAATGATGCCCGCGCCGAGGTTGGCGATTTTAAACAGCGTCTCCAGCCCCTCTTTGCCGACGTGCTTTTTTACCGCTTCGATATCGTGGCCGATACCGGCCATCACCTGGCCGCCGTTGCGCCCGGTGCCGCCGTAGCCGAGATGGCGCGCCTCCAGCACCACCACGTTGGTGATCCCCTGTTCCGCCAGCTCAAGGGCGGTGTTAATGCCAGAGAAGCCGCCGCCGATAATTACCACATCGGCTTCAATATCTTCCCGTAGCGCCGGGAAATGGAGGTGATATTTCTTCGTCGCGCCGTAGTAGTTCAGCGCATCGATCTTGATGTTCATCGCGTTACCCTGTGGTCTTGCCTGGCTCAAGACCCTCATCACAGCACGCCGCGCGGGCGTTGAATATCGTCCGGAAGAATGACGTTCTTTAGAACGATAGGCTGCGGCGGGAAGCCGTGCTGTGATGGGTTAACTTTGCTGAAAAACGGGTGCTGACGATGAGCGAGATAACCTTACTGGCGGAAGTGACCGCCTTCTTACGCCAGCCGCACGGGCAGTTTATTGCCGGTCAACGTGAGGCGGGCCGCGGCGCGCCGTTCGCGGTGATCAACCCGGCGACCGGGCGGGCGATTGCCGAGGTCACCGCGGCGGATAGTGACCAGGCGGATCGCGCTATGGAGAGCGCCCGCCAGGCGTTTAGTCAGTGGCGCGAGATGCCGACGCTGGCGCGCGGCGCGCTGCTGCTGAAGCTGGCGGACACGCTGGCAGAGCATCGCGAAGCGCTGGCGCAGCTGGAAAGTCTCTGTTCCGGCAAAACTATCACGCTGGCGCGGATGCTCGAGCTGGACCAGTCGGTGGCGTTCCTGCGCTACTTCGCCGGCTGGGCGGGGAAAGTCACCGGTGAAACGCTGGATGTCTCGCTGCCATCGATGGCCGGGGAGAAATATACCGCCTTTACCCGCCGCCAGCCGCTTGGGGTGGTGGTTGGCATCGTGCCGTGGAACTTCTCCATCATGATTGCCATCTGGAAGCTGGCGGCGGCCCTGGTCTGCGGCTGCACCATCGTCCTCAAGCCGAGCGAATATACGCCGCTGACGCTGCTGCGCGTGGCGGAGCTGGCAAAAGCGGTGGGTATCCCGGATGGGGTGATTAACGTGGTCAACGGCGCCGGCGGCGAGATTGCCCAGCGGCTGATTACGCATCCGGCCTGCGCCAAGGTGAGCTTCACCGGCTCGGTGGCCACCGGTGAAAAAGTCCAGCAGTCGGCCAGTGCGTCAGGTAAACGGGTGACCCTTGAGCTGGGGGGGAAAAACGCCGCGCTGTTCCTCGATGACCTGACGCCGGAGGCGATGGTCAACGGCATTATTGAAGCTGGCTACCTGAACCAGGGGCAGATTTGCGCCGCTGCGGAACGTTTTTATCTGCCGCAGGGAAAACTGGATGCGGTACTGGCGCTGCTGAAAGACAAGCTCAGCGCTTTTGCGCCGGGGTCGCCGCTGGATGAACGGACGCTGATGGGGCCGCTGGCCACCCGCCAGCAGTATGACAAAGTTTTGCGGCTCATTCAGACCGCCCGCGACGAGGGCGATACCATCGTCTGCGGCGGCGAAGCGCTGCCGGGGGAGGGCTATTTCCTGCAGCCGACCGCGGTCAAAGTGCGCAGCGAAGAGAGCACCCTGATGCGCGAGGAGACCTTCGGTCCGGTGTGCAGTTTTATCGGCTATCGCAGTGAAGAAGAGGCGCTGGCACGAATTAATGCTTCGCCGTATGGCCTGGCGGCCAGCGTCTGGTCGGATAATATTCGTCAGGCGCTACGCTACTCGGAGGCGATTGAGGCCGGCATCGTATGGGTCAATATGCATACCTTCCTCGACCCGGCGGTACCGTTCGGCGGTATGAAGGGCTCGGGCATCGGGCGCGAATTCGGCAGCGCGTTTATCGATGATTATACGGAGCTGAAGTCGGTGATGGTGCGCTATTAATCGCCGTTCAGCGACATAGCGCTGTCATGTGTCGCTTTGCGCCAGATAGGCAACACATTGTGTGCCTTCTGGCCTGCAACCCGGGCGGTGCACGGCATCGCTTCCGGGACGCTTTTCCCGTCACGGATCCTTTCTTCCCCTCGTAATCCGCCATTGCCGTAAAAAAAATCAGCAGATTATCTTTTTTGCCCGCCAGGACTTGTTTGACATTAGATAATGAGTATAGTTCTCATTCTCTTTTTCATTCGTAATTTTGGCAAGGTTCGAGCTGCGCCAGTGAGTCGTTCACTAAGAGTCGCGAAGGCGTAGGGTGACGTAAAGACAGCAGGCTGGAAACACACAATATCGGCCGCTGCGCGTCCATCGGGTCATTGATTTTTTATAGGGTTGATCCAATGAAATACACACTTCCGGCGTTGACGCTGGCCATCAGCGCGGCGTTAAGCGGCTGCGCGACGCCTCATTCCTCTGCCGTTTCCCAACCGGTTGTCGACTCGCCAGTCCCTAACGTGGCGCAACCGCTGCAGCGCCAGCTAGCGGAAGGGCTGTACGAGATGGCGTTAAGCCCGCAGGGTGATGCGCTGTACGTCGCCAGCGCTGAAGGCTTTAAAAATGTACAGGGCGGGGCGGTTTACACACTGGATCCGCACACCCTCAATACCATCGGCCTGACGCATACCGATCTGAAAAACTTCGCTTTACAGCTCTCTGCGGAGGGTAAAACGCTGTATGTCAGCAATTCGCTGGACGGCGGCATCAGCGCTATCGACACCGCCACCGGCAAGGTAAAAAACCGCCTGCTGTTCAGCGAGCGCAATGAAAAAGGTCGCCCTTATGGGGCCCGTCAGCTGCTGTTGCTGAATAATACTCTCTACGTTGGCGCGGTCGCCGACCCGGCGCAAATCTGGGTGGTTGACGCCACTACCCTGAAGCTGAAAACGCGGATTAAAAATACCGGTAAATGGATGACCGGCCTGCACTACTCCGCGCAAACCGGTCGCGTGTACGCCGCTAACGGCAGCGGTGAAATTCTGGTGATCAACCCGCGTAACCAACGCATTGAACAGCGCTGGAAGCCGCTGGGCGACAAGCCGGCGCTGCTGCTTAATATGGCCGAAGATAGCGACACCGGCCGTCTGTTCGTGACCGACAACTCGAAAGCGAAAACCACTCTGGTGCTGGATATCCACAGCGGCAAGCTGCTTAAACAGCTCGACGTCGGCGATTCGCTGGCGGTGCAGTTCAATAAGAAACGCCACGAAATTTATATTTCACAGCGTGAATCCGGCAAGGTCATCAGCCTTGACGCCAGCCGCTACACGCTGAAGAAAAGCTGGGCGCTGCCGGCCAATCCCAACAGCCTGCTGCTTTCCGCCGATGGTCAGACGCTGTTTGTCACCGTCAAACAGCCCTTCAATAAAGACCACTCCACTAAAGGCCCGGACAGCGTCGTACGTATCGACCTGAACGCGCAATAAAAATAACGGGTCCGGCGACGGGCCCTTTGATTCATTTATCCTCATCCATGGGGCAAATTATGCACACCACGCACTATTCATCCTTCCCGCTGCGTAAAACGCTGCTGGCCTTAGCCATCGGCGCCGCCAGTCAAACGGTGATGGCCGCGGACGCTGCCGCCGCGAAGCAGCCTGGCGAAGAGACCCTCATCGTCGAGGCTAACGAAACCAGCGATTTTAAATCCGGCGGCGACCTGGTGGTTCCGGCATTCCTCGATGGCCAGATCGCCCACGGCGGCCGTCTGGGGATGCTTGGCGAACAAAAAGCGATGGACGTCCCGTTTAACGTCATCGGCTATACCTCGAAGCTGATTCAGGATCAGCAGGCGAAAACTATCGCCGATGTCGTCAGTAACGACGCTGGCGTGCAGGCCGTACAGGGCTACGGCAACTTCGCCGAGACCTATCGAATCCGCGGGTTTAAGCTCGATGGCGATGACATGACGATGGGCGGCCTGGCGGGCGTGGTGCCGCGTCAGGTGATGGACACCCAGATGCTGGAGCGCGTTGAAATTTTCAAAGGGGCTAACAGCCTGCTTAACGGCGCGGCCAGCAGCGGCGTCGGCGGGATGATTAACCTCGAGCCGAAGCGGGCGGAAGATCTGCCGACCGCACGCGTTGGCGTCGACTATACCTCTGATTCTCAGGTGGGCGGCACCCTCGACCTGGGGCGCCGTTTCGGCGACAACAACCAGTTCGGCGCCCGGGTCAACCTGGTGCACCGCGAGGGTGAAGGCGCTATCGATAATGATAAACGCCGTACCACGCTGGCTTCGCTGGGGCTTGATTACCGCGGCGACCGTTTCCGCTCCTCGCTCGATTTCGGCTATCAGAAGAAAACGTTCCACGGTGGTACGATGGGCGTCAATATCAGCGGCGTGGATTTCGTTCCGGCGCTGCCGGACAACAGCAAAAACTACAGCCAGAAGTGGGGCTATAGCGATATTGAAAGCGAGTTCGGCATGGCGAAGGCAGAATATGACCTGACCGATAGCTGGACGGTATACAGCGCCCTCGGCGGCCAGCATTCGCATGAAATTGGTACCTACAGCGCGCCGAAGCTTCTGAATAAAAACGGCGATGCGACGGTGGGCCGCCTGGATACTAACCGCATTATCGACGCGATCAGCGGCATGGGCGGGGTACGCGGCGATTTCAATACCGGCGCGATTTCGCATAAGGTGAACCTCGGCTATGCGGCGCAGGTGCATACCGATGCGACCGCCTGGCGGATGTCGGCCAGGAACCCGACCACTAATATCTATGACAACCATGATGTGGCGATGCCGGATAACGCCTATTTTGGCGGCAACTACCACGATCCGCTGGTCACCTCGCGCAGCCGTACGCAGGGCTGGCTGCTGAGTGATACCCTCGGCTTCTTTAACGATAAAGTGCTGTTTACCGCCGCTGCTCGTCATCAGAAAGTGGTTGTGCGCAACTACAGCAACGCCACCGGGCTGGAAGATACCTCTTCGCGTTATACCCAAAGCCGCTGGATGCCGACGTTTGGCCTGGTGTACAAGCCGTGGGAGCAGCTGTCGCTGTATGCTAACCATACCGAAGCGCTGCAGCCGGGCTCTGTGGCGCCGACGACGGCGGCCAATGCCGGGCAGAGTACCGGGATCGCGCACTCGAAGCAGGACGAAGTGGGCGTCAAGATCGACTACGGTACGATCGGAGGATCGCTGGCGCTGTTTGAAATCAAAAAACCGAACGCCATTTCCGATACTGCTGGCAATTATGGCCTCGACGGCGAGCAGCGTAACCGCGGCGTAGAGATGAATGTCTTCGGCGAGCCGATGCTGGGGCTGCGTCTTAACGCCAGTACGGTGTGGCTGGATGCCAAACAGACTAAAACCGCTAAAGGCGCAACCGATGGTAAAGATGCCATCGGGGTGGCTAATTTCTACGCGGTGCTCGGCGCCGAGTATGATATTAAGCCGGTGGAAGGCCTGACCGCGACAGCGCGTGTCAATCATAGCGGCTCGCAGTATGCCGATGCGGCCAACACCAAGAAGCTGGATAGCTACACCACCCTGGATTTAGGCCTGCGCTATCGTATGCGCCTGAACGCCGACCAGAACGAAATGACCTGGCGCATCGGGGTGACCAACGTGACCAACGAGAAGTACTGGTCCGGCATTGACGATACCGGTACTTACCTGTTCGAAGGCGATCCGCGTACCGTCCGCGTCTCAATGAGCTACGACTTCTGACGCTAAAAAAAGCGGGGCGGGCGGCTGACGCTCGCCCCACGCAACTTGCGACAATCCCCCCTAAGTGATAAAAGGTGCCCCTTCGCAAAAACACACAGGGGAACGACGTGAAAGACGCGTCAACGTCGTCGGATGCCGTAGAAGAGAGCGGCCCGACGCTTCATCGCGGTTTACAGAACCGACATATTCAACTTATCGCCCTTGGCGGCGCGATTGGCACCGGCCTGTTTCTCGGCATTGGTCCCGCGATTCAAATGGCCGGCCCGGCGGTCTTACTGGGTTACGCCGTGGCCGGGATTGTCGCTTTTCTGATCATGCGTCAGCTGGGCGAAATGGTGGTGGAAGAGCCAGTATCCGGTTCCTTTGCCCACTTTGCCTATAAATACTGGGGGCCGTTCGCCGGCTTTCTCTCCGGCTGGAACTACTGGGTGATGTTCGTGCTGGTAGGGATGGCGGAGCTGACCGCCGCCGGGATCTATATGCAGTACTGGCTTCCCGACGTGCCCACCTGGGTTTGGGCGGCGGCTTTCTTCATCATTATTAACGCCGTCAACCTGGTCAACGTACGCTTGTATGGCGAAGCGGAGTTCTGGTTCGCGCTGATCAAGGTGCTGGCGATTATCGGCATGATTGCCTTCGGCCTGTGGATGCTGTTCGGCGGCCACGGCGGCAGCAAAGCCGGGTTCGACAATCTGTGGAAACACGGCGGCTTCCTCGCCACCGGCTGGCACGGACTTATTCTGTCGCTGGCGGTGATCATGTTCTCCTTCGGCGGGCTGGAGCTTATCGGCATCACCGCCGCCGAAGCGCAAAACCCGGAAAAGAGCATTCCCAAAGCGGTCAATCAGGTGGTCTATCGTATCCTGCTGTTCTATATCGGTTCGCTGGTGGTGCTGCTGGCGCTCTACCCGTGGGTGGAGATCAAATCCGACAGCAGCCCGTTTGTGATGATTTTCCATAATCTGGACAGCAACCTGGTGGCCTCCGCGCTGAACTTCGTCATTCTGGTGGCCTCGCTGTCGGTGTATAACAGCGGCGTGTACTCCAACAGCCGGATGCTGTTCGGCCTGTCGGTGCAGGGTAATGCGCCGAAATTTCTCGCCCGCGTCAGCAAGCGCGGCGTGCCGGTGAACTCCCTGCTGCTCTCCGGAATTATCACTTCGCTGGTGGTGGTGCTGAACTACCTGCTGCCGCATGAAGCGCTGGGGCTGCTGATGGCCCTGGTGGTGGCGACGTTGCTGCTGAACTGGATCATGATCTGTATGGCGCATCTGAAGTTCCGCGCCGCCCAGCGCCGCAAAGGGCGCGAATCGAAGTTCAAAGCGCTGCTGGCGCCCGCCAGCAACTACTTCTGCATTGCTTTCCTTGGGCTGATCCTGGCGCTGATGTGCACTATCGACGGCATGCGTCTGTCGGCGATCCTGCTGCCGGTGTGGATCCTGTTCTTGTTTATCGCCTTCAAACTGCTGCGCCGCCCGGCGTAAGCGAGATGCCCCGCCGTCCGGCGGGGCTGCCTGCCTTTTTATTGTGATCCTCTTCGCAGGCGGCGCATTTGCCTGGCGATCTTCTCTTTGTAATCGATTACTTTTGTTTTGAGCGGTTTTGTAATCGATTACTTTTCTGAGGGCGAGCAACATGGTCACAACAACAGAAGGTCGGGAAAGTGTCCGCGTGAGCCACCGTTTTCTGGTGCCGCGGCTGTCGTTAATGATGTTTATGCAGTTTTTTATCTGGGGCAGCTGGTCGGTGACCCTGGGGCTGGTGATGACCCGCTATGAGATGTCATTGCTGATCGGCGATGCGTTCTCCGCCGGGCCGATCGCCTCCATCTTGTCTCCCTTTGTGCTGGGGATGCTGGTGGATCGCTTTTTCGCCTCGCAGAAGGTGATGGCGGTGATGCACCTGGCCGGGGCGGCGATCCTGTGGTTTGTCCCGCAGGCGCTGGTGGCGCAGAACGGCGCCCTGCTGATTGGCCTGCTGTTCGGCTATACGCTGTGCTATATGCCGACCCTGGCGCTGACCAACAATATCGCCTTCCACAGCCTGGCCAATGTCGATAAAACCTTCCCGGTGGTCCGCGTGTTCGGCACCATCGGCTGGATTATCGCCGGGATCTGCATCGGGGTGACCGGTATCTCTGATACCACCGGCATCTTCACGCTGGCGGCGCTCTGTTCGGTCGCGCTGGCGCTCTACAGCCTGACGCTGCCGCACACCCCGGCGCCGGCCAAAGGCATGCCGGTTCAGTTTCGCGACCTGCTGTGCGCGGACGCCTTCGCGCTGCTGAAAACCCGCCATTTCCTGATTTTCTCCCTCTGCGCCACCTTAATTTCCGTGCCGTTAGGCACCTATTACGCCTATACCGCGTCGTATCTGGCGGATGCCGGCGTCAAAGATGTCAGCACCGCGATGTCGTTCGGTCAGATGTCAGAGATCGTCTTTATGCTGGTGATCCCGTTGCTGTTCCGTCGCCTCGGGGTGAAATACATGCTGCTCATCGGCATGGCGGCGTGGTTCGTCCGCTACGCCTTTTTCGCTCTCGGAGTCAGCGAGGAGGGGCGCTTCCTGCTCTATCTGGGCATGTTATAGAAGAGAAAGAGAGCTTGCTACTCTATCTGGGCATTTTGCTGCACGGCGTGTGCTATGACTTTTTCTTTGTCGTTGGCTTTATCTACACCGACCGCGTGGCGGGCGAGAAGGTAAAAGGCCAGGCGCAGAGCATGATTGTGATGTTCACCTACGGGATCGGCATGCTGCTGGGCTCGCAGATCTCCGGCGCGCTGTATAACCATCTGGTGGCCGGCCAGAGCGTGCCTCAGGCCTGGGTGACCTTCTGGTGGATCCCGGCGGTGGCCGCCGCGGTTATCGCGCTGATTTTCCTTTTCTCTTTCCAGTACAACGAGAAAGAGCCGCACTAATTTTTCAGGAGGGGGTATGAAAACGATTAAGGGACCGGGCATTTTTCTGGCGCAGTTTATCGGGCCGCAGGCGCCGTTCAACACCCTGGCGGGGATAGCGCAGTGGGCCGCCGGCCTGGGGTACAAGGCATTGCAGATCCCCTGCAACCACCCGGCGATTTTTGATGTCGAGCGGGCGGCGGCGAGCCAGACCTACTGCGACGAGGTCAGCGGCATCCTGGCGGAGCATGGGCTGGTGATCAGCGAGCTGTCCACTCACCTTGAAGGACAGCTGGTGGCGGTGCATCCAGCGTATGACGCGGCGTTTGATGCCTTTGCCCCGGCGGCGCTGCATGGCGATCCGCAGGCGCGCCAGCGCTGGGCGGTGGAGAAAGTGCGCCAGGCGGCGGTAGCCTCCGGCCGCCTGGGGCTGCAGGCGCACGCGACCTTTTCCGGGGCGCTGGCATGGCCCTTTTTTTATCCGTGGCCGCCGCACAATCAGCCGCTTCTGGATGAGGCCTTTGCCGAGCTGGCACGGCGCTGGCGGCCGCTGCTGGACCTCTTCGACGAGCAGGGGGTCGATGTCTGCTATGAGATCCACCCCGGCGAAGACCTGCACGATGGCGTGACCTTTGAGCGTTTTCTTACGCTGGTGGATAACCATCCGCGCTGCAATATGCTCTATGACCCGAGCCACCTGCATCTGCAGCAGATGGACTACCTGACCTATATCGATATCTATCATGCGCGTATTAAAGCGTTTCACGTCAAGGACGCCGAATTTCGCCGCAACGGGCGCAATGGCGTCTACGGTGGATACCAGCCCTGGCAGCAGCGGGCCGGGCGTTTCCGCTCTCCCGGCGACGGGCAGATCGACTTCAAAGGGGTGTTCAGTAAGCTGACCGAATATGATTTTGCCGGCTGGGCGGTGCTGGAGTGGGAGTGCTGCCTGAAGGATAGTGAGACCGGCGCGCGCGAGGGCAGCGAGTTTATCCGCCGCCATATCATTCCCGTTGCAGGACGGGCCTTCGATGACTTTGCCGCCGGCGGGAGGGAATAACATGATTCAGGTCGCGATTATCGGGGCAGGGTTTATTGGCCCGGCGCATCTGGAGGCGCTGCGGCGGCTGGGAGATGTCGAGGTGGTGGCGCTGTGCGACAGCTGCCTTGAGGCGGCGCAGCGCAAGGCGCAGGCGTTGAACATTGCCCATGCCTACGACAGCGTGGAGGCGCTGCTGGCCCATCCGGGGCTGCAGGTGGTGCATAACTGTACGCCGAACCATCTACATGCCCAGATTAACCGGCAGATCCTCGCCGCCGGGCTGCACATCTTCTCGGAAAAGCCGCTGTGTATGACGGCGGAGGAGGCGCGGGAGCTGGTGGCGCTTGCCGCCCGGGCCGGCGTGGTGCATGGCGTCAGCTTCGTCTACCGCCAGTTCGCTATGGTCCAGCAGGCGGCGGCGATGATCCGCCATGGCGAGGTCGGCAGAATCTTCGCAGCGCACGGCAGCTATCTGCAGGACTGGATGCTGCTGGAGACCGACTACAACTGGCGGGTCGATTCGGCGCAGGGGGGGGCGTCGCGGACGGTGGCCGACATCGGCTCCCACTGGTGCGATACCGTGCAGTTTATGACCGGTCGGCGGATTGTCGAGGTGATGGCGGATCTGTCTATCGTCTGGCCAACGCGTAAAGCGCCGGTCAATGGCAAAGCGACCTTCAGCGCCGTTCACGAGGCGCAGGCATATGAAACGCGGCCTGTCGATACCGAGGACTTTGGCTCGGTGCTGTTGCGTTTTGACGATGGCAGCAAGGGCAGCTTTATGGTCTCTCAGGTGAGCGCCGGGCGGAAAAACCGTCTGGCGGTGGAGATTAACGGCAGCCTCTGTTCTCTGGCCTGGGATCAGGAAGTGCCCCAGCGGCTGTGGATCGGCCACCGCGAGCAGCCGGATCGCCTGCTCAGCGATGACCCGAGCCTGCTGCGGCCGGAAATCGCTGACAGCGCCCATTACCCCGGCGGCCATATTGAGGGCTGGCCGGACGCTTTTAAGAATATGATGGGACATTTTTATCAGGCGGTGCGCGCCGGGAAGATGCCGGCGGCCGGGGCCCGGCGCTTCGCCGCTTTCGACGACGGCGCCGATGTGATGTACATCATCGAGGCGATCGTCAAAAGCCATCAGCAGCAGCGCTGGGTCAGCGTCGAACGCTGAGCGCAGGCGGGGCGCAGGATTATTTCACCCCAAGATAGCCGTCGAGATAGGCACCGGAGAGCTCGTTGCCGAACAGGACGGCATCTTTATTTTCCATCGCATTATCCCATTTGTCGCTGGCATTGCCGGTGAAAGCGTGCTCGGTGCGGGTGCCCTGCGCCGCCTGCTGTTTGATGGCGTCCGCGGTGCGGCGGGCATCGCTTTCGCTCATGCCAGCGGCTTTATCCTGCTGTCCGCGGGCATACATCGCCGTAAAGGTCGGCAGGTTTAAACGGTAATTTTCCTGGCGGTTGACGGTGAAATTGCCGCCGACAAAATCGGAGCGGTGGGCGACGAAGGCGTAGGCATGGCGTTCCGGTGACGATTTTGACGAGGTGCAGCCGGTGATCGTTGCCAGGGCACAGCTGAGGGCGAGAATCGCGGTAGAGAGCCTCATGGGGATATCATCCTTAATCATAAAAGAAAAAATGGGGCGCAGGCGGTCTGTTGCGCCTCCTGCGCTAATGAGAATATGAAACGGCAAAAGGATGCGCGTTAACGGGGCGGGAGAGAAGCCCTGATTATTAATAGTTTTCCGGGACACCGTCTCGCTGAGCTACGCTTTCGCGCCAGGCTGGCAGGCCAATCAGAGGTCATTTATGATAGCCTGCAGGATCCACCTCTATCGCAGGAAGTGCAGGGTTTATGTCTATTCAGAAAATTGCTCGTCTGGCCGGCGTCTCGGTGGCCACGGTGTCGCGGGTGCTGAACAACAGCGATACGGTAAAAGCCAAAAACCGTGAGCGCGTGCTGCAGGCGATCAAAGAGAGCAACTATCAGCCGAACCTGCTGGCGCGTCAGCTGCGAACCGCCCGCAGCAATATGATCCTGGTGATGGTCTCCAATATCGCTAACCCCTTTTGCGCCGAGGTGGTGAAGGGGATAGAAGAAGAGGCGGAGAAGAATGGCTACCGCATTCTGCTGTGTAACTCCGGGTCGGATCTGGCCCGCTCGACCTCGGGCCTGCAGCTTCTCTCCGGCAAAATGGTCGACGGCATTATTACCATGAACGCGCTCTCCAGCCTGCCGGAACTGACCACCATGATTGGCGATGCGCCCTGGGTGCAGTGCGCGGAGTATGCCGACACCGGCAGCATCTCCTGCGTCGGGATTAACGACGTTGAGGCGGCTCAGGGGGCGGTATCCCGGTTGGCCGATAGCGGCCGCCGCCGCATCGCGCTCATTAATCACGACCTCAGCTATCGCTATGCCCGTCTGCGCGAGCGCGGCTATAAAAGCGTGCTGCACGTGCACGGTCTGGCGTATCAGCAGGTGACCTACGCGCAGGATCTTAGCGCGGCGGCCGGTAAACGGGCGATGGAGCAACTGCTGTCGCAAGACGAGAAGCCCGATGCGGTGTTTGCCGTTTCGGACTCCCTCGCCGCCGGGGCGCTGCGGGCTATCGCCCAGGCCGGACTGCGGGTGCCGGAGGATATCGCGGTGATCGGCTTCGATGGCACCGAGCTGGCGGAAGTGGTCTCCCCGCAGCTGACCACCGTCGAACAGCCCTCCCGGGCGATCGGCCGTACGGCGGTGTCTCTACTGATGAAACGCATCGACGATCCCGACGCTGCCGTCGAGCGGGTGATGATGGACTGGCGCGTGATAGACCGCGCCAGCGTCTGAGGATCAGCGGGAGAAGGCGCCGGTCAGCGCGCGAATATCGTTGCCGGTGGGCGTTTGATGAATGCGTAAGCCAAACTCATCCACCACAGCGAAGACATGGTCGAAAATATCCGCCTGGATCCCCTCATATTCCGCCCATACCACGGTGTTGGTGAAGCAGTAGATCTCGATCGGCAAGCCGTTGGCATCCGGCGCCAGCTGGCGCACCATCAGGGTCATATCCTGGCGGATGCGCGGATGATGGCGTAAATACTCCTGCAGATAGGCGCGGAAGGTGCCGACGTTGGTCATCCGCCGCTCGTTGAGGATCGATTGCTCCCCGGCGTACTGCTGGTTCCAGGCGCTAATCTCCTCGTGGCGTGAATCCATATAGGGTTTAAGTAACTTCGCCCGGATCAGGCGCTGCTGCTCCTGTTCATCAAGAAAATGAATGCTGGTGGTGTCGATGTTAAGGCTGCGTTTGATGCGGCGGCCGCCGGAGGCCGACATGCCGCTCCAGTTTTTAAACGAGTCAGAGACCAGCGACCAGGTCGGAATGGTGGTGATGGTATTGTCCCAGTTGCGCACCTTGACCGTGGTGAGGCCGATATCGATCACCGCGCCGTCGGCGCCGTACTTCGGCATCTCCAGCCAGTCGCCAAGCTTGAGCATATCGTTGGCAGAGAGCTGGATACCGGCCACCAGACCGAGGATCGGATCTTTAAACACCAGCATCAGCACCGCGGCCATGGCGCCGAGCCCGCTAATCAGGATCGCTGGCGACTGGCCTATCAGTAGCGAAATAATCAGAATGCCGATAATAATCGCCGTCACCAGCTTAATTCCCTGGAATATGCCCTTCAGCGGCAGCTGTGAGGCGGCGGGAAATTTCTGCGCCAGCTTTAAAATGACATCCAGCAGCGAGAAGAAGGACAGCATGGCATATATCATCACCCATAGCTGAGCCACGGTGATTAATATTTCCGCGGCCTCGCTGCCTTTTTGCAGCCACAGCACCGCCTGCACATTGACGATGATCCCCTGCAGGGTAAAGGCCAGTCGGTGAAAGAGTTTATTCTGCGTGATGATTTGCAGCCACAGATGGCTGCTGGCCAGCGCCCGTTTTTCAAATGCGCGCAGGACCACTTTGTGCAATATCAGATGCACGACCACGGCGGTGAACAAGATAATGCCGAAGATAATCATCAGCGAGCGGGTGGGGGTTATTTCGATTCCTAAGGCGGCAATTTGCGATATTAATTCCTGCATAACGTCTCCTGAATATCCAGCGGGTATGATGACCGCTGGATAGCTATTATGCAAATTACCGCCGCCGGTATTACGAGGCCACCGTCGCCGGCTGTCGGTTGAGATGATGGCGTAGCCACAGCGCTATCGCCCCCAGCAACAGCATCATGGCCACCTCGACCAGCAGAAAATCAATCAGCGCCTGCGGATAGTTTCCGCCGCCGCGACGGGCCAGCGCCAGGAACAGCGAACCAAGGATAGCCGGTCCGAGACCGAGGGTCGCCTGCTGCAGGGTGCTGAGGATTGCGCTCCCGGCCCCGGCGTCGCTGGCGCTGATATCGCGCATACCAATCCGATAAAAGCTGTTGACGATCAGCGCCTGGCCATAGCCGATCAGCGCCGTGGCGGGAACCAGCGTCAGGGCGTTGGTGGCGACGCCGAAGCGGGAGAAGGTGGCGCACAGCAGCAGGAGACCGGCGATCTGCACCGCCAGACCGGTCAGCAGGATCCGCCCCATGCTGTAGCGGGCGATAAGCCGCGGGGCATACAGCGCCGAAATAAAATAGGCCACGCCGAGGGCGATAAAGCTATTGCCGGACTGCCACGGCGCCATCCCCAGCCCCTCCTGCATGGTCAGCGCCATGCAGAACATAAAGCCGGACCAGGCGCTGAAAAACAGCAGGGCGATGGCCATCCCGAAGCGGATGCTGGTCAACTGCAGCAGACGCGGCGGCAGCAGAGGATGGTCGCCACGCTGCTGCTGGCGCAGGGCGCTCTGACGCATGGCGAACAGCAGCGGCAGGACCGCCACCAGCATCAGCTGCAGCCACAGCGGCCAGTGCAGCTCCGGACCGAGGGCCATCGGGAACAGCAGGCAGCAGAGGATCAGCGCGAGGTACAGCGTACCCTGCCAGTCAATCCGCGACGGCGTCTCGCGACGGGTTTCCGGCACATAGCGGCGGCTCAGAGCCAGCACCAGCAGGCAGATCGGCACATTGATAAAAAAGGCGTTGCGCCAGCCCAGCCCGGCGATGTCCGCCGACACCAGCCAGCCGCCGCCCATCTGACCGACGATAAAGGCGATCCCGCCGATCCCGCCATACAGGCTTATGGCCCGGGCGTGGGCGGGGCCTTTGAGGGTGACGTGCAGGGTCGCGAGGATCTGCGGCACAATCAGCGCCGCCCCGGCGCCCTGCAGGGTGCGGGCCGCCAGCAGGGCGCCGATGTTGTTCGCCATCCCGCACAGCAGGGAAGCGATGCCAAAGAGGGCGACGCCCCACATAAACAGGCGCCGGCGGCCATAGTTATCGCCAAGCTTACTGCCCATCGCCAGGCAGACGGCAAAGGCGACGCCGTACAGCGCGACGATAAGCTCCAGCTGCGTGGCGCTGGCCGCCAGGGTGTGGGTGATGGCGTCCAGCGCCACATTGGTGATCGAGGTATCAATAAGCGGCAGCATCTGGCCGCTCAGCAGCAGCAACAGACCGGCGCGGCCGGGTGAAACAGCAGACGTATTCATGGGATTCTCCATTGCGTCATTCAGCAGACCGACGTAGCATTACCGATAAATTAAACGGGTACCAGTTCCTGTCTATACTGGTATTGGCACTACTATGCTGGAGGGGTGATGACCACGATGCCGCAACGGGAGTCGACGATCGCCGTGCCGGACGATCGACGCAAACAGCTGGGGGCCTTTCTGCGCGCCCGCCGTGAAAGCCTCGATCCGCAGCGCCTGGGGTTGCCCCGGGTGGGCCGCCGGCGCACGCCGGGTCTGCGCCGGGAAGAGGTGGCGATGCTCGCCGACGTCGGCGTTACCTGGTACACCTGGCTGGAGCAGGGGCGGGAGGTGAATCCGTCGGAGGCGGTGCTGGTGGGGGTGGCGAATGCCCTGCAGTGCAGTCCGCTGGAGACCCGGCATCTGTTCGTGCTCGCCGGGCTGACCCCGCCGGAAGCCACCCAGGTGACGGTGTGCGAAGGCATCAGCCCAGGGACCCGCCGGATGCTGGACAGCCTGATGCCGCAGCCGGCCAGCATTCAGAAACCGAACTTTGATATTGTGGCGTGGAACGACAGCTTCTGCCGCCTGATGGGCATCGATTTCGCCACCCTCCCGGAAGAAGATCGCAACTGCATTTATCTCTATCTGACCCATGAGACCTGGCGCAGCCGGATCGAAAATCGCGATGTGCTGCCGACCTTCGTCTCCTATTTCCGCGCCGCGATGGCCGAGCACCGCGGCGATCCGGCGTGGGAAAACAAACTGGCGCGCTTTTTCGCCGCCTCGTCGGAGTTTGAAGCGCTGTGGCATCAGCGCTACGAGGTGCGCGGCGTGGAAAACCAGATTAAACATTTTAACCACCCGCAGCTCGGGCGATTCAGCCTGCAGCAGATGTACTGGTATTCGGCGCCGCGCAACGGCTCGCGCCTGCTGGTCTACCTGCCGATGGACGAGGCGGGCGAGCAGGCGCTGGCGTGGCTGGACCAACATTAATCACAGGGAATCAGATGGCTGGCAATGTGCCATCTTCGGGTATTGCCCGGCCGGCGCTGCTGGACGGTTCCCTCTCCCTCCGGGAGTAGGGGGGAAGGCAAAGCCCTGCCGGGAAGTCTTTTATGTTATCTGTGGCTTCAGCGCACATTGCGCTCCCGGTTAGTCTTCTGCGTTATGTCACTCATGGGGCAGGGAGCGCACAGGGGGCGGCCAGTCGCCGCCGCCCCCTGTACCCCC
>OGHK01001285.1_pt1 | contig 22536 bp, 17 predicted proteins | sample 1571411 | NCBI WGS metagenome assembly OGHK01 (sample SAMEA2582043, study PRJEB24529) | metagenome | biome: Human gut stool | place: China | collected 2011 | reverse complement strand
AAGTACCAACAATATTGGTTTGAATAAAATCAGCCGCTCCCGTAATAGAACGATCAACATGACTTTCAGCAGCCAAATGCATCACCGAGTCTGGCTGGTGTTGTTCAAAGACACGAGCAAGTGCTTTTGCATCACAAATATCCACTTGTTCAAAGGCATAGCGTGGGTTATTTTCCACGGATTCGAGAGATTCTAAACTCCCTGCATAGGTTAATTTATCTACGTTAACTACGCTGTCTTGAGTGTTTTCAATAATATGGCGAACTACCGCAGAACCAATAAAGCCTGCACCGCCTGTGATTACGATTTTTTGCATATTAATAGAGGATCAGTTTAAAACAGAGGTAAGTACAAATGATATTGATAGAATAAAAACAATCAACTAAAACATTATAATGAAAAGAAAAAATGGTGTTTAATTTAATAATGAGAGGGGATTATCCCCTCCATAGATTCTAGACTTAACTAAGTACCATATTAAGGAAATATCCTTCTCAGATATGGTATTGTCTTAATTAAGAACACAATAGAAAAACATGAAAAATATGTAAGAAAAGCACCAAAGAATCTCCAATAAACATTATCCGCCTCTATACCTAAAATAGGTAATTCTACCTTATACATCATAAACACATGTATTAGATATATACCAAAGCTACAAGAAGAAAGTGCTTTTACTATACGTATAATTTTTCCATTTTCTACATAAACAGAAATTTCTTTAATAAGAATAAAAATAGAAACTGCTAAGAACACAGAATGAAATTGCGTATAACTAAATAATATTCTATCTAAATTATTATTTATAGTCGAATAATAAACTGTACCACAATATCTTATAATGGCACCAAAGATGCCTAATATATAAAAAGTAATTCTAACTCGTTTAGATAAATGTATTTCAGATAGCAAGAAGCCAATTAAGAGAAACATTACATATCCATTCATAGGAAAGGATATATCCCAATTATATTGAATCCCTATAATTTGAAATAACACAGGAAGACAAGAGTGCGTGATAAAAATAGCAATGATTATATAGAGTAAAATACTCTTATTATCTTTCAAGTGCGAAAGAACAGGAATTAACGTATATAAAGCAAAGAGAGGCATAAAGAACCAATATGCCCAACCTTCTGGAATCCTTGTTGTAAAAATAGCACTAATCCATTCTTTCACGCTACTTATATCAAATTGTCCTAAAAGATAAAAATAAATAGACAATAATAAGCTAAAAATACGAAAGGAAAGAATGTTTTAGCAACTCTCTTTCTGAAGAATTCACCTGTACTATATTTTTCTCTATATCTTATTAGTGTTGCCCCTGTAAGCATAAAGAAAACAGGAACTGCCCAATAAAAAAAGACCTCAAACGCTAAAGCTTGTTTCCATGCAGATGTATGAATATCATAATTATGCACAATGCCATTATGATGTAACATCAACACAGCAAAACAAGCTAGTATATTAAGAATATCTAGATATAATATTCTTGTTTTTTTGTTTTACATTATATTCTCTTAATCTTAAAAATTACACTAATAATAAAAATAATTAATCAGGAATAAGTTTTTTTATATATGGAATATGCTTAATAAACCAAGTTAACAATAAACATACAGAAAAGACACAAACAGCACCTACAGTAATAAAATAAACATTATCTGTAGAAATAAATTTGGTATCATAAATTGCTTTGATAACAAACCAATGCGTTAGATAAATACCAAATGTATATTTAGATATAATGCCACATATTTTAAATAGAGAAGTAAATTTATCAAATTTATCTGCTTCTTTAATAAATAATAGAATAGCAGCACTTATTGCAACATTAGGTATATTAAGGTATCCCATGAAATCTTGCACTAAATGACCAGCTCTTATGGATAATAAATAAGTTCCTAAAACTAACATAAACCATCCTATAACACCTAATGTGTAAATGATTAAACGATATACTTTAGGTATTTCATAATGTGAAATATAATATCCTAGTAATGGGTATATAATCCATCCAGTAATAGGAAAAGTTAGATTTCCAATTTGGTCAGTACCGGATATGTTAAATAAAAAGGGAAGTAGAATAACAAAAATAAAGATGAACAAGATTGTGTATAAAAGAATACCCTTTTCAGTAATATAACTAAAAATAGGGATTGATAGGTAAATCATAAATAATGGAATGAAAAACCAATAATATTCAACGACACGCGTTGAAAAAATATTGTAGATAAATTGAGAAATAGTGCCAAATTCATGATTATATATTACCATCCCATAAACTATACCTAGTGTAGACCATATTAAGAATGGTAAAAATGTTTTTCGAATTCGTTTAATAAAGTATTCTTTTGTTGTATATCTTGAACGATAATCTAGTAAATTTACCCCAGAGATCATAAAAAAGATAGGAACAGCAAAATTTAACATATGTCCTGTTAAGTTAGCAACAAACCAGGCTGGACTATCTGAAAAAGTCCAAAATAATGTATTTGAGTGCATTAAAATAACACCAAAACAAGATATAACACTTAAAACTGATAAATATCTTTTCATTCTTACTTACTCGGGTAAAACATCTAATTTTTTTAATAGTTCTTTAGAGATAGAAAGATCAATTTTCCTCATAAATTGAGCATCTCCGTTTTTAATTTTATCCAAATCTGATTCGTCTAGAATTGCAGGGTATGCATTATATTTTACGCTCCAGTTTATATAACGGTGGAAGTTATTATTAATTCTATTTTTAAATGAGGAATTTTCTAACAATGTTTGCATCCATGCTTCATCTGGACAAAAACTTGTTGAGAATATTTTCTTATATATTAGATTATTATCGAAAGTATGGATTAAATATTCTGCAGCATCTCTAGGTAAATCACACCATACTGCTCCATGATAAATTTCATCTTTTATATTTAACTTTTCTAATTTATTAATTTTTAATAAAAACTGACTCCAATATAGACATCTATGCAATATTTTTCCTAAGGTTGTTCTTCTTTTGATTATTGATTTATCATAATTAAAATAAAATTTTGTCCAGTTCTCTACTTTTTCACCAGATTTTATAATGCCTTTAGCTGGTTCAGACTGCAAATAAACTTCATTATTTCCGTCATAAAAGTCATAAATATCTTTTGGTGATCTTATAATCCAGTCTTCACCTGAAATGATATGCATATATTTAATATTATTATTTTTTAATGCCTCTTTTATTAATAAATAGGTAGCTTCGCCAATACTCCAGCCCCCCCATTGAACATCTATTTCAGAATAAAATTTCACCGATAGTTTTTCAAAAGCTTCTCTATGTAAATTACTAATATGACATTTTTTATCTATATGTATATACACTTCAAAGCAAGTTCTTAATATTTTTACTAATGAAATAACTTGATCAAGATTTTTATGAGCTAAAATCAATACGGCTTGCATAATAATTCCTTAAGAGAGCTTAGTATGCTCCATCTCTATTAATAACCGTTTGGAAAGTCTTAATCAAAATAATAATATCATTCCATAAAGACCAATTCTTCATATACCAAACATCCATTTCTACACGTTCATTAAAGTCTACGCCACTACGTCCACTTACTTGCCATAATCCAGTAATACCTGGTTTTACAGCTAATACAAGCGGTGCTTTTCTACCAATATCTTTCTTTTCAATTACCATATAAGGACGAGGACCAATTAAGCTCATCTCACCTCTAAGCACATTTAATAATTGAGGTAATTCATCAAGAGAAGTTTTTCTTAAAAAAGCGCCAACCTTAGTAATGCGAGGATCATTCATATATTTATGGTAAATATCATAATAGGCTTTCTCATCGGGGTGTTTTTCTAACCATTCTGTCATAAAAGATTGATCTGAATACATAGTTCTAAACTTATAGCAAAAGAACTCTTTTCCATTAATACCTAAACGACGTTGTTTAAAGAAAACATCACCTTTAGGATCTTCCTTTCTTAACCAGATAGCAATAATAAGAAGAACGGGAGTCCACAAAAATGAAGAACCTATAACTAAAATATAGTCAATTGCCGATTTAATAAATTTATTTGTTTTACTTAGAAGATTATTTTCTAGAGTAAAGACATTTGTTCTTGAACTGAAAATATTGTAAATATATGATTGAGAGAAGTCATAGCCACTTAGCACTGGGGTAAAAATAATTTCCCTGCTGTTCTTAATATTTTCTTCAATAATTTTATTTAATTTATCTTTACTTAGATTCATACTATCAATAAAAAGGGTATTATGATTAGAATCTGACGATTTAATATACCCTAAATAATAGTCTTCAAATAATTTTGATCTAAAATCTTCATTACCAGTAATTACTTTAGCTGTTTTTTGCCAAACTCCACAAGTAAATAAAATTTTCTTTATAAAGAGTTTTGATAAAGGAATCGTTATAGTTGTTAATAAGAATATGAGTATCAAGGTACTACGAGAATAATACTCTGCATTTTGTCCTAAAACCAATCCAGCCATCAAAATAGCAAAAGATAAGAAACTTGATCTCACAACTAGCCTAGTTTCATGCCAGAAATCAAAACGTTTATTATAAACGCCAAAATAACCTAAAATAAAAATAAGGGTTATATATACACTTCCAAATGAAAGATAAGAATAATCAATTATAGGAACATCAAAGAATAAATTTAATATCTTTCTTAATGAAACAGCAAATACTATTGCAATAAATATGGCTAAAATATCAAAAAATATTAAAGCTATTATTGATAAAAATCTTTTCAAAGCACATCCCTCTATGTTATTTTACTTAAAGTGATTATTAACACATTCTAAGGCTTCAGCAATAATATTATGCATATCAAAATATTTATACTGAGCCAAACGGCCACCAAAAATAACATTTGATGCATTATCTGCTAATGCTTTATATTTTGAATATAATTCATTATTACGTTGATCATTGATTGGGTAATAAGGTTCATCTCCCTCTTGATATTCTTTTGAATACTCACGAGTAATCACTGTCTTAGCTTGAGTTCCATATTCAAAATGTTTATGTTCAATTATACGTGTATAAGGAACTTTATCTTCAGTATAATTTACAACTGCATTACCTTGATAATTTGGCATATCTAATATCTCATTATCAAAACGTAAACTACGATATTCTAACTTACCAAACTTATACCCAAAATATTCATCAATCATCCCTGTAAACACTATTTTATCGGCTAAACTTTCGTAATATTTTCGTTCAGAAAAAAAATCAACATTCAATCTTACTTCAATACCTTCTAACATTCTTTCAAAAATCCCCGTGTAACCACCAATTGGAATTCCTTGATAGGTATCATAGAAATAATTATTATCGTAGGTATAACGCACAGGTAAACGCTTAATAATAAAAGCCGGAAGTTCCGTACATTTACGTCCCCATTGCTTTTCAGTATAACCTTTAATCAATTTTTCATAGATATCACGACCAACTAATGAGATTGCTTGCTCTTCAAGATTTTTAGGCTCCGTAATATTCTCTTTTGATATCTGCTCTTTAATTTTAGTTTCAGCTTCTTGTGGTGTAATAACTCCCCACATTTTATTGAAGGTTAGCATATTAAATGGCAAGCTATATAATTCATCTTTATAGCGAGCGACAGGAGAGTTAGTAAAACGATTAAATTCAGCAAATTGCTGAATATAGTCCCAAACAACTTTGTTACTTGTATGAAAAATATGTGCACCATATTTATGCACATTGATGCCTTCGATATTTTGGGTATAGCAGTTTCCACCAATATGATCACGTTTTTCAATTACTAAGCATTTTTTACCACGTTTAGTTGCTTCATGAGCAAAAATTGAGCCGAATAATCCAGCACCAACAATTAGATAGTCATATGACATTTTTTTCTCCATGTAGTTATCTTCTATTCGAAATGAATTTTGTATATATCGTATGATAGACATAGATAATAAATTTTTCTTTTAATAGAAGTAGAATAATGAAATAAGCAAGGAAAAAAACCGAGCTTGAGCATAAAAAGATAATTAAAGTAGAAGTATTTACAATAATTTCTCTCACGAATAAAGCACAAGCTATCGCAATTAGTAAAGCGATAATCATCTTATGCAACTGTAACCCAGAAAATAGGATTTTTATATATTGACGTAAAATAATCATCTGTACAATGAGTACTGAAAGCTCTGCGGCAATTACAGATAATGCTGTACCAACTGCTGCTAATTTAGGAACCAAAAGAAAATTTGCAATAACATCTACCGTCGCAGCACATAAAACAGAGAAAAGCAATTGTTTATCTTTTTTTAATGGTAAAAGTATCTGAATACCTAAAATATTTGTAATCGCACTTAGTATTAACGCCCAAACAACAATCTGTAACGGAATAATAGATGCCACATAATTCTCACCAGCAAGAATTAAAATGGTTTCTTTAGCAAATAAAGTAAAAAAGATAACAACAGATGCTGCAATAACAATAATAAAATTAGTTGATTTTGCTAAAGCCTCATGAAATTCTGTTTCCATATGGTTTTCAACGTAATAGGATAAGCGAGGCAATAACACAACACCTAATGAAGTTATTAAAGTAAACAAAATACCTTTTACTCTTACTGCTGCATTATAATACCCCACCTGTTCTGGTGAACTAAGCAAGCCTAGCAATCCTTCATCTAAACTGGTATAGATCGCAATAGCCATTGAAGTTAAAAATAATACAAACATCGGCTTTAAATGTTTCTTAAATTCATACTCTGAATACAATGTATAATTTATTAGTTTTCTTGAGTTGATTAAATTAAGAACGCTTGAACCAACAATAGCAAAAATAGAGATAAAAGCAAAAATAATATAGTCACTTTTTTCTTTAACAAAGAGAAAGACTAAAAATAATGATGCAATCTTAAAAATAATTGTTCTTATTGTGATGTATTGATACTTTTCTAACCCTTTATAAAACCATTCTATTCCAATAATCGTAAAGAGAATAAATAATGAAGTTACCCAGAATAACTCTTTCTCCATAGCAAATTTGGGTACAACTAATATTGCAATAGCCAATGCAATATAAACAATAATCATTGAGATAATATTAATAAATAATAACTCATGCGTTGTTTTAGATAAACGCTCTTTATCATCTCTCACTTGTGCTATAGCTCTTATTCCATAAGTCGCCACACCAAAAGATGCAAAAAGAGTAAAATAGCTTACAATAGAGAGAGCAAAAGCTACTTTTCCTGTTCCTTCGGGCAATAAGACTCTTGATACATAAGGGAATGTAATTAGAGGAAAAAGAAAGTTAGACACCGTGAGTATAAAATTCATTATAAAGTTGAATTTTATACTTTTGATATTATCCGTCATAATAATATTTAATTCATGCTTAGCAGTGATTCAGCTTTTTTTAAAGATAAGCGAGTATAATGACCTTTTTGTAGTAACTGAGATATTTTTTGAACATTTAATAACATATTTTTATATTCATCTTCAGAAATAGTTGATAATTTATCTTTCAACTCATTTAGAGAGGAAACACAAATACCTAAATTATGTTCTCTTACAAAGTCTGCTTCAGCAGCTTTATCCCAAATAACAACAGGAATTCCAGAGGCTAAATAAAGAGAAAGTTTATGTGGGTTGTTATATTGCAAGTATTCTCCAAAGTCACCACTACAAGTATCTACACTATTTCCATCCCAAACTAAACCAAACCCTGAGTTGAGCTGATTTGGAATCTCTGAAGCGGGGAATGAGCCATGATATTGAATATCTTCATATTGTTCTAATGAATGAGAAAAATTAGGTCCATATAAATGAACGATAATACCTAGCTTACCAAGTTGGGCAATATAGGCCGATTTATTAATATCTAGATTTCCCGCAATTGAAATTGCTCGTTCAAATATAACATTCTTACTTGTGGCTTCTTTATCCATTAAATAATCAAAAATTTTAAGGCTAACTAGTTTATTTTCTGAAATTCCTTTTTTTGTAAAGAATCCTTTCATCTTATCATTATGTACAATAATTGAATCAGCAATAGATAACATAAAATTAAACTCATTCTTATAATAGTCATTATATAAACTATTTCTCAGCTCTTCTACATCGTGAACTAAAGAAATAAATTTTACTTTTTTATCTCTTTTAAGTTTACTAAGAACCAAATTACGAATTAGCTGCTTGTGGTGATAAGGGTTTTGAATAAGTACTAATGAATTAGGCGTAATAGAAAAATAGAGCTTAAGCCAATCAATAAAAAAAAATGTTTGTCTTCTAATTTTTCCCCATAATGAGTCTATGCTTGTTGCTGTTTTAATTACTTTAGCTTCATAACCTAAATTTTTTGCTACATCGCATACGTCTTGTACAGCTTTACTACCTGCGTGGTTATGTTCAATACTTAACTCAACAATTTGATACTTTTTCATTTGATTATTAACCTTATATTGTCTAGCCTTTTAACTTTGTAAATAAAATGGGTAGTTTTGATTTTACTAATTTGACAAAATTACCCAATAATACAAGTAAAGAACTTATTTTATATTTCAATAAGAAATATATTGGTTTCTGTTTCTTGCTTACAAGGTAAGCATTATTTACCATTAATTTAAACTGTTCTTGATTATAAACAGAACCAATAATCCAATCTTTTTGTGCTTTTAATGTTAAATTTGCATTAGGTGAAGTATTTCGTTCAATCGCAGAGAGCGTGTAGCGAATAAATCGGTTTACTACCAATTCTATTGCATTTTGATTAAGTTCTCCCCTTACTTGTAAAAGTTTAATAAACGAAGAAAGTGTTTTCATATGAATTGAAAAGTAATCAGGGACAAATTTAGCCGTTAAACTGCCATTATTCCGTTTCATATAAAAATATAAAGGCTCATTAAGGATATAAAAATTAGAAATCATATTAAATACCTTGATGTTAAACTCAAAATCTTCTTTTAAAGCCTGATGCTCATTTTTAATATGATATTTGTCAATAATTTCTTTTTTATAAAATTTATTATTTGTATAACCAAATAAGAAAGTTTCTTCTAGATTTACTAATACAGGATTGAAATTTGTTGTAATGAATCCTTCAAATTCACTTACAATATTTTTTGTATACGATAGCTTGCCATCAATTTCATATCTTTCTTGCATCCCTATACTAATCACATCAGGATTAAACTCGGATATGACACTACCTACTTTAGGTAGTAATTTATCATCAAATAAATCATCTGGATCAGGGAACCAAATATAATCTCCTGTTGCTTCTTCAATACCTCTATTTCTGCTGTTTGCCGCACCAATATTTTTTTCGTTTAAAATAACCTTTACTCTTGGATCATTTAACGTAAGCAATTTATTTCTTGTATCATCAGTTGAATAGTCTTCAACGAAAATTATCTCAATCTCTTTATATGATTGTGAAATTAATAGTTGATAAAGTTCATCTAAATAATGATAAACATTATAACAAGCAAAAATAAGACTAATTTTCATCGAGTTAACCTAATAAGATTTTTTGAATAAAGTGAGATACACTAATAATATTATATCCATTTTTATCTAAAGCCACTAAATCACTTTTCCGTTGATTATTTTTATTATTTATAATTGATATAATTCTATTGCTCCAACGATTTGCATTATCAATAGGTAAGAATTCTGTTGAAGAAACTAATTTTGCCTCTTTTGATATATTATCTGATAATAATGTTGGTAAACCTGTTGCTTGTGCTTCAACGGCAACAATCGGTAATCCTTCAAACAAAGAAGGTAATATAAGTATATCTGAAGCAATCATAAGTTGATTTACATCATCACGAATGCCCATAAAAGAGATATTTTTGATATTTCTATCTAAAATATATTTCTCAATATCTTTTCTTAACTCTCCATCACCGATATAAGCCATCATCGCATTTGGCATTTCTTTATTTAATGAATGCATAATTTCTAAAGTAAAAAAAGGATTTTTCTGATGGTTCATTCTAGCAACATATAGAATAACAGGATTATCATTCCACTCTAAATTCTGTCTAATACTCTTATATTTTTCTATTGAATATTCATATTTATTAATATCAATACCGTTTTTAATAACTTGGTATTTCTCATTCTTGCCATACATAAATATACCAGCTTTTTCAGAGCAAGCTAATTTTATATTACTTAGTTTGTTGAGTAACCATCTTAATGAGTAATGTAATCTCTTCTTGGTTGTATCAGCATTATGTGAATGAGTTACAATTTTTCTTCTCAAGAAGAATGCAGGAAGCATATTTAATACGTATCCTGCATTCATTATATTAAAATAAATTGTATCGTAATTCCCTTTTTTAATTACTTTATACATTTCCCATAGGCTGCGAAGTAAACCTTTATTTTTGGGAGGGATGTAATGAATTCTACAACCGTTTTTAAGATAAAAATCATTAAAAGTCATGCTTGGAAAGTCACAAACAAAATCAAATTGGATTTTATCTTTATCTAGGTGTTGATAAATATTACGAATATAGGCTTCCATTCCACCTAAATTGTCGGTCATACCATATACAAGAATACGTTTCATTATTTTTCCAGTAATTAAAAGCTTGCTTCGTATTTTTTGCCAAGAAATTTTGCTTGTAAGAAAGCTAAAATCTTTTTACCCCAATTAATTTTCTCTCCATATACAAAAGGGAGTTCTTTTATCTTAATTGGCGTATTCTTATTATATTGCATAAGCCAAACATTAAAGAGTAATTCACTTACGCGTCCATAAAAACGGGCGTGGAATGCAGAATATTTATCTGCAGGTAACCGTTTTTCTAATTCAAATAAGATAGGAAATAACCAACTGCAGTAACTATCCGTTAATTCTCTAGACATAATGAACATATTAAACATATATCCACTACGTTGCTTCATTACTTTATCAAAACTTTCTAAATATTCACCGCACTTTTCGCTAATAATCTCACGTGTTATATCTAAATGCTCTGCATGTAAGGTGTTAGCATAGTGAGAATAAAGTGTTTCAATATAATAATTACGTTTACTTGGCACAATAACATCATAATCAGCTAACAAATCAGAAGCTTCTTTATGGGTTAAATATAGGTTATCAAGCGGTTGATTTTTCCTCTCAAAACACCCTTTTGTAGTAAAAAATCTTCTATAGTGAATAAGCCCAAGATAATCATTAGGTAAGTTTTTCCATGCCCAATAAAGTCCTGTAAGCTCACAAAAGTAAGGATTTTTGATAGAGATATTTTCTCCTTCGTTATCACCTTGATAACCAATATCCGTCTTTCCTTCTTTACCAACATGAACAGGTAAATACATATCATCTAAAGGCATAAAATACTCTTTATGAGTAGCAATGATTATTTTTATATTTTTCAAAATGGCACCTATTGTATTATGAATAACTATCTTTCTTTATATATGCAGTATGATAAAAAGATAACATCAACAACCAATAAACATTTATAGAAACATCTAATAAGCGGTCTTCAATCATACTATTAATTGTTAAAATAACTATAATTGAAATAAATTTATAATCGTTTAATTTAAGTCTTTTATATGTAAGGATTATATAACTAGCAATAGAAAGAATGGTAAATAAGACTCCGTACCTTAACATAAACTGTAAATAAGAAGAATCTACATAATTGTATAATTCTTCTGAGATTTCTTTTGTACTTCCGCCAAAACCAATAAATTCTATGGTTTGTCCTAGTAATGGAATATGGTATTCCTGGAAAGCATTATAGCCTAGTTGTAATCTACCGCTTAGTACATTATTGATCTCTACAGCAAGTGTATTTTCTGTATTAAAATTATATGAAAGATAAAAAATCACTAAGAATCCAACTAAGTAAGATAAAGATATTACTTTCGACATGAACTTCTTACGATGGATTCTTCTAAAAAAGATAATACTTATATAATAAAATACTAGAAATAGCATTATACTATAACCAGACATCCTAGCATCGGCTAATTCTAATGCAAGAAAAATTGAAATACACGATAATAACATTAAAATTAGATGATTAAATGCCTTTCTTTCATTCATTAAATATGCATAAGCAATTACTATACTCTGTAAATATGCTGCAAAAACTGTTGGATAAATTGTTCCAAATGAATTTCTTATTTTAATTTCTCCATCTCTAATTCTAGAATATTGGAGATTAGGAATAATATCTAGTAATGTAGATAAATAGGTGAATATAAGTAACAATATAATAGTTATGAAAAATGTAACTATGATATATCTAAAGTTAACATTTTTAGCACCTAATATGAGCGCAATTAATGTAATAAGCTGTCTATCTCCTGTATTTAGGCTAATTAAACACATAAGAGAGAAGGCAAATAAATAAGATAGCAATTCTTTAAGAGAAAATGAATCAACTAAAACTAGCTTTATAGCGAGAAATAGAACAACACCTGAAAATAGAACTATTTTTATTAATGGATAAATTTCTAGGCTAGAAAACATCGAGTGATTTAGAAATGTATTAATAAGGTATAATATAAAACTTACCAAATAGAAAAAATTAGCATAATAGCTATTATTTTTTATACTTCCTAAATCACCCATATATTAAATAACTCTTAATTTATTTTTTCAAAAAACTTTTTACTAATACCACTAAACAACCTAGCACACTTCCTAAAAATGCACCTGCAATAAGTAAAATTAAGCGTTTCGGCCAATCACGTTGAACTGGATAGTCGGGCTCACTTAAATAATAATATCCGCTGACAGCACCTTCTTTCTCAACTTTTTTCTCTAATACATTTAATAAGTTAGCTTGTTTTTCAATATTATAATAATTCAGAGGATAGACTAAAGGTGCATTTTTCAAGGTATCAACCTGAGCTTGTAAGTACTTTTCCCCTAACATAAATAAATATGAGCCATCACTGAGTTTTGAATCACTAAATGGTACCTTCGCATCACCTAACAATACTTCTGGTACGCTTACATTACCACTTAAAGATTTTGAATAATCTTTAATCCCAGCTGATTTTGCGATATCTAATGCCGTTGTAAGGTTTTCTAACTGAATTTGACGCACAGTTTCCGTATCTCGTTCAATCTTGTTTTTCTGAACTTCTAATCCACTAAGCACCAAATTAATATCAGCTAGAAAATCTTTTTTATTTTGAACAAGCACCCATTGGTTTACAAATTGGATATAAGCTGATAATACATCCTGTGCTTCTTTTGGCGTCTCAGCAGAAAAACTAACATTTACACCAATTGCATTTGGATCTTTTTTAGGATCTGGTACGGTAACAATCAAATTTTTATCGACCAAATTAGATAACAGTTTTAGTCTAGCTTCTTCAGAATTGACATTCTTAGCAGCATAAGTGTCAAACCATTTTGATTGAAAAAAGAATGCCTCTTTCAAACTACGTGAAAATAAAGCCGTTTTAAAGTCATTAAATACTGATTCTGAAACTTTATCTTGTGAAAAATCTTTAATATCCAGAATAGATGCATATTCACCGCGAAATAACAAATAATCACCTAGATTGGCCACCTTGGGTGCAACTACTACAGATCTAGATGTCCATTGTTCTTTAGCTGTAAAAGCATAGCCTGCCGCAATGGTGGTACAAACGAAGGCAGATAAAATAATCCATAGTTTTTTCTTCCACAGATTTTTAACTAATTCAACCAAATCAATCTCATCCGACTCATTTAGTTTTTGATAACGACTATCATTCATTATTAATCCTTTTATGTCAATTGAACATACTACAAACCTGCTGCATTCTACCTGAGTTCCCCTACTCTAACAAGGGAATTTAAATAATCCTAATGAACAATGGTTAACTGTAATAACACTATAAATTATTAATACAAATAAAAAAGATACCACCATGAAAGCGATATCTTTTATATATAAAAAAATCAAACAATTATATCTTAATTAAGCATAATACATCTCAAACTCAACCGGATGTGGTGTCATATTTAAACGTTCTACTTCTTTACGTTTAATATTAATAAATGCTTCGATAAAGTCTTTCGTAAACACACCACCTTGCGTTAAGAATTCATAGTCTTTTTCTAATGAATTCAATGCTTCTTCTAGCGAGCTCGCGACTGCTGGAATATCTTTTAATTCTTCCGGTGGAAGATCGTAAAGATTTTTATCCATTGCATCACCTGGGTGAATTTTGTTCACTACGCCATCAAGGCCCGCCATTAATAATGCAGCAAATGCAAGATATGGGTTTGCCATTGGATCTGGGAAACGCGCTTCAATACGGATTGCTTTCGGGCTAGTTACTGCCGGAATACGAATTGAAGCTGAACGGTTACTTGCAGAGTAAGCTAATAAAACTGGTGCTTCAAAACCAGGTACTAAACGTTTGTATGAGTTAGTACTTGGGTTGGTAAACGCATTTAATGCTTTAGCGTGCTTAATGATACCGCCGATGTAATAAAGTGCGGTTTCAGAAAGACCTGCATACTTATCACCTTGGAAAATGTTTTTGCCATCTTTGCTTAATGACATATTACAGTGCATACCAGAACCATTATCACCCGTAATTGGTTTAGGCATAAAGCAAGCGGTTTTACCGTGTTCTAAGGCAACGTTTTGAACCACATATTTATAGATTTGTGTTTCATCTGCTTTTAAGGTTAAGCTGTTGAATTTCGTTGCAATTTCGTTTTGACCTGCTGTTGCCACTTCATGGTGATGAGCTTCGATGACTAAGCCCATTTCTTCTAAAATTAAACACATTTCAGAACGAATATCATGGGCTGTATCAATTGGTGCCACCGCACAATAACCACCTTTCTTCAATGGACGGTAAGCATTGTTACCGCCTTCATATTTTTTATTGGTGTTCCAAGCGGCTTCAATGTCATCAATGGCGAAAGAAGCACGGTTCATTGATACATCAAAACGCACATCATCAAATAAGAAGAACTCAGGTTCTGGACCAAAGAATGCCTGATCTGCAACGCCTGTTGAACGCATATAGTTTTCTGCTCGAATAGCGATTGAACGCGGATCACGATCATAGCTTTGCATGGTTGTTGGCTCATAAACGCTACAACGAATTGAAAGTGTTGGGATCTGCGCAAATGGATCGACTACTGCAGTTTCAGCAATTGGCATTAAAAGCATATCGGCTTTGTTAATGGTTTTCCAACCTTCAACAGAAGAGCCATCGAACATTTTGCCATCTTCAAACATATCTTCATCAACAAGGCTAACCGGGATAGAAACACCATGTTCTTTACCTTTAATGTCGGTGAAACGAAGTAGCACGAACTTAATATCGTTCTCTTCGATCAGTTTGAATACGTTGGCAATTGCATTTGCATTTGGCATAAGGAGTCCTCTATTTTGCTATGTGTATAATCTTTAATAAAATTAAAAGAGCATTATAACGCAATCGCTTGCTTTTTTCATAAGATTTATTTTATGTCCTGGCATAGCAGAGCAGCGAAATATCGTGTATAATTTTTGCCCTTTCGAGATTCTCGTAGAGTGAGTTTACTCACTAATTCAAACTACTTGGACTATTCGGTGGCATTAAAATTCCACCCTACAAAACTTAAACTTTAAGAACGTAATAAATGAAAAACGACATTGATATTAATAAATTGCGCAATATCGCAATTATCGCTCACGTTGACCATGGTAAAACCACCCTCGTTGACAAACTCCTTCAACAATCTGGTACATTTGAATCAACGCGTGGTGATGTTGATGAACGCGTAATGGACTCAAACGATCTTGAAAAAGAACGTGGCATTACCATTCTTGCAAAAAATACCGCAATTAACTGGAATGGTTATCGCATTAACATCGTAGATACCCCAGGACACGCCGACTTCGGTGGTGAAGTAGAACGTGTACTTTCTATGGTGGATTCTGTACTTTTAGTCGTGGATGCCTTTGACGGCCCAATGCCGCAAACACGTTTCGTAACCCAAAAAGCCTTTGCTCACGGTTTAAAACCAATTGTAGTTATCAACAAAGTTGACCGTCCAGGCGCACGTCCTGATTGGGTGGTTGATCAAGTCTTTGATTTATTCGTTAACCTTGGTGCAACCGATGAGCAATTAGACTTCCCGATTATCTATGCATCTGCATTAAATGGTGTTGCGGGTCTTGAACACGAAGAATTAGCGGAAGACATGACCCCATTATTTGAAGCGATTGTTCAACACGTTGAACCGCCAAAAGTGGAACTTGATGCCCCATTCCAAATGCAAATCTCACAATTAGACTATAACAGCTATGTGGGTGTTATCGGTATCGGTCGTATCAAACGTGGTGCAATCAAACCAAATCAACCTGTGACTATCATTGATGGCGAAGGTAAAACTCGTCAAGGCCGTGTCGGTCAAGTATTAGGTCACCTTGGTTTACAACGTTATGAAGAAGATGTTGCTTACGCAGGTGATATCATCGCGATTACCGGTTTAGGTGAATTAAATATCTCGGATACCATTTGTGATATCAACGCCGTTGAAGCCTTACCTTCATTAACCGTTGATGAACCAACCGTAACCATGTTCTTCTGTGTAAACACTTCTCCGTTTGCGGGTCAAGAAGGTAAATATGTGACTTCTCGTCAAATTCTTGAACGTTTAAACAAAGAGTTAGTTCACAACGTGGCATTACGCGTAGAAGAAACACCAAACCCAGATGAATTCCGTGTTTCTGGCCGTGGTGAATTACACCTTTCTGTATTAATTGAAAATATGCGTCGTGAAGGTTACGAACTTGCGGTTTCTCGTCCTAAAGTAATCTACCGTGAAATCAACGGCAAAAAACAAGAGCCTTACGAACAAGTGACTATCGACGTAGAAGAACAACACCAAGGTTCTGTCATGGAAGCATTAGGTATCCGTAAAGGTGAAGTTCGTGACATGATGCCAGATGGCAAAGGTCGTGTACGTTTAGAATATATCATCCCGAGCCGTGGCTTGATCGGTTTCCGTGGTGAATTCATGACGATGACGTCAGGTACTGGTTTACTTTACTCTAGTTTCGATCACTACGATGACATCAAACCAGGTGAAATCGGTCAACGTAAAAATGGTGTATTAATTTCTAACGCGACAGGTAAAGCATTAGCTTATGCGCTATTTGGTTTACAAGAGCGTGGTAAATTAATGATCGAAGCTAACGTAGAAGTTTACGAAGGTCAAATCATCGGTATTCACAGCCGCACAAATGACTTAACCGTAAACTGTTTACAAGGTAAAAAACTCACCAATATGCGTGCATCAGGTAAAGATGATGCCATCGTCTTAACCACGCCGGTGAAATTTACACTTGAACAAGCTATCGAGTTTATCGATGATGACGAGTTAGTGGAAGTCACACCTGAATCGATCCGTATCCGTAAAAAACTCTTAACAGAAAACGATCGTAAACGTGCAAACCGTACGACAACCAGTACGAGTACACACTAATTAAAAACGTGCGGAAATTTGACCGCACTTTTAAACAAACAAAAGGCGAACATCATGTTCGCCTTTTTTATTTTATGATTAAACTAACCTAATCTGACTTTCTCACCACCAAATTCATCGAGTAAGTTTTCTGTTAGTTTAGATAAAATGCCCGTCATCAATACAAAATCAGCATCAAAGCGTTGCGCATAGTCTTCTTTTAAAATATCGGCATTTTTCTCACGCACTGCATCAGCAAATTTTAAACGTTTGAGCGTGCAATCTTCATTAAATACAAACGTCAGCGTATCTTCCCACTCCAATGCGAGCTTGCTCACCACTTTTTTACCATCTTGTAAAAGCGCTAAGATCTCCTCATTTTCCAAAGGCTGTTTCTTACAACGGATCACACTGTCTTCTTGGCTTCCTCGCAGTTCAGCTTCTTCTAATGCTACCAACCAATGCGGGATTTTTTCCTGCACAATCCAATCCGTTAAAATGGTCGAAGGTTCATTTGCAAAAGCTAAGGGTACAACGGGTAACGAACCAAGTGATTTACGTAATAACGCCAAGGCATCTTCTGCACGTTTACTGGATGCAGCATCAACATGTACAAGGTTATTTTCGGTATCAATCCACACGGCAGTTTGCTGATTTTTACTGAACGCACGCGGCAATAAATTCATCACCACATCATCTTTTAACGTTTGTTTTTCCGTTTTCTTCAATTTTCGTTTCTCGTTTTTCGGTGTCGGAACCAAATTGCCTTGTATATCCACGGACGCTACCTTCGTACCGTCGAACAGCATATTGTTGATCATGGAATAGTTGTTTAAATCCGAACCGAAGATACCGGCGCCAAGGCGGATAATATCTTGATGTTTATCATTCACGTCCCACGTGAATTGAACGCGGGGTTGCAACTGGAAGGTGGAGATTACGTTGTCCGTACGTAAGCCTAGTTCGTCATAAACAGTCTGGTTAAAGTTCGCGTGGTTGAAATAACGGGTATAATCCGCACGGATACCGGCCATGACCTCGAATCCGGTGAAAAGCTTCGTTTGTAATTGTCCGTAGATAGCGGAGTTCAAGGTATTCATCTTTACGGTAGGATCATCTACCAAGGCGATTTCCCGGGCATAGCGGTAAGGAGTCATATGCTCGAAATTATCCAGTCCCGTGAAATAAAACCGTCCGTTCATCTCACTACCGTAGAGTGATTTCATATTGGTGTACATGAAGTCTGCTCCGAATGTATAGTTGATGCGGTCCGTATTATAATACATATTGTCTACCAATTGAAGTACATTATCCTTAAAATGTTCGGGAGCGTAGCGTTGACCTCCAAGTTGGATGGAAGTGTACATGCTCTTGTCACCAGAAATAGATTCCACGTTCTCTACGATTGCTCTCGGAATATTAGAACTAGGCAATTGCTTGTTCGGGGTCGTAGCCTCGTAAACCAAGAAATGTTGAAGCTTCAACTCGTTGGTCAGCTTTGGGCTTAATACCGAGCGTAAGGTAGCGAGTAAGCTGTTGTTATGCGATTTGCGATCGATCCAAACCTCGTAGAGATTGATACTGGAGTTATCGCTCTCGCTCTGTTTATTATCCTCGTTGATGAAATTATTGCGAATGGTTAACAAGTTGGTTGCGTTCAACTGCCAGTCGATACGGGCGAAGACCGCGTTCGTCTGCTTCTTCTTACCGAACTCCCCGAATTGAGGCTCATTCGAGACTCCGTATTTAGTACGGGCGATATCCAGATAACGGTCTAGCGTAGATTGAGTGACATTATAGCGAGACTCGTCCGCCGCCGTCTTGATATCCGCTATATAAATCGGACGGGAATCCTGTTGGTGATCCCATACGACATAGAAATGCGCACGGTCTTTCACGATCGGACCTCCCAAAGAGAAACCATATTGATAGGTAGAGAAGTCGGAAGTCGATTTATTTCCCCGTATATCATAGGAGCTGGATAACCAATCGGCACGACCGAACCCGAATACACTTCCGGTGAAAGTATTGGTTCCTGATTTCGTTACAGCGCTCACGGTGCCGCCCCCGGAACGTCCGTTGGTCACGTCATATTGATTGGTTACCACCTCAAACTCGCGGACGGCTTCCATGGATATCGTATAAGCGCCGGAAGTCGTTCCGCTCGCTACGGTTCCTTTAGCCGTCATACCGTCGATGGTGTAATTCGTTGAGGATGATAATTGCCCGGCGATATTTCCTCCGCTACTCAATGGCGAGAGATCCATCAGGGATGTGAAGTTACGGCCGTTTACCGGAAGTTTCGTGATATTTTGAGCGGAGATAGATGTTGCCGCTCCGATCTTCGGAACCATGTTCTTCAAGGAATTAGCGACCACCTCGACAGCTTGGATCTCCACCGATTCCTCCGCTAGCTTGAAATCCACTCGAAGCATATCCCCTTGGTTCAATGCGTATCCTGTCTTTTTCTGTTCCCCATAACCGATATAAGAAGCTGTAACGGTATAAGGAGAACCTAGCGGAAGCTGCTTGATGGTGTATTCTCCTTTATCGTTCGTGATAGAGCCCGTGAAGAATCCGGTAGATTCATTCTTGACTTGGATCGTGGCTCCGATCACTGATTCCCCTTTATTATCCACGACCGTACCGGTGATAATGGCTTGCGTTCCTTGCGCGAATAGGAGAGCCGGTAAGCAATTAAAAAATAACAAACAGGCAAGTAACCTGCAAGTAATGCGTTTGTTAAACATCCTCATAACAATCTTTTTAAAATTAAACCTAAATATCTTTTACGGCGCAAAAGTAAGTGCCCCGTTTTGCAAAGAGATTACATCCGTGTGTAGGTTTAAATAAAGAAAAAAGCCTAATGAAGGATATCCATTAGGCTCAACGAGAAAATTATAAATGTGTCTATAAAGAAGAAGGTTAGTCCTCATCCAACGTTTTGATAATGCTAGATGCTATCTTGGATGAACTCTTGCGGCTGCTCTTTCTGAGTTTATCCGGATTCTCAAGATTCATACAGGTAAAGAAGTTATTCCCCCGATATACCTCGTTTTTATCTTTATCGAATAGGGTATAGCTGACGATATGGAAAAGTGTGCGCAACGGTTGGTCTTGCCATTTAAGATAATGCTGGTTTAATACCAGCAGATAATCAGCGCCGGCATTATCCAATACCTTTTGTAACTCTTCGGTCGGCACGGCTGAAAGATCGGAATAGCAATCCTCGCTCTCCCCGTTCACCTTGATCTCATTCAGTACCTGTCCGGTCACTTGTGTAGCGTTTGCCGGAATAAACTTGCAATCTCCGTTCTTTACGGATGCGGCGATATTCTCGGCGATGATCGTATTATACGTTTGGTCGATACTATCCGCTTTCATACCGGTCTCTTCGGCGATCATCCCATTGTAGAAATAGTTTGATTTCACGTTATCGTGCAAACCTACGATGAGAATTTGCTTCGCATGATAATTGTCACCTTCCTTCTTACTTTCTTTAGCGTTCGCTGCTATAGAAGCTACGGCTAAAAAGAACATAACCGTAAAGATTCTGATTTTAAATAACCTTTCCATGATTCTTCTATTAAATTCTGTGTCTATTAATTTCGAAGGCAAAGATATTAGCGAGGTGTTGCAGGGATATTACGGTTGTATAAAGTAATAGTTACCGATAATCCCCCTGTACCGGCTTGGATATTAAAATCGTGGATTCGTTGTAAAGTCTATTCTGCCGTGTGGATGAGTTCAATCAAAAGGCGGTTACCAAGAAACTTTAAGGAGATATAGAAACAGGGGTTGTTTTTAAGGTTCAAAGAACGCTAAAAACAACCCCCGTTATTTTTACTTATTATTCTCGATCCACTTGCGAGCGTTCACGAACGCCTCGATCCATGGAGTGACCTCGTCGTTCTCCTTACGGTCGGCGGGGTAATAACCGCACTGCCAAGGGAAGATCGCACGTTCGGGGTGAGGCATCATAGCTAAATGGCGGCCGTCCTTTGAGCAAACACCGGCAACGGACCAAGGAGATCCGTTCGGATTGGCGGGATAGCCATCGTAGTTGTATTTAGCGATGATGTTGTACTCCTTCTCCTCGTAGGGGAACTCGAACTTACCCTCACCATGAGCTACCCATACACCCAACTTCGTGCCGCTCAAGGAGCCGAACATTACGGAGTTGTTTTTCGGGATCTCCAAGCTAACGAAGTTAGACTCGAACTTATGGGAATCATTGTGAACCATCTTATGCTTTTTCTCGTGCTCCGGATAAACCAAGCCTAACTCGGCCATCAACTGGCAACCGTTACAGATGCCCATACTCAACGTATCCTTACGTGCGTAATAGTTGTCGATCGCTTTCTTGGCTTTCTCGTTATACAAGAAACCGCCGGCCCAGCCCTTGGCGGAACCTAATACGTCGGAGTTGGAGAAACCACCGCAGAATACGATGAAGTTTACATCCTCCAAAGTCTCGCGTCCGCTAGCCAAGTCCGTCATATGGACATCCTTCACGTCGAAACCAGCCAGATACAAGGCGTAAGCGGTCTCACGCTCGCACTGCGTACCCTTCTCGCGGATAACGGCGGCCTTGATACCGTTCGGCGTACGGCGATCGGCGGATATTCCATAAGAAGAAAGCTTTCCGGTGAAGTCCTTGTGGAACTTGTATTGTATAGGCTGCATCTTATAGTTCTCGAAACGGTTTCCGGCGCAAACGCTACCGCTCTGTTTTACGTCCAGCTTATAGGAAGATTCGTACCATACGTCACGCATATAGTCGATACCGAAGTGATATTGGATGCCTTCTTTCGATACCAATACATGGCGCTCGTCGGTCGGTTTGGCGATGATGGCGAAACCTACGCCAGCTTCTTCCATCAACTTTTCGAATGCCTTCTTGTCCTTTACCTGAACCAAGATACCCGGATTCTCGGCAAACAGGATCTTCACGATATCACTCTCGGAGATCTTATCCAAGTTGACATCCAAACCACCCTCTACGTTGGCGAAGCACATCTCTAACAAGGCGGTGATCATACCTCCCGCTGAGATATCGTGTCCGGCAAGGATGAGTTTCTTCTCGAT
>OGHK01001278.1_pt1 | contig 22672 bp, 18 predicted proteins | sample 1571411 | NCBI WGS metagenome assembly OGHK01 (sample SAMEA2582043, study PRJEB24529) | metagenome | biome: Human gut stool | place: China | collected 2011 | reverse complement strand
TTCTCCTCGCCCCAGACACAGAGCTGATCCAGTACAGTCATCAGCGATTTCCCACGCTCCGAAAGCGCATATTCCACCTTCGGCGGGATCTGCGGATACTCGGTGCGGACGATCAGTTTGTCTGCTTCCAGCTCCTTGAGATTCATGCTGAGAGTCTTGTCGGAAATGGTTTTCAGATACCGTTTCAGCTCATTGAACCGCACGGTTTCAAACTCCATCAGACAATAGAGAATGACCATCTTGTGCTTGCCGGAGATCAGCGACAGCGTGTAGGCAAAGCCGGTGTCCTCGAAATTGGCGTTCTCAATATAGTTCTTTATCATTTAACTTTCTCCTAAGATAGTACCTGTCATAATTGCCAGTACTTGAATTTATAATTTGCATGGATATAATTATAAGCAGGATGAACAGTCCTGTCAATATGATCACAAGGAGGAGTTATCATGAGAACAAAACTGAAAATTACCGAAGGCATTTTCCCCATGCCGGTTCTGATGGTTGCAACTTACAACGAGGACGGCAGCGTCAATGTCATGAACGCCGCATGGGGCACCATGCAGGAGCGGGACACCGTTGTTCTGAACCTCACCGAGACACACAAGACCGTACAGAACATCAAGGCACGGGGAGCATTCACCGTCAGCATTGCCGATGCTGCCCACATAGTGGAAGCAGACTATTTCGGCGTAGAGTCCGGCAATAAAGTTGCCGATAAATTTGCCCGCAGCGGTCTGACCGCCAGCAAAGCAGAAACTGTAGATGCCCCTGTCATCAACGAGTTCCCGATCTGCCTGGAGTGCAGGTTCATCGAGTATCAGAACAATGAATACGGATGCGGCGTCATCGGCAAGGTGGTCAATGTCACTGCCGATGAGAGCGTTATGGTGGATGGAAAAATTGATATGTCTAAGGTCAACGCCATCGCATTTGACCCCTACACCCACGGCTATTATAAAGTCACCGAGCGTGTGGGCGAAGCATTCCGAGATGGCTTAAAGCTGAAAAAGTAAGGTATGCAGAAAAGGAGCTTTCGCATAAGCGAAGGCTCCTTCTTAAAATATGTGGATTTCACAAATTCTAATTTAATAGCGCAAAAGGAAATATATGACATACACCCAACTAAGTAATCCATGAAAAATCGCCCAACCGACAGACTTCCACGTTGTATAACTAATAACCATAGCTAATGCACTTCCAAAAGTTATTCCTGATTTTACCGTTTTCTTGACATTCGTTGATTTATTATCTTCCATGTTTGTTTCCTCCACAAATTCCGAGTTATCCCCCTCAGTATACCACGCTTTTTCCCTGCGGAAAAGATACCGTGCACAAAAGGCCTCTCCGGCAACTATCCGCACTCCGGCTCATACACTTTAACAACTATGTACCGGGAGGGATATCGTGTGCTGCTGACCTTACTGCAATTTTTCGCCACAAAATTTCTGTTTCTGGCGCTCCATCTGGAAAGCGGCTGCTTTCCGCGTCCGCTCACAGCCCGGGAAGAGGCCGCCGCTTTCAGCGCCCTGCACGCCGGGGATGCCGCCGCCCGGGAAAAGCTGATCCGGCACAATCTGCGGCTGGTGGCGCATATCGTAAAAAAATATTACGCCCTGCCGGGTGATCAAGAGGATCTTGTTTCCATCGGCACCATCGGGCTGATGAAAGCGGTAGATACCTTTGATGCCACACGCAAGGCGCGGTTTTCCACTTATGCCAGCCGCTGCATTGAAAATGCTATCCTCTCCCCAGCGCACTTTGGGATGGAAAAGAGAATCCACCTCTTTCACGCAATGACGCATCTACGTCAAAATGGATTTTTTGGAGCCGAGAGAGCGGTTCCTTTTTTCTGCTTCAGAGGGTGTCATGTGAGGGTTGTGGTCTAACCCCTCTATACATCTTACAGGTAAGTTTGGCAGGCCCCCGCACCACCGTAGAGGCGCAGGCGTTCTACCGTATGTACCACTCTTACGCCGACATCCCGAATCCATGGGACCGTCTGCGTTGGTGCCGCTATGGTCTTGACCTGCTGCAAAAAGAGGTTGCTGCCATGGTGGGCATAGAAGAATGGCTCTACCAAGACCTTGAAAGCGGCAATTTCCGCCGGAGCTTCTCCCCGGAGATTGCGGACAAGCTCGCCGCCCTTTACGGCATCCCGGTGGAGGACATTCTGGACGACTACACCCTGTTTCTGCACCGGGGCGGAGGAGACTTCCTCCGCAGATACCGGGAGGCAAAAGGCTGGAACCGTCAGCAGCTTGCCGACCACGCAAAGGTCAGCCGGACAAGCATCCGCTGCTGGGAAAGCGGACAAAAGACCATCAGTCAGAAGTGCTTTTGCCATCTGGTGGAAAACCTTGGTTCCGATTTTCCATCTATGCTTCGCATGTGAGGTATGGTAATTTTTCTCCGGTCAAACGAAAAAGCTCGTCTGCAAGCCACGATATGTGGCAGCGCAGACGGGCTTTCGTTATGGAATCAACCTGTTTTAATTATTCTGCTATTCGCTCTATCTTACATGGCGTTCCGTAAAACACGCAGTCGTTCTTCAAACATTGCTTTCCATGCCGGATGCCCGGAGAATACGGCGTGCTCCACCTGACGAACTTGGTTCAGTCCGATGTTCCGCACCGCTTCCACTGCGGCATCTTTTTGACTCAGATGGCGTCTCCCCACGGCCAGGCAGTTTGCGCCTTCCGGCGTGTCGTACTGCTGAAACGCCCGGTTGAAGTCCATCAGGTCATGCAAACGGATGGGCTGATTGGTTTCGTTATCTACCAGCAGACCCCAGTTTTCCCAATGACGGTCAGTATTGCCCACCAGATAATCCAGAATGTTCATCATATAGTAGTCGGGAGCATCCAGCTCTAAGATCTTATCCAGCGTATTCCAATCACGGTTTGTGCAGTAGACGTCATAGGCTGCATAGGTCACAAGACTGTATCGCTGGGATGTCATGATTTTGCTGATGGAAACCGGCTCATTTTCAAACATCCCCTGCTCATACAGTACCTGATGGCAGTCAAAGCACCGGCAGATTTTGCTTGCCAGCACTTCACGTTCCACCGCATCCCTGCCGCCATCCTTGTAAAGATAGAAGCCATTCTCTTTGCGTACCCACGCCTTGGGGTACAAGCCGCCCGTAGACAGGTCATTTGCCAGAAGATGGGCGTTTGTCACCGTCATTTGGTGCCCCCGCAGCGCAATATCCACAAGCGCATTGCTTAAAGAGTGTGTGAAAAGGTTGATATCCTCGAATCGAATCTTCTCGTTTTCTTCTTTCACCCAGAACACATCCAGCAAAGACAGACAATGGTAGGATAATGCGATCTGTGCTCGTTCCCTGTCCGTAACACTCTGAGATGCACCGATACTGTTCAGGATTTCCTTGGCGTAGGTGCGATCCAACGTCAACATCCGGGAGGCGCACCAATAGTAAAAGTTCGTTACATTATTGATGCGCTCGTCAAAATCATCCGATTCCACCAGAACCAGATCAAAGGGCATGAAATCCTCAAGGCAGACCTTGCACTCTCCTGTCGTGCTGAGTTGTGCCACACAGCTTTCCCGGTGCATGATCTCGTAAAACATGGTTTTCATTCCTCCCTGCGTTCTGTGTCTTGTTCTGTATTTATATTACCTTCTTTTTTCACGGAACACAAGAGCTTTTACTTTTCAAAAAGCTTTTTCTGCTGCTCAATCAGGACGGTTTCAATACGCTCTTTCAGCAAAAAGTGGAACTGTTTTGGGTAATAGCACAGATATTTGTCGAGGATCGTATCAATACCTGTTTTATCAATGTTTACTGCAAGCTGCTTTCCGTAAAGAGTTTGTGCCGTATGCACCGTCTGCGTAAAACGGGATTTGAACGGAAGGCACTGTGCCTTTGTCAGATAGGCACGGCTTTCAATTTCAGGGCTGTACAGAGCAAAATCCAGTAAGAATGAATCTCCGCAGTCAAAAATCGGGCAGGGCTTATAACGGGATCTATCCCGGATCAGCGCAATGTTGTTCAGATGTCTGTCCTGATTCAAAAAAAGTGCATCGATCTCAAACAATGTCGTAAGATACTCGCCCATATTTTGCATTCCGGTCGCCTCTTCCATTGCATCCACAAGAAGCCGGATTCTCTCTTTCAAGCTTGTCCTGCGGTTAAATTCTTCCAGATAGCCTGTTCCCAGACTGTTCTTCAGGATCGTATTTGCAGTAATAAGGCTCTCATCTTCCCTTTTGAAGTTTTCACTCACAGAGACCACTCGTTTCAATCCATGAACCTCAGCCGTATCGACCCAGTAATTTGCTACGGAGATTCCCGGCAGCCGAGCCGCATTTGTGAAATTGCGCAGAACTTCACTGGAAACGGCTTCAGCCAGCGCCTCAAAACAGCCACCATCTGCCTTATACCAGAGATTTTTCTCCGTATCAAACCATTTTTCCTGATTTCCGCGCGAAGTCGTCACCACAACCCTGTCGTTGGTATGCAGCGTCAAATAATTTCCAGCCATTTGTGATCCTCCGCCATTCTTCCCTGCGTCTTTTCAACAAGCAGAACCGGGTCATATTCCGGAACGCCAACAGCATCCAGATAGTAATCCAAGCCCTTTCGTGTTTTCGGAATGCATCGGTCTGCCAGAAAGGCCAGGAAGTCTTCCCACGAGGGCGTTTCGTTCACACCAAACGCAGTATCCAGTATTTCGTCAACTTTGTTTTCGATGCAGATCTGCTCCGCTGTAAAATCTGCCAAAATCACGGTACACAACGTATCTCCGTCATAATACCGATATTCTTTCAGCTGATGTCCTTTCTGTTCTGCATTTCTGCGGAACAGTTCCGAGTCTGTTGATGCAAGCGGTCGGACGGTGATTTTTTCACCGTCAAAAGAGAGTTCCACACGATCCTCTTTTGAAAGTCCCATTGTATGAAGCCACCCTGCCGGGAGATTGAGCGAATACTTTTCTGCATTCTTTCCTGCTGTTCCCCCGGCTTTTCTTCTCATAATTTTCACGCTGCGACGATTCATGCACTTCACCTGCCTTTGCAAAAATAATACCATATTGGCGGCCAACAATCAATGATTTTATTTTGTCAGCAAAATTCCAAAAACTTATATAACACAAAAAGCCCCACGCTCAACACTGCCTCTGAATCTGACCGTCTCTGGTCAGAGCAGAAAAGCATATGTTGAGCGTGGGGCTTTGTTTATCGGCTCGGCTGCCAGCCGGGCTTTTGGTGTTCTTTGGGTTTGTAGGTTCCTTTGGTAGTATCGATCACCGCCTGCAGCAATTCGAGCTTCTGCCATGTGGGGCAGTTCAGACGGTCGATTTTTTCGATCACATAGTTGGCGTGGGCGGTTGCGACCCGTTTTCCGAGTTCGTCCCATCCCTCTTTCGTTTTGGGGTAATGTACCACCACTTCAATGGGGGCACTCTTTCGCATGGCTCACTCACCTCCGGTTACATCGCTATCACCTCATTTTTACGGGTTACCGGTTGTCCGCTATTCGCTGCGGTTTTCGCTCAGAACGTTCAGAGCCAGACTGACCAGCAAAGCCATATCAATGCGGAGCATTTCAGCCTTGCTGGCATAGCCCATAAAGCGTTCGATGCGGGATTTATCGATCGTGAAGATCTGCTCCAGAAGAATCATGGACGGTTCTTCAAAGGCCGGGTTGGAATCCACCAGCACATGGGTGGGCTGGTTTTTCTTCTTTTCCGTCCGGGTGGTAACAGTTACAACGATCAATGTAGGCGAATGACGGTTTCCAATGTTGTTCTGCAGAACTACCACAGGGCGTTTCCCGCCCTGTTCCGAGCCGATATGCGGCTCCATGTCTGCATAGTAGATGTCCCCTCTGAGATATCTCCAATTGTTCGGTAACATAAAAATCAACCTCCTTTTTATGTAAGAAACAGCCGCCGCAGACGGATACCACGACGGCTGTTGTTCAGGAGGTAAAACGAAATTGTCAGTTTTTCAGCGGCAGACTCATCTCACGGCTGGCACCGTTATAGATGCGGAGAATCTGCCGCATGTGGCGGTTTGCAGAACTGCCGGTGTCTTTCTGAGCCAGCTGCGTGATGGTTTTCGGGTGTGTCCTTGCCAGCTGCTGCACCAGGCGCTCCCGGCTGTACTCGCCCTCGTATACGGAGATGAAGCGGGCCACTCCCCGGATTACACCTTCAGAAATGCCGATATTCTGATATTAGAAAAGGGCGTACCGAGGTGACGGAATACGATTATGACAGAACACAGTACAGTGAAAAGCAGGTGACTGAGAAGATGAAGCTTGACCGCCTGAAGTTCCTGTCGTTATTCGTAGCTGAGACACCGGAGGAGATAGAACAGTTGATAGAGATATTTCCTGGCTTGGAATCAGTACGTCTGGATATTAATGAGTATTTGGAGAGACCAAAGGAGGTGCTCAGTATGTTTTCTGAGGCGTTGAGGATATTAGACAGGAATACGGCAGAGCTGATGGTTGACAGGATGAAGGATGAGATTGATGAGTTGAAGGTGCAGGCAGAAGAAAATAGGGCACGTTTAGAAGAAAAAGACTCACAATTAGAAGAAAAGGATGCAGAAATAGCCAGATTAAAGATGTTGTTAGAGGAACAGAATAAGTAGTTATATATAATTATTATGGATGCAGTTATCATGATGTGTGGTGGTTGCATCTTTTAATCTGTGGATAATATAATCAGGCAGAAATGCCTATTAGAAATCTATATTGCGTGTGTTTCGTAGGTCTTTTTGAAGGATAAAGTGATGATACATGTGTGACAAAACCTACTGAACTTGTAGCAATAATGAATTTATGTGGGGTGGAAAAGACATACGAAACAGATGAAATGCGGATATTTGGTAGGTTTTAAGAAGTCTGACATTGAGAAAGCTTGAGAATGAAATGAAAAATATTCTGTTTGAGAACAGTAGCAGTCTTATAAGTAAAATTGATAAGTAATCATGACATCGCATAAAAAAGCAGTTACCACATTAATTGTGATAACTGCTTTTTCTCGTTAAGAATATGAATTAAAGGTCGAATCCAAAGTATCTTACAGCATTGTTGTATGAGATACCTTCAACAATCTTCTTTAATGCCTTCTCATCTGCTGGGTATTCACCATTCTCTACCCATCCACCGATAAGCTCGCACATGATTCTTCTGAAGTACTCATGTCTTGTGTATGAGAGGAAGCTTCTTGAATCTGTAAGCATTCCGATGAAGTTACCAAGAAGACTTAAGTTAGCAAGGCTTGTCATCTGATTAGTCATACCAACCTTATGATCATTGAACCACCAAGCTGAACCCTGCTGAATCTTGCCAACAGCCTTAGAATCCTGGAAGCATCCGATAACTGTTCCGATAGCAGCGTTAACTGAAGGGTTAAGTGAGTAAATGATTGTCTTAGGAAGCTCATCTGTAGCGTTAAGTGCGTTAAGGAACTGAGCCATCTCAGCAGAGCAGTCATATGTATTGATGCAGTCATAACCTGTATCTGGTCCTAACTGGTCATAACGAAGTCTGTTGTTATCACGGATTGTACCGTAATGTAACTGCATTACCCAGTTACGCTTGTTGTATTCTTTACCTACAGATACCATGAATGCTGTCTTGAACTTGTTCATCTCTTCTGTAGTGATAGCAGAACCTGAGAATCTCTTAGCAAAGATTGCTTCGATTTCTTCTTCTGTGTATGGCTTGTACATTACATACTCAAGAGCGTGATCAGATACTGAGCATCCCATAGAAGCAAAGAAATCCATACGGTTTCTAAGAGCATCCATTAATGAAGCAAATGAATTAACTTTAATTCCGCTGACATTAGATAATGTCTCAAGGTAATCAAGATATTCAGGCTTTTCAATGTTCATAGCCTTGTCAGGTCTCCATGCAGGAAGTACCTGTACGTCAAATGTCTTATCATCCTTAAGTACCTGATGCCACTCAAGTGAGTCAACAGGATCATCTGTTGTACAAACTAATGTAACATTTGACTGCTTGATAAGGTTACGAACTGACATAGAATCTTCCTGTAGCTTTGCATTACAGAGATTCCATACTTCCTCAGCTGTATCGCCGTTGAGAATACCGTTGTATCCGAAGTATCTCTGAAGTTCAAGGTGGCTCCAGTGATAAAGTGGGTTACCGATAGCCATCTCAAGAGTCTCAGCCCATTTCTGGAACTTCTCGCGGTCAGAAGCATCACCTGTGATGTACTTCTCATCAACACCGTTAGTTCTCATCTGACGCCACTTGTAATGATCGCCACCAAGCCATACCTGTGTGATGTTCTCGAACTTTCTGTCTTCAGCGATTTCCTTAGGGTTGATATGGCAGTGATAGTCAAGTATTGGCATCTTAGCTGCATAATCGTGGAATAAATGCTGAGCTGTTGGAGTTGAAAGTAAAAAGTCTTTGTCCATGAACTGTTTCATGATTCATAATCCTCCTGTGAATTAAAATATTGTTGTGTTGCGTTTTATTATATCAGCGGCGATGATACTGTGATTATCAGCATCTTCACCGGATAAAACCTTCATAAGCACGCTTACCGCGCATGAGGATAGTTCCTCAACCTTACTGTCAATAGAGGTAAGCTCAGGTTCTGTACATAATGAAAGAACAGAGTTATTATATCCAATTACCTCTAAATCCTCAGGAATTCTGATTCCGTGGGTATGTGCAAACTTGACAGCACCGGCAGCGATAGAGTCATCAGATGTCATTACGGCATCAAACTTCATCCCCTTATCATACAGATATGTAAGATAATCCCTGGCATGAGATATGTTCTTGCCACACAGATGATGGAATTCATCCGGGAGAGTAATACCGGCTTCATTAATTGCTTTAAGATAGCCGCGGTACTTATTCATGCCACTGTATGAAGTACTCGTATATAAGTAAACTATATTACGATGTGAATTATTTATCAAGAGTTTTGTCGCATTGTATACAGCTTCTTCATCATTGCACATTACTGAATAGATGTTGTCAGCGTCCAGATAGCCGTTGACCAGCACTATAGGAACATCTTTAGCTGCATTAATAATGTAGTCATTGTTATGCTTACTGGTATTTTCTACAAACTGTGAACCGGCAAGAATAATTCCGTCAACTCTTTTACTCAAAAGAAGCTCGAGATAATTCTTCTTATTATTATAATCTTTACCTGTGCAGCAAAGAATAGAGTCGTAGTTGTATTTGCGAAGCTCCTGTTCAAGATAGTAAACAGCGTTGGCAAGGTATATATCAGATGAATCTATGCACATAATGCCAATTGTCTTCATAGTATTAAGACCTAATCCTCTGGCAAATACATTAGGAGTGTAGTCTAATTCTTTCATTGCATTAATAACTTTGTCTCTTGTCTTTTCAGAAACTCTGGTGTTGCCGTTAAGAACCCTTGAAACTGTTGCTATTGATACACCAGCTTTTTTAGAAACATCATATATATTAATATTCATGTGCGACCTCATCTCTTGACGAATGTAAATGTATCGTTTAACATAAATTGATAAAAAATTATTAAATGTAAGCGCTTACATATTGATAAATGAATTATACAATGGTATTATTATAAAAACAAGTGTAATGTAAGATTTTTTTAAAAAGAAGAAAAATGTATTGACTTAGAGCATTTTTAAGTATATTTTATTTGTGAAAGCGCTTACATGCACTTATTTACATACCATTTACTGGTTAATAATCAGGGACCGTTATCGTAGAACGGATTATTCCCAATGAAAAAAGGAGATTTAAGATGCAGAGATTAAACAAGAGTATTACACATGCAGTTGACAGACCTGTTAAGGTTATGCAGTTCGGTGAGGGTAACTTCCTTAGAGCATTCGTTGATTATATCTTCGATGTAACTAATGAGAAGACAGATTTCAACGGTGGTGTTGTTATCGTTAAGCCTATCGAGTTCGGTACACTTGAGAGATTCCATGATCAGGAATGCCAGTACACACTTCAGTTAAGAGGTTTTGTTGATGGAGAGCCTAAGGAAATCACACGTCAGATTACATCAGTAGTAGATGCAGTTGCAGCTATTGAGGATTATGACAAGTACATTGAGTATGGTACAAGCGAGACTCTTAGATTCATCGTTTCTAATACAACAGAGGCTGGTATCGTATTTGACGAGACAGATAACGATCCTAATGCACGTCCTCCTAAGACATACCCAGGAAAGCTTACACAGCTCCTTTACAAGAGATATCAGAAGTTCAACGGAGCAGCAGATAAGGGACTTATCTTACTTCCATGTGAGCTTATCGCTGATAATGGTATTGAATTAAAGAAGTGCATCATGAAGTTTATCGAGCTTTGGGGACTTGAAGATGGATTCAAGGATTGGGTTAACAATTACTGCTCATTCTGCCCAACACTCGTAGATAGAATTGTTCCAGGATATCCAAGAGAAGACGCAGCTAAGCTTTGCGAGGAATGGGGATATGAGGATCAGCTTATCGACAGAGCTGAAGTATTCGGTCTCTGGGTTGTAGAGAGTGATTCTAATCTTCCACTTGAGCAGCTTGAGAAGGAACTTCCATTCAAGGAAGCTGGACTTAATGTAGTATTTACTAAGGATCATCATCCATACAAGGAAAGAAAGGTAAGAATCCTTAACGGATCTCATACATCATTTGTATTAGCTTCATTCCTTGCTGGTAATGACAATGTAGAGAATTCTATGAAGGATCCTGTAATCAGAAAGTACATGGAAGAGACACTTTACAATGAAGTTATTCCTACACTTTCACTTTCTAAGGAAGATTGCGAAGAGTTTGCTAAGGCTGTTATTGACAGATTCCTTAACCCATTCGTAGATCATAGATTATTAAGCATTTCACTTAACTCAGTATCTAAGTGGGAAGCTAGATGTTTACCTTCATTCTTAGGATATGTTAACAAGTTTAACAAGCTTCCTAAGTACCTTACATTCTCTATCGCTGCACTTATGAGCTTCTATACATCACAGACAGAAGCTGAGTTTAACGGCGGTATTGTATTAAAGGGTAACAGAAACGGTGAAGAGTACAACATCACAGATGACAAGGCTGTTCTTGATTTCTTCAGAGATAATTCAGGAAAGTCTGCTAAGGAATTCACACATGCTTACTTAAGCAATACTAAGTTCTTTGGTGGCGAGGATCTTTCTAAGGTTCTTAACCTTGAAGAAGTTATTACTGAGTACATCACAGATATCAGAGAAAGAGGTATGAGAGCAGTAGTTAATGATTTAGCTGACTAATTAATAGCTCTTTGAATGATTATAGAGCGGATGTTTTTATATTCATCCGCTCTTATTTAATATAATAATTAGAATTACAAGGAGAATATATGCAGGATTTTATTAAGATTAATAAAGATGATAATGTTGCTGTAGCATTAAAGCCTATTGCTAAAGGTACAACTCTTAATGTTGCAGGAATTGATGTGACAACTGTAGAAGATATTCCACAGGGACACAAGTTTGTAATTAAGGCTATCAAGAATGGTGATCCGGTTATCAAATATGGTTTCAGAATTGGATTTGCACAGGCTGATATTCCGGTTGGAGCATGGGTTCATACTCATAACTTAAAGACTGGTCTTGGCGAATTACTTGAATATACTTATGAACCAGAGGGACATAAGGATGTTGAGCCTACTGAGCCAGCTTATTTCGATGGATATATGAGAGAGAACGGCAAGGTTGGTGTCCGTAACGAAGTATGGATTGTTCCTACAGTTGGATGCGTTAACTCAATTGCAAGAGCAATTGAAGCAACAGCAAGAGCTAACAAGCCAGAAGGAGTAGATGAAGTAGTTGCATTTACTCATCCATATGGATGTTCACAGACAACAGAAGATCAGGAGAATACAAGAAAGATTCTTGCTGATTTAATTAATCATCCTAATGCAGGTGCAGTTCTTGTACTTGGTCTTGGATGTGAGAACAGCCGTATTGAAGTTCTTAAGGATTATATCGGAGAGGTTAATCCAGACAGAGTTAAGTTCCTTCAGGTTCAGGATGTTGAGAACGAGCAGGAAGAAGCAGAGAAGTTTATGAACGAGCTTATGGCTTATGCTGCTACATTTAAGCGTGAAAAGGTTAATGCAAAGGAACTTATCATTGGTATGAAGTGTGGTGGTTCTGATGGATTATCAGGTATCACAGCTAATCCAACAGTTGGTCTTTTCTCAGATATGCTTGTATCTAAGGGTGGTACAACTATTCTTACAGAAGTTCCAGAGATGTTTGGTGCAGAGACAATTCTTATGAATAGATGTGCTAACAAGGAACTTTTCGAGAAGACAGTTCATCTTATTAATGACTTTAAGGAATACTTCATTAAGAATGGTCAGGAGATTTACGAGAATCCTTCTCCAGGAAACAAGGATGGCGGTATTACAACTCTTGAAGACAAGTCTTTAGGATGTACACAGAAGTCAGGAAGCTCATTAGTAAAGGGTGTTCTTGCATATGCAGAGCCAGTTAATACTAAGGGACTTAATCTTCTCAGCGCACCTGGTAATGACCTTGTTGCTGCTACAGCTTGTGCAGCTTCAGGTGCACAGATGGTTCTTTTCACAACTGGACGAGGAACACCATTTGCATCACCGGTTCCTACAGTTAAGATTGCAACTAACTCAAGACTTGCAGGAAATAAGGGTAACTGGATTGACTTTAATGCAGGAAGAATTGTTACAGATGATCTTCCACTTGAAGATGCAGCTAAGGAGCTCTTCCAGCTCGTATTAGATGTTGCTTCTGGTAAGAAGGTTAAGGCCGAGATAGCAGGATTCCATGATCTTGCAATCTTTAAGCAGGGTGTAACATTATAATTAATACAATAATATAAAAGATGGGGACTGTATGTGCAGTCCCCATTTTTTATATACAAGCCTGAAAATAGAATGTACCATCTTTGGTAAAAAAGGCATATATGCCGTTATATTTTTCTATTACTGAAATTATGCTGCGGACACCAATGCCATGGTCAGGTTCATCAGTTACAGGAATCTGGTTGCGGAATCGGGGTTCCTTAAAGTATGTATTGCTATATTGATGCATATTTTGTTGTTTTTTTCAAACAACTTAATTGTTATAAGACGCTTATTATCTTTTGGGGCAGCGTTATCATGCTGCTTTATACAGGAATTTATTGCATTTTCTAAAGCATTTGCCAGGAGACTGCACAAATCAGTAATTCTGTAACTTGAAAAATCAGTGGCAGTTACTGATATCTGTGTGGAAATGTCTGCATCATGGGCTTTATTTATATATGAAGATAATATAAGGTTAATTGCTTCGTTGCTGCAGTATCTTGTTATTCTTGTGTTATCCAGATTATTGTTAATTTCATTTATATATTCGAGAGCCTGCTGCGTATTGTTACCGGCAAGGCAGCTTTGTATGAAATTCATATGGTGTCTTAAGTCATGTCTGTATATCGCAGCCTGTTTCTGATAATCTGTAAGCTGAGATATTTCTTTTTCAGCCTGAGCTGCAGCTGCGGAAAGTATGATGTTTTCACGCTCTGCTGTATTTTTTTTGTTGGACATACTGAGTGTCACTATTGACAAGAAAAAATACAATATAACAATAAAACTGTCCATGAATTCAATTATTACGGCTTTGCCGGTATATAGAAGGTTAGTATATACGGTTAGAGCATATTCAAGTATATAATATGTAAGAGGGAGAAGGAAAAACATGGAAATAATGTTTTTTGATTCTTCTTTGAGCTTTATTATGTAAGGCGAAATGTATTTAATTACCACAATCAGAAGCGGAATAGTGATTACAATTGTTACAACATCTGAAATTATAGGGATTTCAGGAAATATATATTTTGCCAGGGTTCCAAACCATTTTCTGGGTGTACACATCAGATAAGCGGACATAACCGCAATGAATGATATGTATATATTCTGGTGGCATATATATCTGATAATAAGAATTAAAGGAATATGTATCAGTACAGGATAACATTTATAAAGTACATTTTCTCCTAAAAGCACGTAGAATAATGCCTGAAACAGAGCAAATATTACAGTAGTAAGTATAAAAAGGCACTTGTTGTCTTCCCATTGTATTCCAGCAAAATAGAAGGATACAATGATTCCGAATATTAAAACAAAACCATAATTAATAAGGTTTAGTACTGAGACTATGTCTGTCATTAAATTCTCCTCCAAATGTATATTATAGGTTATTCTTCCATCTGGAAATCCAGATATTGTTTCTTTATGTCCGAAACGCGTCTTTGTGCAACCGGGATAGTTTTGCAGTTGGTTAATTCAATTCTGACTGTATCTATTGTCTTGATGTAATTCATATTAACGATGAAAGAACGGTGTGGAAGAGCAAATTCTTTATGTGTCATAAGTGTATCACATATAGATGAGAATACGTCTGTCGACATGACCTGCTCGTTGTTTGAAAGGTGTAATATTACTTTCCGGTTAAGAGCTTCAGCGTACATAATATCTGATAAGTATATTTTATGTATACCTGAATTATTCTTTATAATATATGCATCATTGCGTTCTTTATGAAATGTATCAAGAATATCATCCAGCGTATCATATAAAGCATCTTTAATTATAGGTTTAAGAAGATAATTAAATGCTTTGACTGTGTAACTTTCTACAGCGAATTCAGGAGATGATGTCAGAAAGATTACAGGTGAAAATCTGTCAAAGGCACGGATTTCTCTTGCCAGATTAATGCCGTCCATTACTGGCATAATTATATCAAGAAAATATATGTCATATTTCTCAAATTCAGCAGTTGATGCCAGTTCAACACTGCTTGTGAAACATTTTATAAAAAACTTCTGACCTTTGTCACAGGCATATATTTCTAACAGCTCTCTGATTCTGTTTAATTCAGCTTCATTATCGTCACATATAGCAATTTTCATAGTATTTTCCTCATTATAGCTTAGTGTATAAAATATCTCTTGATTAATTATATATTGCATGAGACTAAATTTCTATATATAAATCTTATCGTTCATGTCAAAAAACTTGTAATTCATGCAGGTAACCTCACAAATGTCTTTTAATAAGGTATTATAACTACAATATATAGCAGACGGAAAACTAAATATTAGTATATGTGGTTATAACATAAAGGAGGCGTTTGGATGAAGAGGTTTTTGAGTATACTTTTATGTTCTGCAATTCTTGCTGCAGCAATACCGGGCATGTATTATGCAGAAGGGAATCAGTCTTCATATGATGAGTTGTCCCAGTTAAAGGAGATTGATTATCAGCTTAACGGTGGTCATTATGTCAGTGGCTATAATGCACCAGACAAATATCCGGCAGAGCAATTACCGGATAAGGATGATATTGTCAATCAGGGGTATGAGTTTGGAGGATGGTATGATAATAAAGAACTGACAGGTAGTCCTGTAACGGAGATTTCAGAAGAGAATTACACAGGGGTTGTAGTTCTTTATGCAAAATGGATTGAGCGTTATTATTACATTGACATACCTGAAAGCGTAGATGCTGACAAGACGAATCTTACAGTATCGGGACATGCAGGCGGACTGTATGAGAAAGATAAAGTAAGTGTATCTGTTTATTCTAAGAATGAATGGAATCTTCTGAATGGAGATGTAAAGCTGGGATATGAATTATATAATGAAGAGAATAAACTGTCTCTTACTAATAATTCAGTAATAACAGAGCTTACAGCAACAGGCAGTGACAAGACAAGAAAATATATGACAAGATTACAGGAAATTCCTAAATATGCAGGAATATATACAGATAATCTTACTTTTGATATTTCATTTGAAACAACAAAATATAATATTAAGTATGAAACTAATGGCGGAACACTTTATACTGATGATAAAGATGAGCAGGGGCGTGCAGCAGAACTTGATAACTCAGTGTATGAGGCGGGAACAAAGCTTTCAGATCTTCCGGTTCCGGGCAAGGCAGGCTCGACATTTTTGGGATGGTGTTATGATGCGGACTGTACAGATTATGTTGCCAGTACAGACAGACTTTTAAGTGATGTTGTATTATATGCATCATGGGTTGACGGTCAGGAGCTTAAGACAGTCAGTATAGATACATACGCAAGAAGCTATGATGTTGATGCAAATGATTTTACAATTACGGTAACTGATAAGAGCGGAAGGCTAACTAAAGAAGAAGTAAAGAATAAAGTATCAGTTAAGAATGTAAGCGATTCTTCTGAGAATACTTCAATAGATGTTACAGCCGGAAGTGTATTAGATGATGGAGCGTATACATTTATAATAAAATGCAATGGCACATGGCAGGAAGGCTGTGGCTACCGTCTTGAACTTTCAGATGACAGACTGTATTTCACAGGCTATGACCAGACAATAAGAGAATATGATTTTACAGTTTATAAGCCGGATGTAACTAATGTGAATCTTAGGGATGACATTAAGTACATAAAGTCAGGAAGCTTAAGTAATCTCTATGTTAACGGAGAGAAGGCAGACAGAATATCTGTGACGGTAATGACTGTAGGACAGGATGGTACAATAAGTCAGGAAGCTGTTAAAACTACAGGAAGCTTTACATATTCGGACAGTAAACTTAATGCAGGAGATAAGATTGCAGTATATGACGGAGATGTTGTGCCACAGTTAGATGGCAGTGTTATATCTGATGATGATGTTTCGTTCTTTGAGATTACATCAGCTAAGGGAAATGAATATTCCTACAGGGGTATGGCAGCAGAGGAGATACTCTTCGTTCCTGATGTTCTTCCTGTTAATGTAGCTGATGATAAGGATAATGATCCTGATAATGACAGTATAACAATTACAAAGAATAAAATGTCATATGGCAGTGACAGTCTTGGAGCAGGACTTGGACTTGATGAAGATACAACAGTTGATACAGGTGATTATCTTGCTCTGTATGCAACTGGAAATGATGATATACAGTATGCTGTTATAACAAATGTTTCAACTAATAATGCTGATTATGTAATCACATATAAGAATGTGACATGGGATGAAGTTCAGGCAGCCATGGATGTATATCAGACTGATAATGTGAGTGGTGAAAGTATATTACAGAATCAGGATATCAGTGGCATTGAACAGAGCGTTGAGCAGCAGGCTGTTGACAGTGGATTTGCACAGAGTGTTGTAGATGAGGTTGCACAGGCTGTTGTAAGAACGAATTCTTATCAGGAACTTCAGGAATATCTGTCTGATACTATGGATGCCAATATCAGCATTGTGCCGCAGGATATAACTTATCTTCCAGATAAGGCTCAGGGCAATGTTGCATTATATAGCAGCAAGAAACCAGAAGTAAAACTTGACCATGTAAGAGCTAACCTTTCAACTGATTTAAAACATTTTGAGAATGTAAGTGGATTAAGACTTGCTCTTGATATTGGTGTAGAGATTTCATTCTCTAATATGAAGGTAATTGTATCAGCAACATTTGAGCAGGAAGTTAAGATTAATATTAATGTAAGTGGTAAGGCTATATGGAAAGTATGGGGCATATTCCCATATATTGATGATTACCGCGTTGCGGTTTCATTAGATCTGTATGATTACACTGGAATTAATTTTAATGTTAATGTAAGAACTGCTGAAGAAGATGATGATGACGAAAGTTCTTCTAAACTTGATGAAGTGATTAATGGAATAGCAGAAGAACTTAAGAATATGATGGAAATCGGAACTACATATATATCTGACAAGTCGGATTTATCTACAAGACTTGAAGATATTAAGGATTCCGATGATGACAGTGAGTTATCTGTTGCCAAGAGTCTTGCTGAAAAATATTCTGATATGCTTGATGATGAGGCTGACTGGGTTGAATTATACAGTAAGTCGTTAACAGAGTCACATGTAAGGGTTATTGGAATTATTGATATCGAGTTTAAGGTTGAATTCGTTGTTTCTGCCAATGTTAATATATCAATGGGCATGACTTACTGGTATAAGAATGCCAAGAGGTATGTTTACAGTATTATGGTATTTGACAGAAAGGTTACAAGTGATTCTATTGATTTAAGCGAAGAACAGTATGAGTTCTCGGTATATGCAATAGGAACAATAGGAATACGGGCAGGAATAAGACTAAGTGTGGCTGTAGGTCTTATATCAACAAAACTTGCAAGTGTTGGATTTACAGCAGAGGTTGGTGGATATGCCCAGGTATGGGGATATCTTTACTATCAGTTGAAATATGCAGCTTCGCAGGGCAGAACAGCAAGCTCAATGGGAGCTATATACATGGAAATAGGCATGTATATGGAGGTTAATTTCCTGGCACAGGCACTTTCTGGAACGTTTAGTTATAATCCTACACTTTTTGAGAAGCAATGGCCGTTGTATAGTGTTGGTGTAGTTGAAAATGTGTGCGATTATGCATATGGTCAGGATTCTGTTAAAGATATCAAGATGAAGAGAGATGTTAAGACTGTAAGACTTCCGGATACATATTTTGAAATGCAGTATCTTGATATGAAAGAAGGTCTTGACGATAATAATGAGTATTTTACTAAGGTTTATGATGACAGCGACAGATATTTTTCTATAACAATGACTAATCCGGCGTTCTCATATGATCCTGAAACTAATATAGTTGAGGTTAATCCTGGTAGTGAACCTCAGCAGGATGGTGAGATGATAATAACATGGAAGAGTCAGAAGGGTTCTTTTAATACTAAGCCGATAACAAGAAAGATATCTCTGCACTGGGATAATTTAAGAGATGGATATTATATAGCATTCCAGACTAACGGCGGTTCAGTTGTAGATGCTATAATATCTAAGTACAATAAAGAAATTACAAAGCCTGAAGATCCTGTTAAACAGGGCTATACATTTGCAGGCTGGTATACAGATGAAGCACTTACAAAGAAATATACTATTCCGTCAGTAATGCCTAATGAGGACAGAATTGTATATGCGAAGTGGGAAGCAGCTGATATGACTTATAATGTTGTTGATTACGTGGAAGGAACGGATGGTGTGTATACAGCAGTTTCTTCAAAGCAGGAGACAGCTAAGACTGATACAGAGGTATCACCAAAGCCTGACACAAGAAACGGATTTATGACTCCGGCAGCTTTATCACAGAGAGTAAGTGCTGATGGAAGCACAACAATCAATTATTATTATGCAAGAAATAAATACAATATTAAGTTCGTTTCAGAAGGCAGTGTTGTTTCAGAAGGAAGATATACATATGGAACTCTTATGCCGACACCGGTTGCATATAGGGCAGGATATGTATTTGAAGGCTGGGAACCAGCTGTTACACAGACAGTTCCTGCAAAGGATACAACTTATACAGCAGTATGGAAAGAAGCAGATGATGTTGTATACACAACAAAATATTATCTTGAAAATGAATCAGGAGAATATGAACTTGGTAAAACCAGAATTAATAAAGCAACAACAGGACAGAGTGTAACTGCAGATAAGGAACAGTATGACAGCAGACTTTATCATCTTACAGATGATCTGCCATCTGGTACTGTTGCGGCAGACGGAAGTCTTATATTCCGGGTGCATTATGATAGAAATTCATACAGCGTATCATTTAATTCTATGGGTGGAACTGTAAGTACCGAAAAGAAAACAGCCAGATGGGGAAGCAATGTTATTGCACCGGTTCCTGTAAGAGCAGGATATGCATTTGCAGGCTGGTATGTTGACAGGGCATGTACAGAAGCGTTTGACGGTACAATGCCGGCATATGATATTACTTTATATGCAAAGTGGGATGCAGATAAGGTTAATTATACTGTTGAACATCTTGTTGAAAAGCTTGACGGTTCATATGAATTGTATGACAGACAGGCATTTACATCTGATACTGACAGCCAGGTAACGCCAGATGTTAAGTATATGGAAGGATTCAGTTCACCAGAGACAGAAACTGCCATAGTAAAAGGCGATGGTTCGACTGTTATAAGATATTTCTACAAGAGAAATGTACACAGATTTGTTCTCAAGCTGAATAATGGACAGTCGGATGCTGTATACGATTATAAATATGGCACTAAGATTAATATTATTAATCCGGAAAGAACCGGTTATACATTTACAGGCTGGGATGAAGATGTTGCAGGTACAATGCCAGACAGAGACGTCACTTATACTGCAGGCTGGAAGATAAACCAGTACACAATCAGTTTTAATACAGATGGTGGCAGTGAAATTGCTTCTATAACACAGGATTATAATACTGAGGTTAATTTTAATGAGATTCCGGTTAAGAAGGGATATACATTCACAGGATGGGATAAAGCTGTCCCGGATGTAATGCCTGCCGGTAATATTGTTATAAAAGCACAGTGGAAGAAAGATGTATATACCATAAGTTATAATCTTAATGGAGGAAAGGCTGACAATCCTGAAACATATGAGGTTGATACTAGCGTTATAACTCTTAAGAGACCACAACGTACAGGTTATACGTTTACAGGCTGGAGTGGAACAGAAGTTGAGGGAACTGTTATGGATCCTGTGATTACTACAGGTTCTACAGGTAACAGAAGCTACACAGCAAACTGGAAGGAAAACAGTTATGTTATCCGGTTTATTCCATATGGTGATGGAACAACTGGTTCTATGCAGGATATGCAGCTTATGTATACAGACAAAGCAGCTTTAAGTGCTAATCAGTTTAAGAGAACAGGTTATACATTTGCAGGCTGGACAAAAAAGGCAGGAGCGGACAGGTTATATGATGATAATGAAGTTATCAGTGGACTTGGAACAGCAGATAATGAAATAATTACCTTATATCCGGCTTGGACTGCTAATGAGTATACAGTACATTTTGATACAAAGGATGGAGATGCAATAGACGACCTTGTATTTACATATGACAAAAAATACGAACTTCCAAAGACTTCAAGATATGGATATGCATTCCTTGGCTGGTGTGTGGAAGATGGAGGAACAGTTACATACAAACCGGGAGCTTCTGCTGATAATCTTGCAGGTGAGGGAACTGTTACACTTTATGCAAGCTGGAGTCTTAATAAGACATTTACTTACAGCCACCCATATTCATATCGTGTAACTGATGATTCAAAGGAAGAACCAGTCAAGCTGCATTTCTTCATAGATGGAGCATCAGGAACTTCAACAAGTGGTTATACAAGAACTAATTCCATCTATATGGAAGGTATATCTCTGAATGAGATAAAGAAGCATTGCAATACGATGACTGTTACAATCAGTTATTATATTAAAATGGTAGATGACGGATATGCAGAGGTAGACACTACATATAGAAAAGATTCTAACAAGTCATGGAATGGATGGCATGGAGAGAAGCTTGATCTTAAGAAGAAAAATAAACAGACAATCACGCACACATACAGCATAGGATGCAAAGATATAGATGCTATATGCTACAGATTTGATGCAAGTGGTTCATTTTCTGATAAATATGATTTGAGCAATATTAAGGTCAGTGTAAGGTTTGATTAATTTGTAATTCGTACAGACTGGTTTTATGACCGGTCTGTACGGAATGTCAGGAGGGATTGGAATGAAGATTTCAAAAAACAAAATTATGATAACAGCAATAATAGTACTGTGCGTAGCAGTTGCTGTTCTGGCTGCAGTGCTTGTTATCAGAAAAGATAAGAATAAAGATAATGATGATAAATTTACACCAACGATTGATTCTGATTCTGGTGAAATTGGTACAGGAAGTAATTACAGTGGCGGACAGCAGGGAATAAGGATACCAGGATATCCATCTATAACTGTAGATGCAGGAAAAGATAATGTTACAATGAATCTGTTTAACCCTGAAGGAAATCCATGCTACTTTACATTTGAAATTGTTTTATCTGATACGGGCGAGACTATATACAAGTCAGATATGGTTGAACCTGGAAAAGCTATAACTAATGTAAAACTGCAGCATCCGCTTGCAACAGGAGAACATAATGCTGTTATTAAGATTAGCACAGCATCGCTTACAGATGGAAAGACAATGAATGGTGCTAATGTTGAGACAGTTTTAGTTGCAAAATAAATAAACAGTCATTAATGGATGAAAGAATGGAGGCTATTATGAGAAAATTGACAGCTATGGCATTGAGTATGATGTTTATATTGGGAAGTATTATTCCTGTAGGAGCTGAAGAGACACAGACAAGACAGACAACAATATCTGTATCAATTGATCCGGTCTATACAGTGACTATTCCGGCAAATACAACAATTGAAAGAGGAGAACAGTCTGTTAAGCTTGGAAGTGTTTCTCTTGATAATGCAAGATTAGAGCCAGACAAGAATGTAAATGTATCTGTAAGTGCAAGTGGAAAACTTAAGAACAGTAAAGATGAGAGTAAGACAATTGCATATAAGATTATGGATGGTAACAAAGAATTCAGTACAGCTACATATGCAGAGAGTGGAAACAGTACTAATCTGACACTTTCAATAGATAAGTCTGAATGGGATAAGGCATATGCGGGTTCATATTCAGATACACTTGTGTTTACAATCTCTTATAGATAGTGAAGCAAAAGAACTATAGATTATTAAATAAAAAAGAGTTGTCCGGTTTCCCGGGCAACTCTTTATTTGGTCTGAATCCAAATATGAATTAAATTAATTATCTCTGAACTCTTGCGCCAGCACCACCAACGATACCTTCAACTTCCTT
>OGHK01001272.1_pt1 | contig 22747 bp, 13 predicted proteins | sample 1571411 | NCBI WGS metagenome assembly OGHK01 (sample SAMEA2582043, study PRJEB24529) | metagenome | biome: Human gut stool | place: China | collected 2011 | reverse complement strand
AATGGCCCTTTGATATTCCTTTCTTCTTGATATTGAATGTTGCAGGTGGAAAGGGAATGGCTGGTCCTATAAATGAGAAACATTTGCCTTTTACCATGCAAGTTGATTATGTGCGGGTATATCAGTGGAAATAGTCTTTTGTAAAATAGATTTATAGGGTCCTGAATGTACTCTATGATTTAGAATAATATTTATGGTGTAAAAGTTTGTTTTTGAGGTGACAGTGCCTGTCGAAGGGAGTTGTCAGCACTCTTGTGGTGACAACTCTTCTTTCGATGAGGTAATATTGTTTTTGAAGAAAGAATGGTTTTTTAATCTTTTTAATTTATAATCATATGAGATCAATTTTGTGCTATTTATTGTTTGCTATAGGTGGGACTGTTACTTATGTATGCGCAGAAGAAAAGGAGCAAATCGGATCGGATACACTTGAAAACATTTTATTTGTTGATGATTTTGATGCGAAATGTGTTGTGCCCGATACAGCAATCTGGAAACTTTGTACGTATGCCAACAACGCCTGGTCACAGTATTTTAGGGGTGTGGATGGTTACGAAAATGTAAAGGTGGAGGAAGGCTATTTGAAGTTGAGGGCCTGTAAGGACAACGGGACTTATAAAAATGGCGGGGTGTTTTCCAAGATAGGTTTTCCCTGTGGTACACGTTTGGAAGTTAAGGCCAGATTAACCAAATTGGTTCGTGGAGGTTTTCCTGCTATCTGGCAAATGCCTATAGGAGCACCGGAATGGCCCAGAGGGGGAGAAATAGATCTTATGGAATGGGTACAAGGGAGTCCTAAGCAGATCTTTCAAACGGTACATACTTTTTATATAAATGGTGAAAATGGTTCTGCAGGAGTAACGAACAAGGAGCCTGATAAGAATTTTGATGTAACTAAAGATCATGTATATGCAGTGCAGCGGACTGAAAAGGAATTAATATTTTATGTCGACGGCAAAGAGACTTGGAAATATGAGAACCAACATTTGGATAAGGAGAAACTACAGTATCCATTTTGTGAATATCCCTTCAATATAATTCTAAATTTTTCATTGGGAGGTGAATTGAATGGTATGATGACATGGCCGGGAGAAATCCATGATGAAGATTTGCCGGGAGAAATGTGGGTTGACTGGGTGCGTGTTGTGTTGTTGGATAATAATAAAATCAATGAATGAATATCACTTCTGGAAAACGTGTTTCTAAGAAGGGGGAGATATGCTGAAATAGGTTCTTTATGTTATGTAATTATTTCTCCCGCTTGAATTATAGCCTAAACTATGAATCTCCAAATTATGAAGCCTCTATATAAATGATAGTTGTCTGATGCATAAAATATAATGTCGTTTATTTGTAACAGATTGAGATAGGAATTGCCTTCTTTTGCAAAGTGTTATACAATGTTTGATCTGGTATGAGATAGCTGATTACAATTAGTTCACTTTGCCGGATTAGTGTTTGTTGAATATGGAAAAGCAACAGAAAAATATGACTTTACGTAGAGGACCGTAGAATCGTGGTCGTGGGTAGGTCCCATTACAGCAGCTGAGAAAGACGTACATAAACATATATCTCACAATGGGTGATTTTATTTTGTATTGTAAATGAAAGTAGTAGTTAGTCAACTATATAGCTAAAGGTAGAATGTTGGGAATGATATATATTTCAGCCCCAATTCTGCTAATAATAAATTTAAATAAGAATTATGATGAAAAAGATTTTTGCAGGCTTATTGCTATCTGGTATTGCCATTTGCCATGTAAGTGGACAAACAGCTTTGGAAGGAAACAAATTTTCGGATAATTGGTCAATAGGTATTAATGTAGGTGGCGTGACCCCATTGACTCATCACTCGTTTTTTAAAAACATGCGTTCGGCAGTTGGAGTTCATGTAAGCAAGCATTTAACCCCTACCTTTGGATTAGGTTTTGAGGCAATGGGTTATTTTAATACAACAAAAAGTAAAACAGCATTTGATGAATCAAATGTAAGTTTGTTAGGATTGGTGAATTTAAATAATCTTTTTGGAGGTTATAACGGTATTCCAAGAAGTTTTGAGATTGAGGCTGTGGCTGGTATTGGCTGGATGCATTATTATGTTGGTAGAAACATGGGGGAAGATCAAAATGGTATGTCTACTAAGTTGGGATTAAATTTTAATTTTAATTTAGGGGAAAGTAAGGCGTGGACTCTAGCTCTCAAACCGGCTCTTGTATATGATATGAATTCTATGGGTACGAAACCTGTATATTTCCATTCGGGGCGTGCCGTGTGGGAGATTAGTGCAGGCTTCGTATATCATTTCAGATGTAGCAATGGTGAACACCATTTTACTAAAGTAAGACCTTACGACCAGTCTGAATTTGATGCATTAAATGCTCAAATAAATCAACTTCGTTCAGAACTTGAACGCAATGATAATGTATTGCAGGATGCTAACCAAAAAGTGACAGATTTAGAAACGGCTTTGGAAGAATACAAGAATCGAGAACCGAAAATTGTGAAAGATACGATTGACAATAGTAAAAAAACACTAGAGTCTGTGATTACTTTTCGTCAAGGTAGAATAACTATTGATAATTCTCAATTGCCTAATGTTGAACGGATTGCAATTTACTTGAGAAACCACAAAGAGGCAGGAGTTGTAATCAAGGGTTACGCTTCTCCGGAGGGTAGTGAAGAACTTAATGAGCGTATTGCGCGACAGCGTGCCGAGGCAGTTCAAAAGATGCTGGTTAATAAGTATGGGATTTCAAAGGAGCGAATTGTTGCTGAAGGACAGGGAATTGGCTATATGTTTGAGGAACCAGATTGGAACCGGGTAAGTATTTGTACTATTAATTCTAAATAAGAAGTGATAGAAAAATAGAAGATGTATAATAAATAGAAGCAGTTCTGCTTTATAATCATCAGACTTCCCCATTTATCGCAATAGTTTGTGTGGTGGGGGAGTTCCTTGTACTTAGGAAGATATGTAAAATGAAGTAAGTATATTGAAAGACGATATTGCTTGTGGCTAAGTTAGGGCTATATGTGTCATGTAGGGAGCGAGAGTCGTTAATGGATGCAGATATATATTCCTTTTTAAGTATATGTTTATAGAATTACAGTTTTTGTTTGTAGTTTAAAAGTATGTGTCTTTAAAAAAAACAAACATAGTAAGCGAAGCGAGTTGTTTTAAAATTAAACTACTTAAATTATAACATGAAATTACTTTATTTGTCGGAACATCATTCCTGTTTTAATTATGGAATTAAAATTGACAGTGGTTTTACCCAATACAGATTGGCTGCGCAAGAATCCGGACAGATTGATAATAGTTGTTGTTTTTGTATTTTATTTCTTTTGAAAGGAGAACTATCCGTTAATATAGGCAGGGAGCATAATATACATCTTTTAGAGCATAATATGCTGCTTATACCGAAGCATGAAGAAAATAGGGTTGAAGGTATTGTCTCGGCAGAATGTCTGTTGTTGTTTTGGAATAAGCAGATAACGGCTTGTGACAAAATGTATTTTGAATCAATCTCACATGTAAAAATGGAGAACGGTAATAATTGTATTTTACCAATCCGAAAGCCTCTGTTACATATTTTGAGGCAGTTACTTTTTTATCTGGATACAGGATTGCTATGTAGGCATATGCATATCCTTAAGCAGCAGGAAATCATTCTTGCATTGAGGGGGGGTTATACTAAATCAGAACTTGCTGCTTTCTTTTCTAGAACGACTGGAGTAGGACGGAAGTTCGAGGATTTTGTACTGGATAATTATAAGAATGTGAAAACGGTGAAAGAATTTGCAAGTTTGTGTTGTGTTTCGGAACGCTCTTTTAATCGTAAGTTTCAAGAGAGTTTTAGTCAGAGTCCTTACCGATGGATGCAGGAGCGGAGGGCTGAACTGGTTCGTGAGAAAATTTGTGATCCGGATATTGCTTTCCGGGAAATAGCTATGGACTTTGGGTTTAGCTCTCCTGCACATCTGACTTGTTATTGTAAGAAGTTATTTGGTGCAACTCCAACTGAACTGAGAAAGGATCAATGAATAACCCTGAGGGTTAAATATATAAATTGTTATCTTTGTCTCCAAATTAATAGCTTATGAAGTTAAATGGTTATCACCTTCTTCTTCCTGAAGGAACTTTGGATTACTTTGATCTTGTTGATGTGAAGGAAAGCATGAATGAAGTTATCATTTACCTTGAGGAGAAGAATCAGCTCCCCGAGAAGTATGCTGGTCAAGAAACAGAGGATCAACGTAAGAATCTGAGGGATTTTCATTTTATGCATATAATTTAGCGAGTCTATACAAGAAAAATGCTTTATCTCTTACTCCTCTGAACTGTGCCCTGAACGCTTTGATTTTAGCATTAAATGATTCTGCTGCTGCATTGGTAGCCCTTCTTTCAAAGAAGTTTATTATATTCAGATAGTGCGTTTGTATCGAGCGCGCTACCCTTCCAAAGGTGAGAAACCCCGCTTTGTCTACTTCATCATACCACCTTGCAAGCCTTGTCAAAGCTATATCTTTAAACTTACACTGATGATAGATTGATCCTAACCGCATGGCCATATAATATCCTTTCTTTATATCGGGATATTCTTTAAATAGAATCTCGGCCCGTATCCTTTGAGACTGAGTCCATAGAGATTCTTTTTTGTAAAGCAGATAAATACTCCTTGCCAGCAACTGTTTTCTTGTATCTCCATTGGCGAAAACGGGCGCATGATACATCTTTCCGCAGGCCTTTGCGTAAGCTATCTGTATGGACTCTTCGTCCAAAGCCTCCCAGCGAGCTTTCACCCGCATCTCCTGAACCGCTTCATACGCTAATTTCTGTACATGGAAACGATCCGTAACCCGTTTGGCAGCAGGGAAGCAAGTCCGGGCAATCTGTTCCATATTGGGAGCCATATCCAATGTTATCTCACGCACCTGGTAGCGGCGACGACGCGAAAGTTTAAGCAGGACAGAGGTAACCGTGCAAACATCCGTACCTTTAATGATACCAATAATACTGCCTTTACCACCGTGAGTCTCTTTATTAATCAACACAGTATAGAGTTCTCCACGGGAAAGAGCCACTTCGTCAATACAGACGTAGGCACCAATGTTCTTCTCAAACAGGAGCCAGTTCTCTGCGTGAGCAAGCTGATCCCAGTGTAGGTAATTACTTAAATGGTTGCGGTATTGACGTTCCAACAAATCCCCGTCAACGCCATATAAAGTACCCAATAACTTGCAACTGATCGGATAATTATCAATATAGTTCTTTTAAAAAAGACGCAAAGTCTTGCGTCAAACGAGTACCCTCAGCCACCATACGCCAATTGCGGGAAATATACTCATTGCTGCTTTTCAAAATCCAACGGCGACGACGGAGGTTCAAAAAGACTTTCTTGCCACGAAGAGGAAAGTCTTGAACAACAACAGGCTCATAAAACCCTTTACTCTCTGTTTCCGTCCAGCAGTAAATAGGGAGGATCTACTATACATCGAAATAGTAGAGGAAATTGGGCAGAAACTAGGAAGACAAATAGCCGGATTGATCAGTATATTCAATCCCGAATTGGTAATTATTGGAGGCACACTGTCATCAACTGGAGATTATATAATCAGCCTATCAAAACTGTAATACGAAAATACTCCCTGAATTTAGTCAATAAAGATGCTACCATCACAATTTCCAAGCTAAAGGATAAGGCAGGTGTGGTGGGTGCTTGTATGCTTGCACGCAGCAGAATGTTTGAGAATTAGAAAATGAATAACAACTATTCCTTTTCATATTGGGAAATGCGAATAGCTATAAGAGCCAAGAACGTAAGCAAACTACATCATGCCATAAATTCCTTTATGTAATGGCGAACCCTAGGAAATGACTGTTGCTATAATAATCTTTATGACATATCTCGTCATAAGAAAAAGTTTCACAAATCACACTTCGCTAGTTTATAGAATTTTACAAAATATTCCTTCATGCTTTCTCAATCCGAATGGTACCAAGAATTTCAATAAGTTTATCTGCACATTTTAGATGTGAATAATATTATCTCTTTCTCAATTTCATTTTTTCCTTCAAAAATATGAAGTTTTAAAATAATTGAGTATCTTTGTGTATATTTTATGCTTTAGAACATCAATCAACACTTTAAGAGAATAATTCTCACTTGAAATATAAGAACTTTTACTAATCTTGAATTGATAAAAATGCCATGAAACGCTTTTATCTTCTGTTCTTAATACTTTACTGTTGTGCTCTCCAACAGCTATTCGCTATCTATTTCACCCGCATAGGAATTCAAGATGGCCTTCCTCAAATTTCTGTTTTATCTATCTGTCAAGACGCATTGGGTAGAATGTGGTTCAGTACAGAAGAAGGCGTATGTTATTACGACGGTGTAAAAATCACCGTACTGAAGTATCTGAAAGAAACAGAGGCTGATTCTATTCAAATTGGTAACAAAACACAATTCATATCGACCGATGAAATAGGAAATGTATTTTTTATTTCAGACGATCAACTCATCGGATACAACGTATATACTCAACAATTTAGTACACTTTTCAAACAGAATGTCCGTTCGATGACAACCAAAGGACAAGAGATATGGATCAGTAGCAACGACTCGATTCTGACCTATCACAGTGAAAACCATGCAATAACCTTCAAATGCAAATTACCTACTACGCGTCATTATGCCAATGCTATTTTAGTAGACAAAAGCGCACGATGCTGGATAGGAACCCCCAAAGGACTTTATCTATATGAAGAGACTAAACCGCTGCAAGAAGTACTTACCAATATCCATATCCAATCACTCTATCAAGACTCTAAACGTAACGTATGGATATCAACTCGTGGGAGCGGTTTATTTAAGATTGACCCGAAAAATCACATTTCATTGTTCGAACATCACCCTGGCAATCCAAACACTCTATCAAGCAATTTGGTTCGCGGCATTACCGAGGACAATTATGGGAATATTTGGATTGGCACTTTTAACGGATTAAACAAATATAACCCTAACAACGACCTGTTCACATGCTACCAGCAAGGGCCTTACCAAGGAAATCTTTCGCATTCTTCAGTGTTTCCACTATACAAAGACCGGCAGGGTACGATTTGGATTGGAACATATTACGGTGGAGTAAATTACTTTAACCCGGAAATGAATCTTTTCTCCGTGTATGAGGCAAGAAACGGTGGGCTAAGTTATCCATTTGTAGGAAAAATGGTAGAAGACAAGACTGGCAATGTGTGGATTTGTACAGAAGGAGGTGGTCTAAACTACTTCAACCGTACAACCAAACAACTCAGCAATTTCCAATCTAGCCACGGGAGTAACAGTATAGCTCATAACAATCTGAAAGCCATAGCTTATTCACCAGAACGGGACAAGCTTTACATCGGAACCTATACAGGTGGACTATGTATCTACGATATTAAGAATAATCGGTTCGAAAATCTGCTTTTCAATAATTCACGATATGAGCGTTTAGTGGGTGACAAAATCAACAATATAGGTATTTATAAAGATCTACTTATCTTCACCTCACCCAATGGAATTTTTTCCATGAATCTTGATTCAAAAAAAATCGCACGATTAGTACCCATTGATACTTTCTTCGGTAATGGTAGTTTTTTTATTGACTCGAAAAACCGTTTATGGTTGTCATATAATAACCGAATCTTTTTGACTGATTTACAACATACAGATCAATATATAGAATTTAAGCCTAATGAAAAAGGATTGAAAAGCAGTATCATCACACAAATTATCGAAGATCGTGACCACAGAATATTCATTACAACCCGTGGTGACGGACTATTTTTATATGAGGAAGAGAAAAAACAATTCAAGAATTACAATAGCCATAACAGTGGCATCGCAAGTAACTACTGTTATGAGATAGCAATCTCCACCTTGGGAGATCTTATCATTTCAGGAAACAAAGGAATCTCCTTTTTCTCTCCTGAACATGAAGACTTCAGAGTGATTGACCTAAAGAGCATTCCATTAACAGCAATTAACATAGGATGTGGTCTTCTGGTTACAAAAGATGGTGAAATTTTTGTAGGAGGAACCAACGGATTTGCAACATTTTATGAGCAACAACTTTATCAATCCCCCAAAATCTACAATCTCTATTTTACCCAGCTCTATGTCAACAACGAGTTAGTCATTCCACGCAAAGAAAATAGTATTCTACATTACAATCTTGCCTTGACTCGTAATATAGAATTAAGTCATCACCAAAACAATCTGATCATAAATTTTGCATCTAATAATTATGTGAGCTCCCTCAATGAAATTCAATATGAATATCGTCTTGAAGGTTTTGATGACAAATGGCTGTCTTGCAATAATTTCGAGATAAGCTATACCAACCTAAATCCCGGGAAATACACACTAGTCATTCGCGAAGCTGAAGTAAACCAATCCGGTTGGAAACCACAAAAGATTATGCTCAATATCCAAATACATGCTCCATGGTATGCCACATGGTGGGCTAGTATTTTCTATCTCGTCACCATCATTGGTTTGTTGTCCAGTTATTATAAATTTCAGAAATCGCAATATATGCTCAAGGCTTCTCTTGAACTTGAACGTAAAGAAAAAGAAAATTTAGAAAAAATAAATCAAGCCAAACTGCAATTCTTCTCTAATATCTCGCATGAGTTCCGAACTCCACTTACTTTAATCATTTCACAATCGGAAGTATTGATGAAAAGCAGAATCAGTTCGATTTCCCTATCAAACAAAATACTTGATATCTATCGAAACTCACAACTATTGATGAACCTCATTAGTGAATTACTCGATTTTAGAAAACTGGAACAAGGACAGATGCAACTAAAAGTTTCCAAGCAGGATATCGTTTCATTTGTTAACGAGATATTTTTGTCGTTCAAGGAGTATGCTTCTAACAAACAGATCGAGTATCAATTCAGTAGCAATGAACCAAAAGTATATTGTTGGTTTGATGCAAAACAACTGCAAAAAGTTTTTTTCAATTTGCTCTCCAATGCATTCAAATATACTAAGAAGAATGATCGTGTGATAGTCCAGATAGAAAATGAGTCTCAAATTATAAAAATAAAGGTTATTGATACTGGAATAGGTATTGACCGTGAATATCTGGAACATATCTTTGAACGATTTTATCAAGTTTCCTCCATTACACGAACACCAAGCACCGGAATCGGGCTTGCTTTAAGCAAGGCAATAGTTGAGATGCATCATGGTATAATCGAGGTCGATAGTACTCCGGGCAATGGAAGTACATTCATCGTAACATTACAAAAGGACAAAAAACTATTTGCTACCAATGAATATGTGGCATCTTCCGAAGAGTATATCCAAGAATTCGTTTTAGGAAAAGATATTTTCCATGAATCAAACATTTCAATTAACGTAATTAACGATGAGGAAAAATCTGTCATAGATCCTCATGCAGATAAAAAAAGCAATGCAATAGAAAAGCGGAAAGTATTATTAGTCGAAGACAACCACGAACTGTTGAATGTTCTTTCCAATTTGTTTTCTTCAACCTATGAAGTAGTTATGGCACACAACGGTAAAGAAGGTCTTGACAAAGCCCATGAGGAATTTCCCGACATTATTGTCAGTGATATAATGATGCCGGAAATGACTGGGATTGAATTATGTGAAACCATTAAAAGTGATTTCAACCTTTGCCATATTCCTATTGTATTACTGACCGCACTTGCATCCACACAGCAAAACATAGAAGGATTGACAAAAGGAGCTGATGACTACATTACTAAACCCTTCAATACTAGTATATTGCTAGTACGTTGCAATAATCTAGTTCATAATCGACTTATGCTACAGAAAAAATTCCAACAACAAGGATATACAGATACTGAAGTTATAGCCAACAATCCCATTGATCAGCATTTCCTAGATGCATTAAATAGTGTTATAGAGAATCATATAGATGACACAGAGTTTAATATTGACCACCTTGCTTGTGCATTAGGACTCAGCCGCAGTTCGTTATATGCTAAGTTCAAGTCTCTGACAGGTATTACTCCCAATGATTACATACTAAGTAAAAAAATCAAACGTGCAGCACATCTGCTTCAGTCCACTCAACTTCAAATTACAGAAATATCCGATATGCTCGGATTTGGCTCATCTCGTTATTTCACCCGCTGCTTCAAAAAAAGTTTTGGAATTGCACCATCCGAATATAGAAAAAAGGAGAATAGTGCGGAAAAATTGTCTGAATAGCTCTACAACCAGGTTTTTCCACCTTTTTTAGATAATAGGTGCTATTATTTCGGATGATTTTTTCCCCTATTTCCTTTCTATCTTCCCTACATTTGTCACCACTATAGATCACCGCCCCCAGTCTTCTTCAAGGTTGACTTTCGCATGCTAAGACCTAATCGAAGAAAATGAGGAAGTAATTTATAATGAAAAACATGTTCTACTAATAATTTTACTATGATGACTTATTACAAAAAATGCCGAATTTATGGAGTAGTATCTGTTGCATTCAGTGTACTATTTGCCTTTTCCGAATTTGCGGTAGCTGAACCATTATCCGTATTCAATGGCAAGACAGTGGTTGGTGTACAACAGACAAAACGTACAATCAGCGGAATCGTGAAAGATGCAACAGGAGCCATTATCGGCGCCACAGTCATGGAAAAAGGCTCAAATAACGGAGCTGTGACAAATATTAACGGAGAGTTTACTTTAAATGTCTCACCGGGGGCTACACTAGTTATCTCTTACATCGGATATAAAGATCATGTCATAACTGTTGATAACCAAGATTTCATCACCATATCTATGGTTGAAGATACGCAAAAATTAAACGAAGTTGTTGTGGTAGGATATGGTACCCAGAAAAAAGTAAATCTTTCGGGAGCAGTATCTTCCATCGCAGTAGACAAAATTACCGAAGGACGTCCCATCAATAATATTTCAAATGCACTTGCGGGTATGGCTGCAGGAGTCCAAGTGATGTCCTCAAGTAATCAACCTGGTGAGGATAATGCCTATATCCGTGTAAGAGGACAAGGTACACTAAATTCAGCCGCGCCCTTGGTACTTATTGATGGGGTTGAGGCATCTATCAATTCCGTAAATCCCCAGGATGTTGCCACTATCTCAGTATTGAAAGATGCTGCTTCTGCTGCTATTTATGGATCACGTGCTGCAAATGGGGTCATCTTAATAACCACAAAACAAGGTAAAGCAGGTAGCATAAAAATCAACTATAATGGATATGTTGCCTTCGAATCAATCCGTAGCACATTAACCCCGATATCAAACTATGCCGACTATATGGAACTCATCAATGAAGGTCTGTTGAACTCCAATCAACAAGAGCCTTTCTCGCAGCCTATGATCGATGCTTGGAAAAATGATGCAGGGAAAAATCCATTGCTTTATCCGAACACAAACTGGGTTAAAGAAACATTCCGTCCTTCCACCGCAACCACTCATACGCTTTCGGTGAGTGGAGGAACAGATAAGATTCGTTTTTATACCTCTTTCGGATATAACAACGATCCCGGTGTAATGGAGAATACAGGCCACAAATCTTATAATGCGCGTATCAATATAGATGCCAATGTAAAGAAATGGATCAAAATTGGTTTGCAGGCCAGCGGATGGATCTCTGATTCGGGAGTATCATCAGTCAGCGATGTATTCAAAACAGCAGTAGCTACTACACCGGGTATGGTATTCCGTGCTCCTGACGGACGTTATGGTGCCATGAATAATGTAGAAGACAACGCTCAGTCTGCAGGAAATAATCCGCTCAGGAAGCTCAACAGCCTGGAAGGGAACAAACGCAGCAACAGATACAAGGCAAGGTTCTATGGGACTATAACCCCGTTCAAAGGTTTCTCAGTTACAGCCTCCTACAGTGCTGAGTTTGTACATTCGCTCACAGAAAAAAAGCCTATTTTTGTGAATGGATGGAACTTCCAACTTGATTCAGAAACGTATACGCCAAAAGGGAAAACAAGTATTTCCAATTCACAAAGTAATATCGAACGTAATTTCGGAGATATTGTTGCCCGTTACGAAGCTCAGCTATTCAACCAACAGTTTACAATCAAGGCACTCGTCGGTGCCAGTCAAGATCAATACACTTCTAAAAGCTTTTCTGCAAACAAACAGGACCTTCTTGACATCAGCCTCAATGTACTCAACGCGGCAACAGGTGACGCTTCTGCTTCAGGATCAATAAGTTCTTGGGCAATGCGTTCTTTCTTCGGACGTATCAACCTGGGTTGGAAGGATAAATACCTTGCTGAACTCAATTTGCGCACTGATGGTTCTTCACGTTTTGCAAGAAAGAAGCGTTGGGGATATTTCCCATCCTTATCAGCAGCATGGCGTCTGGATCAAGAAGCATTTATGGAGAATATTGTAAGCAAAGGTCTTAATAACTTAAAACTTAGAGTTTCGTATGGTTCATTGGGAAACAACTCAATCGGTAATTATGATGCAATCTCTTTATATGGAAAAACAGTTTATGTATTCAACAATAAACCGGCAATCGGTATGGCTCAATCAGCGATTTCCAATGCCTCTGTCACTTGGGAGTCTACCTATGTCACAGATATAGGATTAGATTTCGGTCTCTTCAACAATCGTCTATCGGGAACCATTGATTGGTTCAATAAACGAACTGTCGACATCTTGATAAATCTCCCTACACCTGCCGTGCACGGTTCTACATCTATACCAAAACAGAACAGTGCCACAGTAACCAATAAGGGAATTGAACTTTCATTGGGATGGCAAGATCAAGTAAGTGATTTCAGTTATTACATTAACGGTAACTTCACCTATGTTAAAAACGAAGTAAACAAATACAAAGGTACAGGAGTCGACGGTCGTGAAATCAACGGTGCGAAGGTCTTATGGGAAGGTTACCCAATCAATGCCGGATACATGCTTCTAGTTGACCGAATCATTCAAACAGATGAAGACTTACAATTGGTACAAAATATGATTGACAATGCTCCGTTGGATAAGAATGGCAAAAAAATCAATCCATTCGCCACTTATGGAAAACCCGAAAAAGGAGACTTACTCTACAAGGATACAAATAACGATGGAATCATTGATAAAGACGATCGTCAAATTGTAAGTGACGGTCCGAATCCAAAGTTCTTCTATGGATTAAATGCCGGAGTTACCTACAAAGGTATCGACTTTTCAACCATATTTCAAGGTATCGGTGGAGTAAAGGTTTATTGGCAACAAGAAGGCTACAATACTCCAACCGTACGCCATGGCTATCAAATCAACAAAGAGATTGCCGATGGGCGTTGGTATGAAGGACGAACAGATGCAACATATCCTCGCTTATTGAATTATACAGATAAACGTAATACTCAGATTTCTGATTTTTATCTTGAGAACAAGGCTTTCCTCAAGATAAAAAACATTCAGTTAGGCTACTCATTGCCCAAAACTTTTGTAGCTCGTTTCGGAGTTGAGAAGTTCAGAATTTACGGAAGTTTGGAGAATTTCTTCACATTTACCAAATACAAAGGCTTTGACCCAGAAGTGAGTGGGATGAACTATCCGACCATGAAAAAAGCCGTTATAGGAATTGATTTAACATTTTAATCTATACGAATATGAAAAAATATATATCAATTTTATTAGTTATCGTCGCAATTCTTTCGGTATGTGCTTGCTATGACCTTGACAGATATCCAGAGGACAAGATAAATACCAATACGTTTTGGAAAACACAGCAACATGCAGAACAGGGAATCAATGCCATCTATGCCATGTTTCAGAATTATTATATTTTCGGAAGTTATTTCTCACTCGATTGTCTGGGAGAGGTAGGTACCGGATACGGGGAACACGGCAATGAGAATATTTCACGCGGAACCTATAACAGTCTCGATAATCGCATCCTAAACAGATGGACTTATCTGTATGAAGGCGTTGCCAGGGCAAATTTAGCAATTCAAAACATACCGAAGATACATGCTACAGACAGTGAAATCGCAACGCTTATGGGTGAGGCCAAATTTTTACGCAGCTTATTCTACTTCTATTTAACAGACTTTTTTGGCGGGGTACCCATTTATGATGAAAAAACAATTGTCTCAGAAGATTTTGCCAATATGTTGAATCCTCGTTCTTCTATCGATGAGGTAAGAAAATTCATTCTTAAAGATTTGGATGACGCCATCGCAACCCTCCCTACCGACAGAAGCAGTGATGCGAAAGGCCGCGTCACACAGAATGGCGCCTATGCACTCAAGGGTAAGGTTCTTCTCTATGCCAAACGATATGCCGAGGCAGCTACAGTGTTTGAAGAAGTTATCAACAGTAAAAAGCATACCTTATATTCAAGTTACGAGAATTTATTTAAACCTGGTGGTGACGAAAGTTCGGAAATGATTTTTGCCGTTCAAAACCTGGGAGGTCTAGGCCAAGATATAGGTATACCTAGCACTTTCTATATGGGTACCCGTGCATCATTTGGAGGATGTTGGAACAATGTTATGGCTTCAACTTCGTTGGTCGATTCGTACGAATGGAAAGATGGACGCGCGTTTAATTGGGAAGAAGTCATTCCAGATTTTACCGTCGACAAAAAAATAAAGGATAAAACTTTTAGAGCCACCTTATCAAGCGATAAAAAGAAAGTAACGAAATATCCGTCTACCAAGCAGATACTGCTTGACATGTACGAACAACGTGATCCCCGAATGAAAATGAGTATTATTCTGCCTTACACTACTTACAAAGGATGGGTATCCAATGCAAACAAAATTTGTGAGTTTGTGGTTGCGAAAGGTGCCCACGAATCCAACGGGATGATCCGCCACAACGGCAGCATGACCGACTCTTATTTGTTCCGCAAGTTTGTAGCAGAAGGAGATATGAACGGGGCCATAAACAACCGTGAAGATACGCCTATCAATTTCCCAATTATTCGATATGCCGATGTATTACTAATGCTTGCCGAATGTTACAACGAAATCAATCGACAAGATGAAGCCGTTACATTGATTAACCAAGTACGCAAACGCGTAAAGATGCCAGGAATTAACAGCGGTCCCGAATGGCTAAAAGCAGATAACAAGGAGGAAATCTTTAAGAGAATACGCCATGAGCGTATGGTAGAATTCGCTGCCGAGGGACTCAACTTCAGCGATATGAAAAGATGGGGAGTACTTGAAGAACTCAACAATAAGCAGGAAACCGGATTTACCGGTGTAGTGTATTATACACGAAAAGTATCCGAAAGAGATTATCTTTGGCCTATTCCGGCTACAGAAATAGATAAGAATCCAAATTTAAAACAAAACCCCGGTTGGGGGAATTAATTATCTAAAACAGAAACATATCGGACCGATGTCATTTTCAAGCATCTGTCCGATAAAAAAACATTCATTATGACAACAAGATTTTTACTGATTTTATCCTTCTTTCTTTTTCCGCTATTCTCATCGTGTGGAAAATCTGACTCTCCAGTAGGAAACGAAAAAGAAGATATAGATGACAAAGATCCTTTCTTAGCAGAACACCCCCGACTGCTATTTTCTGCTGCAGAGGAAGAAAGGGTACGTGAATTGATGGTTACAGATCCATTAATGAAAGAACTGTCCGTCTATCTACGTGAGGAAGCTCAAAAACTGATTGGAGCCGACCAATATCCTTATAAGACAGGGACTAGTGCCTTGCTTACTGCCGCACGTGATTATGTCTATCGCCTAATTACACTTTCATTGGCCTATAGAATGTTTGAAGAACAATCTTTTCTCAAAGAATCAGAAACCATCCTAGAATGGATCTGTAAATATCCCGATTGGAATAAAGTTCATTTTCTCGATACGGCAGAAATGACAATTGCAGTATCAATTGCTTATGATTGGCTGTACCATGACCTTTCACCGGAGATTCGGCAAAAAGCAAAAAACTGTATTCTTCAACATGCTCTTCTAATAGCCTTAAAAGAGTATAAAAACGGGGACGAAGGAAGCTGGGCTAAACGCGAAACAAATTGGAATGTAGTATGTAACACAGGTATGTCCTTTGGCGCTTTGGCCATCAGTGAAGATTACCCTGATTTAGCCAAAGAAATCATAGACAATGCCGTGAAATATATACCCAATTGCCTAAAACATTTCCAACCTGATGGAGTTTGCTATGAAGGACCTAGTTATTGGGAATATACCACAATGCATCTTGCCATGTTCTTAAAATTACTTAATGATAATTTCAAAACCGACTACGGATTGGGAGAACTCCCCGGTATAAGTAAAACTGCACGCTATTATGTTAATACTGTCAGTCCGTCCGACCAAGTTTTCAATTTTGCCGATTCGCCTGAAGACTACCCAGTCTACAAATCACCTGTTTTTTTCTTTTATAGTAAATATTACAACCAACCAGAAGTAGCATCATGGTATAGAGCCCTCATTCAGAAGCATGTAATAAATAAGAAGGAAAATCCTAAATGGCATTTCTTCCTTTGCATTCCTTGGTACGACAATGCTCCTTCAACCGTTGTTACTCCCAACAAGTTACAAGTTTTCTATGGAGTAAATGATATTTTTGTGTTTAACGGCGATACAGCAGCTGGTTCCCTCTTTCTTGTTGGTAAAGGTGCCGATCCCGACATGGCTCATCAACACTTGGACGGAGGCTCGTTTATGATCGAATCGGAGGGCGTGCGCTGGACTGATGAAACAGGAGCAGAGAAGTATAATCTTCCCGGTTTTTGGGATTATTCTGCAAGCGGATTACGGTGGTCTTATTTTCGAAACACCAATCAGGCACATAACACAGTAACTATCAATGATGAGATCCAATATCCGCTAGGACGTGCTTTTATAAAAGAAGCGGATATCCAATCTGAAGAGCCCCAAGTTGTTCTCGAAATGACTACACTCTATCCAAATACAAACAAATTCACCCGCACATTTAAGCAACAAGATGCCAATACCATCGTGTTAACCGATGACATTACCCTACTCTCTACCTCCGATATTATCAGATGGTCGATTGTGACAAAAAAAACGGTTAAAACAGATGAGAACAGGGCTATACTGACATCGGGTGATAAGAAGCTTTATCTTACTATACTTGAACCGCAAGGAGCCAAGTTTTTTACAAAAGAAGCTGAAACAAACTCAGCAAATGAGAAACCTATCCATGGATTCACCTTATTACAATTTGAACATAGCGGTGAACGCATAAATACCCTAAAGGTAAAAATGAGTTCCATAAATGATTAACTAACAACAGAAAAATAATATGATTTGCTTTCGCATACTATACTTGACCAGTCTGTTACTGTTCGGAATCAATATCTCTTTGTGGGGATACGAAAAACGCGAACTTTTGCAAAAAGAGGTAACGTTGGATGAACTAAAATCAACCCTCGTCACCGAACAGAAGTGGGTTATCTATCCACCCTATTCCGACCGTAAGCAATGGAATGCTCTTTTAGGAGATTATAAAGATCATCTTATCCGGCAAGGAGAGCAATTTCTAAAATACAATTGGCAGGTCATCAAAGCCTCTGATTTTCTTGCTTATGAACGTATCGGCAGCCGTAACCGGATGCAGGGACCTCATAATAAAAATAATATGGCCCTTTCTGCCTTAATTCTGGCTGAGCTGGCCGAAGGAAAGGGACGATTTTTAGAACAAATAGTTGACGGAATCTTTTTTAATTGTGAGAAAACAACGTGGGCTGTCTCAGCTCATTTGACAGCCATGCAGAAATCAGGAAGGGCATTGCCAGAACTTGATGATCCTATTATTGACTTAAGCAGCGGTGAAATAGCTGCATTAATGTCATGGGCTCACTATTTTTTTCAAAAAGAGTTTGATGCCATCTCACCACAAATCAATGTACGTTTGGAACGTGAAATCCATCGTCAGATTTTTAAACCATACATGAATGTGAGCCGTTTCCGTTGGCAAGCAATCAACTATAAACCAGGATTACTAGTTAACAATTGGACACCTTGGTGTAATTTCAATGTCTTACAGTGTTATCTGCTTTGGGAAAACGATCGTAACAAACTGGCTGAAGCAATCTATCGCACAATATGTTCAGTCGACCAATTCATTAATTACGCTCACTCTGATGGAGCTTGCGAAGAGGGTCCCGGGTATTGGGGACATGCAGCCGGAAAGCTCTACGACTATCTCGAATTGCTCTCTATAGGAACAAGTAAAAAAGTAGATATCTTTCACCATCCGATTATTCGTAACATGGGTGAATACATCGTACGTTCCTATGCCGGCAAAGGATGGGTCGTGAACTTCGCAGATGCCTCAGCCCGTGGAGAAGCGAAACCTTCGCTTCTCTATGCTTATGGCAAAGGCGTAGACAGCAAGCTTATGAAGGAGTTTTCTTCCTACCTTCTTCTTCAAATGAAAGAAGAACAAAGACGGATTGCGCTCACCCAAATCGGCACGGATATTTATCGAGGATTACGGGCATTTTCTTGCCTGCCTGAAATATTAAAGATATCCCCCAAGTTCGAAATCCCTTCCTACTCTTTTTATCCAGAAACACAGTTCTGCTACATGTATCATAAGAACAGTTTCTTCGTTGCATGCAAGGGAGGATATAACAATGAAAGCCATAACCACAATGATGTAGGCAGTTTCATTCTCTATTCTGATTCGATACCAGTCTTTATCGATGTAGGGGTTGGCACCTATACCCGGCAAACCTTTAGCAAGGAACGTTATAAAATCTGGACCATGCAAAGCGATTATCATAATTTACCCCAGATAAACGGTTTTTCTCAGCAGTATGGCAACACCTACAAAGCAGATAACTTTGAATTCGATATCAGACGAATGTCGCTTTCTATGAACATCGCTCCGGCCTATTCTCGTGAGGCGCAGATCCAGAAATGGATCCGTACCTACCAGTTAAAAAAGAGCGAACTTATTATCAAAGAAAAATTTCAGTTGAATGCGGCCCATTTGCCCAACCGAATTCATTTCCTCACCTGGAACGACGTAGACGATTCAACGCCAGGAAAGCTCACCGTCCAAGTGAAACAAAATGAAAAAGTATGCCTTTCCTACAACCCCCGGCTATTTTGTTGTGAAGTAGAAAAGATTACACTTCAAGATCCGCGTTTGTCGAATATATGGGGCGAGCGTCTGTACCGTATTTCATTAAAAGCCATAAATAAAGAATTGAATGGACATTACGTATATAAAATTTTTAAAATAAAATAATATGAAATTGATTTATTTATTTTCAGTTCTAGGACTATTGTATGCATGCAATACAACGCATAAATTAAACGACAATGTGATTGATGAAAATATTGAATTTGCCTACAAACAAATCGGAAATGAGATTCAAGCTATTGAGAAAAGCGGCAAATTTATGAATCCAGTCACCTTAGGAAAAGACGGCCGTACGTACTATTGTAAATACACCGACTGGAGAAGTGGCTTTTTCCCAGGTTCGATATGGTATCTCTACGAACTCAGTGGTGATCCAAAGTTACTTCCAGTTGCCCAAAAATATACCCAAGCGCTAAAAGAGGCTCAGTACTTGACGTGGCATCATGATATAGGGTTCATAATCAACAACAGTTATGGAAATGGTTATCGCCTCACCGGTGACACAACCTACCGTTCAGTAATTCTACAGGCAGCCAAATCCCTACAAACACGGTTCAGACCGGTTGCCGGAATCATCCAATCTTGGGATACAAAATTTGGTTGGCAAGCAGAACGGGGATGGGATTGCCCAGTAATTATTGACAATATGATGAACCTAGAGTTACTTTTCGAAGCCACCCGACTTTCGGGTGATTCCGTATTCCACAAAATTGCTGTATCGCATGCTGATCGAACTTTGAAAGAGCAGTTCAAAGCAGATGGAAGTTGCTACCATGTCGTTGATTATGCTACCGGAACCGGTCAAGTAAGAAGCCGACAAACTGCACAGGGTTATTCCGATGAATCCGTTTGGAGCCGTGGACAAGCGTGGGCCGTCTACGGCTACACTCTCTGTTATCGCTACACCCATGATTCCCGATACCTCCACCAAGCAATGAACACTTTCCGAATGATGAAAAATCATCCTTCGATGCCCCAGGATCTGATCCCCTATTGGGATATGGACGCTCCGGACATTCCAAATGAACCTCGTGATGTTTCGGCGGCTTCATGTATGGCCTCTGCACTTTACGAACTTAGCACCATAAAAGAGCTACCTGACGCACATTTTTGTATGGAATATGCCGACCGAATCATGATAACACTCTCATCCAAACAATATCGTGCCGCACTCGGTACCAACGGAAACTTTCTACTTATGCATTCAGTAGGCAGCATACCCCATCAGTCCGAAATCGATGTGCCGCTCAACTATGCCGACTACTACTTTTTAGAAGCATTGAAACGGAAACGTGATCTTATGAAATAAAAAATAAAATTACTCACTTACCCACTTATATTATGAAATATCTTTTTATAATGCTTCTGTTAGGATGGACAGTTTATGCCTCAGCCCAACAGACCAAGAAATACCCGTTAGAACAATATGAGGAACTAACCGATAACAAGCCACACGATAGTTCCAAGATATGGAGTCAAGTAGTCCAACCCCGATTCGCATGGGGCTCTATTGATGTCCGATACCCGAAAAAGAGTGTGCCCAAAAAATTACTCCATTCGACAAAACAGGTACTGAGAGGATGGAAAGGAGAGCGTGTTCATGCTCAAGCTGTACTTTACACAGCTAACGATCTCCATCAAGTACAACTTGAAACCAGTGCCTTGACAAACGGCAACCACACCATCCCAGCTACTGCAATCTCCACGTATTTTGTACGCTACGTAATGACTGACGAACTTAACAAAGATGGGAAAGGAGGCTGTGGAAAACGTCCTTTTACCACAGAATGGGATTCTTCGCTAGTGGCAGATGTCCTTGACATTACCAAACAAATAGAAGTGAAAGCTTGTACTACCCAACCGATATGGCTTAAGATCAGGATTCCTTCAGACATTAAAGCCGGAATTTACAAAGGCCATCTGACAGTGAGAGGAAACAACCTATCTCCACAAACACTCGCCTACCAGATAGAAATAGTCGATCGACTTTTACCTCCTCCGCCACAGTGGACTATTCACCTCGATCTCTGGCAAAACCCTTATTCAGTCGCTCGTTACCATGAGGTAGAGCTATGGAGCAAAGCCCATTTCGATGCCATGCGTCCCATCATGAAGATGCTAGCTGATGCAGGCCAGAAAGTGATTACGACAAGTATCATGCACAAACCCTGGGCCGGCCAGACACAAGACCATTTCGACAGTATGATTACGCGCATCAAAAAGGTTGATGGCAGTTGGTTTTACGACTATGCCGTATTCGACAAATGGGTTGAGTTTATGATGAATGAAATTGGAATAAGAAAACAAATCAACTGTTATACCATAATTCCCTGGAATTTACAATTCGACTACTATGATGAAGCCACCAATCGGATACTTTTTATCAATACCAAACCTGGTGATTCGGCCTATAACGATTATTGGGGGGCATTCCTGAAAGACTTCTCGAAACATCTTCGTAAAAAAGGGTGGTTCGAAAAAACAACGATTGCCATGGACGAACGTCCAATGGAAGCCATGCAAGAGGCTATCAGTGTAATAAAGCAAGCCGATCCGGCATTCAAGATTTCGCTAGCGGGAAAATATCACGATGAATTAGAAGCCGATCTATACGACCTCTGCATTCCTTATACATACAAGTTCCCAGACAAAGTAAAAGCCGAACGTAGGCGCCAAGGAAAGGTTAGTACCTTCTATACCTGTTGTAAAGAGGCATTCCCAAACACATTCACCTTTTCACAGCCCGTCGAAGCAACATGGACACTTATTCACACGGCAGCAGCCGACTACGACGGTTACTTGCGTTGGTCATTCAATAGTTGGACGGAACAACCTCTACAAGATTCGCGCTTCCGCTCTTGGGCTGCAGGCGACTGTTACAGCATCTATCCCGGTCCACGAAGCAGCATCCGTTTCGAGCGCCTTGTAGAAGGTGTACAAGCTTTCGAAAAGATTCGTATTTTAAAAACAGAGTTTTGCATAAAAAATGCCCACAAGAAACAAAAACAACTCGAACGATTACTTAGCGGTTTTATGCCGGGTAAAAAAGTTAACTATCAGAAGATTGCTCCACAAATGGTCAAAGAGTTGCACGATTTTTTAAATCAGCGATAATTTTTTAATTCGCAGCATTACTATTCTAAATTAGTTGCCGAGGCATAGCCAAACCACAATTAATTCTGAGATAATATCATATGAGGATGTACCCTGGGCGCATCCTCTTTGTTCATATATGTAGTGAAATATTTTTATAAAATATTTAAACCTTATCGGCTACTATTCGCGATCACGATACACTTGTGCCGGATTTCAATGCTAAAATCAAAGCATTTAGAGCACAGTTCAGAGGAGTAAGAGATAAAGCTTTCTTTTTATATAGACTCGTTAAATTATATGCATAAAATGAAAATCCCTCAGGTTTTTACGTTGACCCACATTCAGGCCTTCACCTTGTTGGGGCGCAAAAATAAAAAAGCACCGTAATCAGCTGATATACGGTGCTTTGAATGACTTTTTGAAGGCTTTTGTGAAGTCCTTCGTTTTTGTTTCAGCGGAGAGACAGGGTTTTGAACCTATAACTCTAACCGCTTATATTTCAGCTACTT
>OGHK01001261.1_pt1 | contig 22898 bp, 32 predicted proteins | sample 1571411 | NCBI WGS metagenome assembly OGHK01 (sample SAMEA2582043, study PRJEB24529) | metagenome | biome: Human gut stool | place: China | collected 2011 | reverse complement strand
AACAGTATGTTTATACCTGGTACTGACAAAAGTAAGGCCGACGAGCTAATGGCGGAAGTGCTGAAAATGCAGGATGAATTTGTATGCCGCATCAGTCACACCGAACCGGGAAATGTGAAAGGTTTTTATAAAAATGGGAAGGGTAGTTGTTGTAACATTTGATGAAAATGAGGAAGAACAATTAAATGAATTATTACATTTTCTGTCTGCTAAAAAATACTCTGAGATGCCTGATAAACAAAATAGGGTACTTAATTACGGAGCATTAAAAATAAATGCGGAATATCGTTCTGTAGAAAGTAATGGTGAGCTGGTTCAATTGACGAATTATGAATTTGAAATATTATATTTGCTGGCAAAAAATCCAGGACGGATATTTTCAAAGGAACAAATATATACACAGGTGTGGAAAGAACCATATTATGGGGCAGAAGATAATGTTATGGGCATAATTCGGAGAATCAGAAAAAAGATTGAGCCAGATTCTGCAAAACCAAGATACATTTTAAATGTATGGGGAATGGGATATAAATTTAATGGTGAATTGATGAAATGATGGAATATAAAATTGGGCATAATTAAGTAAAGATACAAAAAATAGTAGGAGAAATTTTTATGGAAAATGATATTTGGAATGAAATATCCTCTTTTTTGAATCAGTTGCGTTGTGAGAATATAACCAGAGAAAGTTATATCTATTTCCAAGAACTTGCAAATATTCAGTTGAAGAAGAAAATGGAAAAAGAAAAGGTGAATAAACTTCTCGATCATATAAGTAATGAGGACAGGGAGAAGTTGAAGCAATATGGAGAAATTTTGGAAGAAGAAGCGTTTGTGTCAGAACAAAGGGCATATTGTCAAGGATATGTAGATTGTATTCAGTTATTGGCTGGTTTAGGACTCTTGAAAAAATCGACGGATATGGAAAAAATAATTAGTGAGATGAAAAGCAATTAAGTGTGTCGTGGAGGAAAATGTAGTATTTGATAGATAAAAGGATGTTCGTAAAGAAGAAACAGTTATGTTATATCAAGTTGTAATGATATAGCATAACTGTTTTTAACATATGGTAATAGTATTTATTCCACTAATTTTAAATATCGGTAATTATCAGCTATTTATCGGTATTTTACAAGTTTTATTTTGTATCATTAGTAGTGTCTACGTTAGAAATAAAAGGATTAGAATCTAGCAGAGCTGTTGTAGTTGCAAGAATTACCTGTAACTGATAATCATTGCACTGATTTAAGAGCCGAAGAATCTGATCATATGTAGAATTATTTTTATTCTGATTTGGATAAACGTAGTCATCAGCAGAAATATTTAAAGTCTGCATGGTTTTACAAAATAATTCCAGACTGGGACCGCCTTTATGGCGTTCGAGGTCTCCAAGATAAGCCGCCGATATTCCGAGTTTTTCAGCAAGAGCTTCTTGTGTTAAATGCATTTCCATACGCCCTTGTTTTACTAAAGTGGCAAATAATGTTTTTGGAATATCCATGTTTATATACCTCCATAAATTTAGTGTATTACCCTAAATTTGAAAAGTGAAAAGGGTGTAACATTAGAAAAAATACAGGGTATTACCCAATGAATGAGAAAGCATACAAATCTCTTTCGGTTAAAAAAACAGATTCCGAAAGAGCAGTATTTGTATGCTTATTTTCTTTTCCGGAATCTAACCGGAGAAAATATGGTTCTTAGCAAGAGTTCAGCTAAAAAATTCTGTTCAACAGAAGGTATTCAATTAAAAAAATCTCAACAATTTCATTAGTAAATGTTGGAATTGAAACTAGGGTAAGAGCCAATAATGAATCCAGGGTAATAAAATATCGAATTAAATGCGTCCATAGGAGTGAAATCTGTCAGGGCGTTTTTTGTTACCTAAATATTGAGAATGAGCAATTCAAAATAAGGACGATTGTTCGTATTCGTGCCCCCGCCTACTGATCTGAATTCAAAAAAATTCAGATTGGAGGAAAGGACATGGAAGGCAGACAGCCCAAAAGAAGAAAAGATAAATACAACCCATATGAAATCTATGAGAAGGACGGAAAATATTATGTTTCATTTCGCAATGGTGAAAAAGAGTACAAGGATTTGGAAATAGGAAAGAATGTATACGAGGCTTTTAATACGTTTGAATTGCAGGACGTGTCGCATATGAATATTGTGGACAGGCATTTGGAACAGTCAGAAATCTGGGATTCCAGTTTATATGAACGGATATTTCAGAAAGAAGAAAGTGTAGAGGATACGGTTCTGAATAAACTGGACACGGAACGGTTACATAGTGCAATCCAGCAGTTGTCGGAAATTCAGAGAAGACGATTGATGAAGTATTATTTTGAAGATAAGAATTATGAGCAGATTGCACAGGAAGAAGGCTGCTCTTTTCAGATGGTAGCAAAGTCTGTAAAAGCAGCAATCAGAAATTTGAAAAAGATTTTGAGATAGTGGGTTGAAAAATAGCGTTTAAGTGAGGAAACAGGTGGAAAGAGAAATATTCTGATCCGCCTGTTTCTTCTTTTGTCACGAAAAGACTGGGGAGCGGGACGAACCTTGACAAATTCATATACATTCATCAGACACATTCCTGTTGTTATCGTGATGAGCGTAAGCCACATTAACAGATACGCCATAACACAGGCTGGGTAAAGACAGCGAAATCCCACCCGTATACTTCCTTTTGGTTTCAGTTTGTATTACCCGGACTGTTGAGCGAAAAATATCTGGTTATAACTGTCAGATTGCTTCTGGCAGGGCGATGACAGACAACAGGCATAATGATACTCCTGTCCGGTCATAAAGTCGTGTATACAAAATATTTCTTTGATGCCGCAACAAGTGAGGGCAGCTTCAGGAGATCCCTGGAGAGGAAAACTCCCAATCCCATATATTTATTTTAGATAAAATCCTGTGGAGCTGATTAGCAGTCAGCCGTCTGATGATTTCCCAATTACAAGTCGGGGCGTCGGGGACAAATAGGCTTGTATTTTACATATTTAGGGATAACAACAGTTAGAAAGACGAGAGGAGATATAGCAAAGATGGAAGATAGGAACGTCAAGCGTGGGGATATTTATCACGCCGACCTTGATCCTGTATTTGGAAGTGAACAGGGCGGTTATCGTCCGGTGCTGGTGATTCAGAACAATATAGGAAATCAATACAGTCCGACAGTGATTGTGGCAGCAATTACTAGTAAAGAAAAAATGAAACTGCCAACACACATTGCAGTCCCGGAAATGGAAGGGTTAGAAAAAGATTCTGTAGTGCTGTTGGAGCAGCTTAGAACTTTAGATAAAAGACGGTTGGAAAATTATGTGTGTACCTTAGACCGCACTGAAATGGAGAAAATCAATAAAGCAATCAGGAGAAGTACCGGGATACCGAAGATAATTGAAAAACCGTTAGTCGTGAGCCTGTGCAGAGTATGTGCAGGCAATTTTTATGATGTGCCGGGACATTATATCCGGCGAGTGAATCCAGAACAGCGATATAAGGATACTTGTATGTTCTGTAATGTCCGGAATGGGTACGACTATTATATAGGAAGAAAGAACAAGTAACACGTAAAAGTCAAGTGTGCGATTTGAAAATTCGCACATTGGACGATGCAGACGAAAATGGATATCTTAGTGGTGTAACGTTTTTAGATGTTACACAGCTAAAAACTACCGGTAGTAAAGCGCAAAGATTAGGACGAGGAGGATAACGTCATGGCAATGATAGAGAATGAAGTGGAAAAGAAAGTATATAAAGTAGAAGATGTTCAGAATTTGCTTGGGCTGGGACGCTCCAAGGCGTATGAATTTATAGAAAATGTTTATTATGATAGAAAACCATTCCGGGTGTTGAAGATTGGCAGATCTTATCGTATCCCATGCAATTCTTTTGATAGGTGGCTGAATGGAGACGAGGAGAGAGAAAGAGTGAGAGCCGAATGAAACAGAAAGAAACGAAGCAGGAGACAATGTCAAAGGAAAAGAGAGTTGTCTTTTTTGAAGGAAAATCATGGTATCACAGAATCAAAGAGCTGCAGGACGATCTGACGACAAAATATGGGAAAAAAGGCGGCTTTGAAACGCCGGAAGAAGCGGAGAAAAGTTACTGGGAATATGAAAAGAAATACCAGAAGAAGCAGAGAGATCTCCAGATTGCAAAAATGCAAAAGACAGATGTAATGCTTGGAGATTATCTGGAATATTGGTTTGAAAATATTTTCAGTCCGAGAATTGAGACAACCACGAGGATGGTTGGAGCATATACGTTATATAATCTGATTCTTCCGAGTATGGAAGCAGATATCAAATTAAAATACATTTCAGTAGAGTATTTAGATGCTCTACTGGAACGTGTTGCAAAAATCTGTCCTTCAGCAGGAAATAAGGGGCGGGAACTTCTGAGTATCGCCATGAAAGATGCAGCAGGAGATAAGTTCATAAGCTATAATCCAATGCCTGAGACAAAGCCATATCCGAGAGCAAAACCAAAGGTAAGGGTATTAAGCAAAGAAAAATTGAAGGTTTTTCTTGAAGCTGCCAGCAAGAATCCTTGGTATCTGGAAATTTTACTGGGACTGTTTTGTGGATTACGAAAAGGAGAAATTCTTGGATTGAAATTTCAGGATTTTGATTTTGAAAAACAGACCGTCAGAATCAGCAGACAGCTTGTTGGAAACCTGAAACTGAAAGAAAAAGAATTTACGGTTACGGAATATGCAGTTATTGAACGGAATCCAAAGACCGAGAACAGTTATCGGATATTAAGAGTTCCGAAAGTAGTGATGCGGGAAGTAAAACGCAGACAGCAGTTGATTGAACTGCGTAAAAATGATCCGGGCATAGAATATAAGGATTTTGATTATGTATGTTGTCAGGAAAATGGCGAACCCCGATCATTGACGGCAATGAATCAGGCACTTACAAAAATCTGTGACAGAAATGGATTGCCAAATATCACCGTACATGGACTCAGACATATGTTTGCGACTATTTTAATCGAGCTTGGAGTCCCATTGTTTAAAATATCTGGTCTATTAGGTCATAGTTCCGTTCATACGACTTACGAATATTATTGTGAGATTATGGACGAGCAGGATAAGATTATTGCGTTTGTAAATAATACATTTGTACCACAACAAACCGGAACGGAGGGATAGCCATGCATAAGACCTTTGATTTTAAGAAATATGTAGAATATAAGGTCTATTCGGTGACAACAATCAAAAATGGATATGGATTTCGTGTGTTGCTGACGTTTGCAGACGAAAGTACAAAGACACAGCAACATGCGGGATTCACAACCAAAAGAGAAGCTAATGCATTTCGTGATGAAGTAATCGGACAGCTACATACCGGAACCTATATTGTGTATGGAAAAATCCGGGTAGAGGAGTTTATGATCTTCTGGTTGGAAGATATTATGCGTCCCCGAATAACAGACGACACTTATACAACTTACAAAAGTGCCATTAAGAATTACATTGTTCCACAGATTGGAAAGATGTATATGTCTACACTAAATCAGGGGTATATCAGAAAATTATATAATGCAGTTGCAGAGAAATATGAATCAGTTGCGAAAAATGTCAGGACGATCATGAAAACATCATTGGAGTATGCATTTAACAAAAATGTACTGGCAACAAATCCAGCGAAGGGAATCAATTTACCGAAAAAAATAAAAAAGACAGAGTATCGTGTTCTGAAAATTGACGAGAAGAAAACATTAACACTTCCGCAGGTGCTTCGGTTGATTGAGGCAAGCAAGGAGACACCGATTCATATGCAAATTCTGTTTGCGGTATTGATGGGACTCAGAAGAAGTGAAATAAATGGCCTGAAATACAGTGATGTCGATTACATTCACAGGACGTTGAGAGTAGAGCGTCAGTTGGGAAAGAAGCCAAACAGTAAAGCAGAAAACTGTGCACCTAAGATGCTGACAAAGCAGGAAATTAAAACAAAAACACCTGCTGGTGTGCGTGAACTTCCAATACCGGATTATGTATTTGAAGCAATTCTGGAAGAACGGAAAACTTATGAGAAGAACCGCAGACGCAGACCAAAAGAGTTCCGGGACTGGAATTATATTTGTTGTTCTACATATGGGAATCCAAGGAGTAAAGGCTTTCATCAGAAATACTATAAAGACTTGTTGAAATCCTTGGATTTGCCTGATATTCATTTTCACCAGTTGAGAAATACCTATGCAACCATTTTGCTGAAGAATAGTTTTAATTCAAAAGGTGTTTCGCATTTGTTAGGACATGCCAAGGAAATTATATCCGTAGATGTCTATGGAGATACACAGGAAATCATAGAAGACTGTCTGGACGTACTGGAACCATTTATTGAAGAAGTTATTCCAAAAGAGAGGAAAGATCAGTATTATGATTATTCAGAAATGATTGAAATAGACTTGATCCTGGAGGAATATTTCAACGCAGCATGATGAAAAATAGAATAGTAGTGAAAGAAAAAAGTACAAATAAGAATCGAACATTTGTACTTTTTTCTTGCGTTAATCTATATACTTTCAAAAATTTATTTGATATAATAGGGACTGTTACAAGAACAAACAGTAAAAATATGACAGGACCGGAGGTTAGTATTTTCAGGTATTTCCGAGTGCTGTTTTATCCGCAAATATTAGTTTTGTGACTTTTATTCGTAACGAGGTGAGAAACACATCTATTCACCACAAAAATGAGTTTTTCGTTACGAATCCGGATACGAATTTTTGGCTGATATTGGTCATAGTAAAAGTCACAAATGGAGGAATTTACCATGAATGAGTTCAAATTAAAAGCCCCATATGAGCCAACCGGAGACCAGCCACAGGCGATCGCAGAGCTTGTGAAAGGGTTCAAGGAAGGCAATCAATGCCAGACTTTACTAGGGGTTACGGGTTCTGGAAAGACTTTTACGATGGCAAATGTGATTCAGCAATTACAGAAGCCGACACTTGTCATCGCTCATAATAAGACGTTAGCAGCTCAGTTATACGGAGAGTTCAAGGAGATGTTCCCCGAGAACGCAGTGGAATATTTTGTATCCTAGTCCATCGGAGCCTTAAAAGGTGTGATATTTGGTGGTATTTAGTGCTGCTTTGTACGGAATTTGTGGATGTAAAAGGGTTAAATGGACGGGATGATACGAGGCGGATGAATGGAATTTGTGACTTTTTGTGATAAAAATTTGTAATGAGAAAAAGGGGAGGATAACATGATTTGTTTTACAAGTGATTTACATTTGTGGCATCGTGGTATTATCAGTATGCAGAATCGTTTTTTGAGAATGCTCAGGAGATACTCTGGGTCTTGGTTAGGAATTATAATTCTGTAGTTCATAAAAATGATACGATGTATATTCTTTGAGATATCAGTCAGCATTTGCCGATGGATACAGTAAATGAATTGATTAGCAAATTGACGGGAAAAAGATATTGGTTAAAGGGAATCATGACAAAAAATATGATACAGAGTTATTTGAAGAAATTTGTGATTTTAAGACAGTATCATTGAACGGAGAGTATCTTTCGTTGATGCATTATACGATGCTGTCATGACCGAAAAAGAACAGTGTGAGTATTCAACTGCATGGACATATATATGCATGTGAGCAATATAATCTGTAGAATAAAGTGAATAGAACTAGAAGGTATGATGTGGGCGAGTATGCGAATGATTATTATCCGGTATCAGTAAAAGAAATTATAGAGTTTTTAAGTACATAATTGAATTATGAGGAGGAGTTTAAATGGAAAGTCAAGGAGAAGTTATTTTTTATAATACAGATGATGGGTTGACACATATTGAGGTAAAAGTAGAAGATGAAACTGTTTGGCTGACAATAGATCAAATGTCTGAATTGTTTGGGAAAGCTAGATCAACCATAAATGAGCATATTTTAAATATTTTTTCAGAAGGAGAATTACTTAAATCAGAGTCTGTGAGAAAAATCGGAAATTCCGATTTTTCTACAAAACCTACAAATTATTATAATCTTGATGTTATAATTTCTGTAGGATATCGTGTGAAGTCTATTCGTGGAACGCAATTTCGTCGGTGGGCAACAGAACGATTAAAGGAATATATGATAAAAGGTTTTACAATGGACGATGAGCGGTTGAAAGGAAATGGTGGCGGTAACTACTGGAAAGAATTACTTGATAGAATTAGAGATATTCGTTCATCTGAAAAAGTTCTTTATCGTCAAGTGCTTGATTTATATGCTACAAGTGTTGATTACAACCCGCATAGTGATGAATCAATACGCTTTTTTAAAATTGTACAGAACAAATTGCATTTTGCGGCACATGGTCATACGGCAGCGGAAGTGATATATGAAAGAGCAGATGCAGAGAAACCTTTTATGGGACTAACTTCTTTTTCAGGTGAACTGCCAGCGTTAAAAGATATCAGTATTGCAAAGAATTATCTTTCGGAAGATGAATTGAAGATATTAAATAATCTTGTATCAGGTTATTTTGATTTGGCTGAAATTAATGCGATTGAGCATAAGCCAATGTACATGAATGATTATGTAGAGCAATTAGATTCGGTATTGTCTTCTGGTAATCGAAAACTATTAAGTGGATCAGGAAAAGTGAGTCACGATCAAGCAGTAAAAAAAGCAAAAAGTGAGTATAGAAAATATCAAGAGAAAACAATTGCTCCTGTGGAACAGGCTTACATAGAAACTATTAAAGATGCAAATAAAAATGCCAAGCAGGGTGTTAGAAGAAAATAGAATATGAAGAAGTATATTAGTATAAAAAAATGATGGGAATAAATGATGGATATAAAGAAAACGGACATATTTAGTGGGATAGGAGTTTTTTTTAATACAAATAGTAGTGAATATTATTTGTTATGCATTGCAAAAGAATAAGGTATATTTATTTTGGGGTATAATTTTTGCTTTTATAATATCAGTATCTATTGTAATTATAGTATGTTTAAAGAGAAAACTTAAACAAAAAGAGCTAGAATACAACGAAGAAATAAATACCCTAAAAAAAGAACGAGACGAGCTTCAATTGGAAAGTCTAGATTATGATCAAAAATGTGCTGAAATCGAAGAACAAGTAAATATATTAGAACATGATATGGAGTTATACAATAATAAGTGTAATTATTATGCAAGAATGGATTCTGTAAATCAAAGGATTTTATATGCATTGAAAAATCGAAGAAATAGTGAAAGTGGAGAAGTGCAAACTTTGATATCAGAGATAGAATATATTTTCCGAGATGATACGTTTCTCAGAAATGCAAAAATGAATAGTAGTATATTTGTGCAGAAAGAAGATGGGAATTACTGTATTTTGGCATCAACTAGACATTCGACTGGAACTATTAGAAAATTAGAATTGAATGAAAAATCGTTGGTAGGAGCAACTTTTAAAAATAGGAAAGTTATTTATTGTGGAGATTTGGATAATAGAAGAGCAGATTTTCCTTTTGTTGAGCTTGAAGGTGATAGAAAATATCATTCGATTCTGGCAATTCCGTGTTGTTTGGATGACAAGGTGGAATTTGTCTTAGTAGTTACATGTACGAAGCAGGGATGTTTAGAAGAAACCTATAAAAAATATCAAGATATTATTCATAGGTATTTAGAATTGATAGGAATTATGATGTTTATTAAGTTTGGCAAGGAGACAGAGTAATGATAAAAAGAAAAGATTTATTAATATTTTCCGATGAAAAAATTGTATCTAATATAGTTAAATATGAAGAAGAAGATATATATATTTCAGGAATTATATACTAATTGGATGGAATTGAATGAAAAAATAAAAAGAATAGGAGGAAGACCAAGTGTATTACCAACAGAATTTGTTGAAGCATTAGTCGCTTTTAAGATGAATTACTGGAAAATTGATGATATGCGATTAGGGTTTGATTGTTATGATCCAAATGATGAGAAAAATGAGAAACGTATCGAAATAAAATACAGTACGGGGAGAATGGATTATTCAAGTTTTGCACCCAAAATAGAATGGGGCATACTTAATTTTGTGAAATTTTATAATGAGTCTCCAATAGAATGTTATTTTGAAGTGTATGATATAGGAATTGATATGATTTTTGAAGAGACTGAAAAATTTGGAAGAAGTGTATATGAAGGGTATGGAAGAAGACCTAGAATTAGTATTAGCAGAGAATTGATTGAGAGAGGTATATATCGAAATAAAAAAGAATTTTCATTGTTTTAAAATGTTGAATAAATATAATTGTGAATGATTTGTGCAAGTGACATGCACAAATAGATACTGAATACTCGACAGAGTATTTTGTGTTTCGTTATGATTAATATTTTTGTGACTTTTGGCAATTTGAATTCGTAAAGTTCACTATTAGGCAATCTGTTTTTGCAATTCTCGATTTTTGTTACGAATTTCATTACGAATGATTTTGAAAATGTGGCTGATAGTAAACGTACGAAAAGTCACAAAGGAGGATTTTGCTATGGATAAATTCATTTTGAAAGCCCCATATAAGCCGACCGGCGACCAGCCGAAAGCCATTGAACAGATTGTGAAAGGATTCAAAGAAGGCAATCAATGCCAGACTTTACTAGGGGTTACGGGTTCTGGAAAAACTTTTACGATGGCAAATGTTATTGAGCAGCTTCAGAAACCGACGCTTGTCATTGCACATAATAAGACGCTGGCAGCGCAGTTATACGGAGAATTCAAGGAGATGTTCCCTGACAATGCCGTGGAATATTTCGTGAGCTAGTCCATTGGAGTCTTAAAAAATGTGATATTTGGTGGTATTTAGTACCGTTTAGTACGGAATTTGCGGACGAAATAGCACTAAACGAACTAGATAATACTAAACGAACAAATGGAATTTGTGACTTTTCATGAAAAATGTAATGAGAAAGAGTTATTAAATTAAAGGTGAAGAATATGAAAAAGAAAAAAGAAATATCAATAGTACGTTCTTCAGCAGCAGAATATTTAACATTTATTACAGCAACTGGAGAAAGTGATGTTAATGCTACATATTTTGATGAAAGTGTGTGGTTGACCCAGAAAATGATTGGACTTCTTTATAATGTGGAAACTCATACGATTAATTATCATCTGAAGAAAATATTTGCTGATGGAGAATTAGACGAGAATTCAGTTATTCGAAAATTTCGAATAACTGCTTCGGATGGAAAAAGTTATAACACAAATCATTATAATTTAAAAGCGATTATTGCTGTGGGAAATAAAGTTGATTCTCCAAGAGCAGTTCAGTTCCGGAAATGAGCGAATGGAATTGTAGAAGAATTTACGATACAAGGCTATACTATGGATGATGAACGGTTGAAAAACTTTGGGACTGTACTGACAAAAGATTATTTTGAAGAACAATTGCAAAGAATTCGTGAGATTCGATTGTCTGAGAGGAGATTTTATCAGAAGATTACAGATATTTATGCAACGAGTATAGATTATGATTCTACAGCGCAAACAACAAGACTATTTTTTGCAAAAGTGCAAAATCAATTACATTGGGCAATTTATGGAGAAACAGCAACAGAAGTGATTTATCATAGAGCAGATAGTGAAAAACAACACATGGGGTTGCAAACGTGGAAAGATGCACCTAACAGGAAAATACAAAGATTCGATGTGACAGTTGCAAAAAATTATTTGACTGAATCGGAACTTGCAGCAATGGCAAGGATTGTTAATGCTTATTTAGATTTGGCAGAAATGCGGGCGGAAGAACAAGTTCCAATGACAATGGAAGATTGGGCAGAACAATTTGAAGGTTTATTGAGGTTGTCCAAGAAAGAAATTCTAACACATGCGGGAAGCATTTCAGCTAAGATAGCAGAAACACATGCGCTAAATGAATTTGAAAAATATCGCGTGAAACAGGATCAGTTGTATCAAAGTGATTTTGATCGTGTACTGTTGGAATTGGAAACGGAAGAGGTATCGGATGGAAAAAATGAACAATAAAATATATTATCATTATTGCTCTGTGGATACATTTTACAAACAGGTACCATTAGATTTGGTAATCCGTTAAATATGAATGACTCGGCTGAAATTATTTGGCTTTTGACAATGGTAAAAGACTTTGTTTTAAAAGAGGGATATATAATTCGATACTGGAAGGTTGGAATTTGATAGAAAATATCTCGAGGACTTTATTGCAAGAAATGGATTGTCCATATATTTTTTGCGTATCAAAGGACAAGGATTATAATGGTTCAGTTGTTCTGAGTCAGTGGTGATCATATGCAAATGACGGGCAAGGTGTTGCGATTGGATTTGATGTTGATTTTATCGAAAAACACTATTCTTTATATGGAGCTGAGGTTATATATGACAAAGAAAAGCAATACGACATATTAAGTCAAAAAATTAGTGATAGTGTTTTAAGGAATTTAAATAATGCAGTAAAAGATAGAAACAGTGATGAAATATATCGTAAAAGCAAAATTTTAGTATTTCATATTTTGCAAGATGCGATAATGTGTAAAAATCCGGCATTTCAGGAGGAAAAGGAATAAGAGTTATCAAAAGAAATTCAGTTACGCAGAAGATATTAGTTGGGAAATGGTAATGGATAGTATTGAAAAATTGTTTGTAGAAGTAGCGTGATAGATAATGCATTACTGATGGATAAGCTTGAAATTATATACGATATACTACATAGCCGAGTGATTTTCAATACGAGAATCACCCGGCTATTTTTATGCTCTGATATTCTAAAAATTCATTTGAGAATATCAAATCATGGTAAACGCAAAATGGCAAGTACCTTGACATTTTTAGGTGGCAGCTTTGCAACCACCAGTATTTAAGCTTTGTGAATCTCTACAGGAAGTTTTTCTGACCAGGGCAGAAGATTTTCCAAAAAGGAACAATCCCTGTCATTCATGTGTTTCGGAATCTCTTCCAAGAGATACTGCACATAATCAAAAGGCTTCAGATTATTGGCTTTTGCAGTTTCCACAATACTGTAAATGATTGCAGAAGATTTGGCTCCATTGATCGTATCGATCATCTGCCAATTCTTCTTCCCAATACAAAAGCCTCGAATTGCCCTTTCGGATGCGTTGTTATCGATTGGAACATCTCCGTCTGTGAGAAATACCCGGAGATATTTTTCCTGATTCAATGCATAGCCGATAGCATCACCAAATTTATCCTTTTTGGACACATTTATGGTTTTAAGGTATGTAAAAAACGCATCCACAAGTGGTTTGATAACCACTTGCCGCTGCTTAAGTCGTTCATCAGAAGAAAGATCATTCAGTTTCCCTTCTTCCCGATAGATCGCCTGGATCTGTTTCATTAACAGAAATGCATTAGATTCCTTTTGATAGGATTTCGGGACCAGCTTCAAGGCTTCATCAAATCTGCGGCGACAATGCACCCAACATCCGGCAATGGTCAGTTCTTCCAACTCTTTTTCTAAAGTATGGTATACCTGGTAACCGTCTGTTACACAGATGCCGTCGTATCCTTTTAGGAATTCCCGTGGATGGGATGCATTTCTCGTCTGCTGGTATTCATACAGGACAATCTGTCGATCTTGATACAGATGTCCGGAACGATATACCCACATCCAGCTTTTGGAACCGGCTTTGCGTCCATCATGGTTTACAAGTACTGGTGTCTCATCCGCCTGGATCACGTGATAAGAATACAACACCTTATGAAGATGATCATAAAGAACCGATAAATATTCTTCCGCTAAACGTATGCACCAGTTTGCCATGTTTTGTCTGGTGATCTGCAGACCATAACGCTGGAATTCCTGCTCCAACCGATAGAGTGGAACTGCGTTCACATATTTTCCATTGATGATCGCAGCACCCAGAGATGGCGATACCAGACTTCCATGCAGTAATGCCTTTGGATGGTCTGCTTTCACCATGTGTTCATCTGTTTTGCTGGCATACACGCCGATGTGATGTTCTTCCACTTCTACCTTCGCAGGTACGAAATGATATTTTCTGGAAATGGCATCCGGTAACTGCTTCCATCCCCTGACACCGAATTCCGCTTCCAATTCCTCTTCGGACAGATAATGATCAATCCGTCTGACTGGAAGCCCGGAAAGATCAGCCTCTTTTTTCCCCTTGCGCTTTGGCTGTTTGGGTGATTTAAGTTCCAGATCATCAGGCTCTGCTGCATTGAGATCGCAGACAGCTTCGGCTTCATTGAAAAAGACAATCGTTCCATCTACTTCGCAAAAACAGATCTGGCTGGTATCTTCCATTTTTTCAGAAGACCTGCCAAAACGGTTCTGCTTACCAAGGATCACCTGTTCCATCAGAAGCTGCATTTTTTCGTTCGATGTGTGAAGTTCCTTTGTTAAAGCATTCAGCTGTTCCTGCTGTTGTAAAAGAAGCTGGATAAGAAACGACTTATCAACACTATTTAATTGTTCCTCCGTATAATTGACTGCCATAACTGAACCTCACTTTCCTGAGTGGTATTATAGCAGAATCCACGGTTTTTGGCTATTTTTACATTCTGTCACCTTCGTCATTTTGACGGTGGATAACAGTCATGAATACCTGAAAATAAAAGCCTGAAATTCAGATATTTATGACTGTTATCCACAATCTGAAAAGTTTTGGAATCAGGAGGATATAGAATCTCACTGAAAACTTTCAGGATGTGAATAACTTTAAATTTTATATTGCACAGGATAACCGGATATGGATGAAAATGATTTTATTTTCTATGTTTTGCACAAAATCACAACGAGAATTCAGGATCAGGAACTTCTTCTATAGGATGTCTGGCAACGATTTCCAGACCCTGCATCAACATTTGATACTGGTCCGTGCTGATCTCCAGTGCTTCTTCCTGGGTACGGGGCCATCGGAAGTTTCCGTTTTCAATCCGCTTGTACAGAAGGAGGAATCCGTCTCCTTCCCAGATCAGTCCTTTTATACGATCCGTGCGTTTGCCGCAAAATAAGAATAATGTATTTTTATCATAAGGATCGAGTTGGAACTGAAAACGTATGATTCTGGCTAAGCCGTCAATCCCTCTGCGCAGATCTGTAAATCCACATGCCAGATACACTTTTTTAAATCCGGTACCATCATTGAGCATTGCGAATCACTCCCAAAAGTGTTTGCAGAAATGAAGCAGATGCCTGCTCGGTGATTTCCAAAGTGAGATTGTTTCCGCTTCTGATCACGGCAGCGATTTTATACTCCGATGCCATATTTACCGGATGGATTGCAGAAGAGGGAACTTCTACAAATGTTTGTGTATGATCCGCAGTTTCCAGGTAAGCCTCACGGACTTTCCGGAGTCTCCAGTAATAACTCGCTTTTGTAATGTCGTGGAGCTGACACCATTCATCGATTTTCATTCCTTGCGGACGGTTTTGGCAGTCTCTGATCAGATCAGCCCATTCACTCAAACGGGTTTGCTGTGCAACTAAACTTGTGTGAGATTTCATGACTCACCTCCTGTAGCAAAGTCTAAAAAGTTGAGTACTAAACTATTTGGACTTTGTAGTGATGAGTCTATTATCTCACATTGGATGATTTTGAACAGGTACTCGCTATTTTGCGTTTACTAATAAACTAGTAGCTCAAGCAAAAGCTCCGAGCCTACACGAAAAAAACATCACTCCACATACATTCCGACATTCCGTTGCGGTGAATTTGTTAATATCAGGCGTTGATATATCAACAATAGCCATATGGTTGGGACATTCAAGTATAGAAACAACACATAAATATATGGTTGCCGATATGGAACTTAAACGAAAAGCTATGGAAAAAGCAGGGAGTGCAGGTGATAGTTCCTATAAATATAAGCCATCTGCAGATATCATGAATTTTTTGAATTCATTATGATAAAGAATTATGTGCTCATAGAAAGTGGCCTAAGCTACATAAGTAAGCTTAGAGGGACTCCATGAGCACATAACTAGATTGAACACATAATTCTTGTTATGTTCTTAAGAACATAACAAGAAAAACTGGCAGATGATCGATACAATCAATGGAGCCCATTCTTCAGCAATCATTTATAGTATCGCTGAAACAGCAAAGGCAAACAACTTAAAACCATATGATTATTTTGTATATCTCCTAGAGGAGATTCCAAAACATATGGACGAAGCAGAGCGTTCCTTTCTAGAAAATCTGTTACCATGGTCTGAAAAGCTACCGGAAGGAATTCGAAAACAGTAATAACCAGGAACCGCCGAGTATGGCGGTTCTTAACTTTTCAAGGTACTCGCTATTGAGCGTTTACTCATAAGCACTGCTTCTTGCCACCTTCTAGTTTCATGACCCTTTTTTTGCTATCACGGTAGCAAATTAGTTTATGCCAGAACGAGCACGGAGGCGCGACATCACTACTCGTCACATGAAAAATCATCTTCCTCCTCGTACACAAGGTCATACTCTGTTATACTGAATATGGTTTCGATCAGGTCCAGAGTACGCGACTTGTAGAGAAGGTGCTCTGGACCTAAAATAGATATACCTCCAAACTGGTAAGTTTATCTTACATCAATTTGGAGGTTTACACAAATGATGCTTTTAGCTTGACTTATTGACATTAATTTTTACTATTGTCCAACAAACCATGAACATAATCTAAGTAATGCCTTATACTTCTAGCACCTGCATACTTCTTATTTTTTTTCAATATCTACACTAGATGCTGATGAACAACTGCACGAACAGCTACATGAGCAACTGCACGAGCAACTCCCTGCTGCGTAATTTACATTCTGATATTCATTACTTGTCATAGTATCTACATTATTTGTTTTTGTTTCGTACATTTTTCTTCCTCCATTCTTTCACAACATTCCTACTATATATAGGAAATTCCAGTATTATATCCTACCTGTATACTCTAAAATTCATATTTTATATACTTATTCCTCCTCTCTTATTCATTTTTTAGATGTTTACAATATTTCCTTCTAATTTATATTAATCCTAGAATCTTATCCATCATGCAAATGATACTTTATCAAAAAACGGTATCTTTCTTGCCTAATATAAATCTTAGAATATAAATAATTTTTCAAAGGAATCATTTTAAGTTTTGCAAACACCTAAATAAAATATTATCTTAATATCTTAGACTGCCTAGTCTTGATACTAAGTAATCCCATTAATATAATAAGCAGAAAATTATAAGAAATCTGTTTAAAAATAATTATCAATACATTTATATTTTCTCCCAAACAGTATCTTGTTAACTCTGAACTCAAATCATATGTTGGTATAAAAAAGCATAATCTTTCTAATCCTACAGGAAATTTACCAAATTCACCAAATGCTCCTGATAAAGCCAAAATAATAAACATAAATGACATTCCCACAACTTGTACCCTGTTTATTTTCTTTAATATCCTTGCTATTATCCATGCGATAAAAAATAAACTTAATGCAGCCAATAAATAGCATAAAATAAAAACAGTACATTTTTCTACAGGAGGAAACTCAAATCTAAAAAATATTGCCATACCTATAATCAGTACAAATTGACACGTAATAACTAACAGGTTCACTAACACTTTAGCTATTAGTATTTTTTTTTCTTCAATACCGAACAATTTTAATCGTTCAATAATACCAAATTCATACTCTGCTGCAACAGAAATGGAAAATGATAACAATGCTAAAGGCACTAATCCAACAATAAGACTAATTATCACATACTTATTTATTAGTTTATATTCGTTACTTATTTCGGGATTTCCAGTCGTTATCATAATAATCACCATTAAAAAGATTGGAAACAAAAACGAAAAGAACACCGTTAGACTATTTTTAATATAAGTTCTAATCTCAATCAATATTAGTTTTTTCAACTGCAACATGGCTTTTTTCTCCCTCTAGTTCTATTTCCTGTGGTTTACAAATCCTTTTAACTGAACCTTCTTTTAAGCATATAACCTTTTCTGTTAAAGATGTTAACTCCTCTTTATAATGTGATATAATAATTAATTTACATTCACTTTTTTTTAAAAACTGGGATATATAAATTTGAATTTTATTTCTTGTTTCATAATCCAATCCCGTCGTAACTTCATCAACTACCAATAAATCTGGTTTGCTTAACAAAACCAGTATTAAATTAAGTTTTTGTAACTCTCCACCAGACAAAATTCCTACTTCTTTATTTAAACACGATTCGAAAGAAATATAACGTATAAATTCTATTATTTCTCCTTCTAAACTACTCACATTTAATACCAACATAATAATATCTTTTACTTTAGCATAAAAAGGATAACCATTATTTTGAAGAACCACTTGTGTATTGCTATTTGGAAACTTTTTAACAATTTCTCCTTCAAATGATTCCATACCAATAATACATTTAGCAAGTGTAGTTTTACCTGCACCGTTCCCCCCAAATATACCTAAGTATTTTGTATTTTCAGTATCTAATCCATCAATATTTAATATTTCTTTTTTTCCCTTTTTCACCTTCAAATTAGATATCTTAATCATAACTTCTCCTTTTAAATTCATCCGGAATTCTAGCAATATAGGCAATTGCATTAAATATTACATGAACCATACAGCATAACCAAATTTCTTCTGTCACTATATATATAATGGATAATAATAACGAAAATGGAATTTTATATAATGCCTGTAATTTTAGACGCTTAATATGTGCAACCACAAATGCCATTGTACTTATAATCAAGTATAAATTATTGCTATTTCCCAAATTAGAACCAATAGATACTACATGATAAAATATAAAGTATCTGAATATCAACTCCTCGAACAATGGTATTAAAAAAATCACACTTCCTCCATCTATCTCTAATTTTGACAATGATAAGCTTATTTTTTTATTTAGTACCATTTTCTCAATTTTGTATAGAATTATCGGTATTGTAATAACAACTATAAGTGCTATCATTAAATCCCATTGTTTTAAACAGAGTATGTTTATTATTGTAATACTCATCAAAACTAGTGTGTATTCTCTAATTCCTTCTTTTTTTAAAAACAGAAAAACTACACCTGGAAACACAGTTACATAGACTACAATATTAAGGCATAGGATGTGGATCATAATTAATCACCTCATACTCTTGAAAACGTGGATGTTTCTGCGGTATAGATGACGGTAAATAAAGAGGAATTAACTCTGGAATAATGACTCTTCCAATATAAAAACCTACTCCTCTAACATCATATGGTGTTATATCCAAAAAACCGGCATATCGATATGTATTTTTAACATATTGAAACAACTCACCTTCTTGCTTAATTTTGTCTTGATTCCAACAACAGCATTCTTTCTCTCTAATCTTACTTTTTCCATATTTGGCATAATAAATCACATTTTTATCTAAATCATAAAAATCATTCGTTTTTTCTCTATTAACCTTATTATATCCCTCTTCGTTTATAAACTTGTAATTATATGCATATTCTAAAATAGTTAGCCCCTCTAATATTCCTCTATATATGCTATTATAAATATCTATACCTCCCTGTATACCTATAGCATACTGCGGTAACCCTTGTTCTTTACCATAAATTTCACACGCATATATATTAATCGGCTTGTCAAAAGATATATCTGAAACTTTTATATCAAATTTTTCCCAAAATCTTTTGTTAACTCCCATATCATTGCATATCTCTTTTACCAAGTTATCCGAAACATGCTTTCCCTTAAATCCACATTGCCACCATAGGTTAGATGAATCCAATTGCAAGTATTCTACTGTTGCATTAAATAACGCCTTTTCAATTGTTTGATGACATGCAGTTCCTGTTGAAACAGCATTAATTCTATTTGTTTCCTCATCTTTTAATAATCCCCATCCCATTATCACAAGAGCTGCTGGTACATATACATACTCTACCTCTTCAACAAAACTTTGCATCCGTACCCAGCTAATTATTGTATCTGATTCAACATTCATAGATTCATAAATATTTATATATTCCAAAGGTACAACAAGACTATTTTCCTTTTTGTTCAAATTTTCATAGCTTTCCTGCACAATACTTTTTTCTAATATTTTATATATACAGGAGAATGTATATCTCTCAGCACTTTCCCCTAAAAATCGAATCATAGCCTCATTCCGTAATATACCATATCCAGTCAAATGATAAGAAATCCCTGGATCGACTTTAAAAATATGTTTTTCAAAACCCGGAAAATTCGCTGTATTACAAAAAAATTTCGGAACATATTCTGTGGTTACCCGGCTTGAAGTATTAACATTTTTCCACACCCCAATACTATTTGCTGATAACATTTTATAAAATATATTTAAAGTATGTGTAGTATTTTTCATCATATATTCTACCCCATCTTTTGTTTTATAATATTTAGTGCTACAACGTTCTGTTCTTCGAAGCATCTGTAGAAATCTTCAGAACAAGAAGTACATAGATTAGTTCTGCGGTTAAAATCAAAAGTATATTGATACATTCCCGGTATATATGTAATTGCGTTTCCAAGTAATGTACTTGAACCATAAACACAAATATTTTCAATCTCACTTAGGCATATACTTTTCAGAAAAGATAACACAGCTTCTTTTCTTGTTAAAATATTTGACTGACAATTTGAATCTTCAATATACTTCTTATTCATTAGCTTTGTTATTAAACACTCAAAGCATCCTGTACCTATTTCAGCATCCACTCCCACTATGTAACAACTAACTGAATCATACGTGAAAAAAATTGTTTTCTTATTTGTTTTTTTTATTATATTATTTAACATTATTAATCTATTTATATAATGCATACCTCCAATTATAAACACATAATTATATAATTGGAGTTTTCTTTTTACTGATTTTAATATTGCAACTACTGCCAATGCATCAGTTTGTGCTTCATAGACTTCGATTTCTTTTTCCTCTAATAAATCTGAAATTTTCATCACATCTATTGCCGGAAAGTTTAGTTGCCTCCCAATGCTCTCATCTAAATCTAATATCAAAATTCTTTCTTCTATTGAATCTAATGTTGGTACGATAAATCCCATATTTAATAATTCAATTAATTTTTCACAAACTTCAGTACTTTTATCAACATCTACTACTTTTCCTGAAACCATCTCTCTTATTAGATTAATAAATTCCTGGTTTTTTACCTGTTTGTTGATAGTTATAATATTATTTTCTAATACCCCTACTGATAATACTATTTCATTTTCGTTTTCAAAACATTTAGTTCCTAAATTCATCTTAAATTTCAACTTTTTCTTCCACCTTTCCAAATACGATACTAAAAATCACATGTCGATTGACCCCACACAATTGCATTTTCCGTTCTAATAATACTTTGTTAAATCCTCCCATGTCACATGTTCCAATCCCTAGCCCCTGAGAAAGTAAGTGTAAATTCTGACTCATTAATCCAACCTCAATAAACGCATGTGCTAAAGCCAATTCTCCATACTTCACGTATGACCTATTCATTTCATATACAAAGAAAATTGCAAATGCTAGATTACTGATATCTACTGATTTCTGTGTAGAATAGACCTCATCCAAAGTTATATTTTCATGTTCTATTCGACGTACTGTATGAGAAAACGGCTGGTATTTGTATACCCCTTTTTCAAGATTTTCTACACGATTTATAAATATGTATGGACGAATTGGATATAATCCACCACCTGAACCGTAATATCTTAACGGTACTTCATAACCATTAATAATTTCTTTCTCATTTTTAACTCCTAATCCGTAATTTAACAATGTTGATAATTCTTTTAATCTAACTGGTTTACCTGTATAGGATCTTACTGTTCTTCTTTTTTCTAACGCTTTCTCTAAGGTTAAATTTCCCCACATTTTCTTTTTACATTTAGGTAAATATACTGTAAATTCATCGAAAATTTCTTCCATTTGAGCATTTTCAGCAAGCATTAAAGATATATTCCCGTAATTATATTCCAATACTGATTTGACATCATTCAACCGCATAACTTGATAATTCATCAAATATGACAATGATGGAGTTTCAATAATACCACTCATCATTTTATTAAAAATAATCTGGTTGTTCGTATTTGAAATATTGTGCGTATCTGATGTATATATTGCTGAACTATTCCCAACACTTTTACTTATTAAACGGCTCATTTTTTTTCCTCTTTTCTCTTAAAACTGTTATTACAGAAATACAAATGTAGACTAGAATAGATGAAATCATACCTACTATTGCTATCGGACCAGATACTACTTCTTTAGTAGGTTTATGATTTATAACTGTGACCTCTAAATATTTTTGTCCTAAAATTTCAAAAACGTGGTGTGAATCCAGTTCATTGTAATTTATATTAGACATATTAGCCGTAATTAGTATCGTAAAAAGAACGGTGCTTATAATAACTCCGAAAATGATGCTGATAATTAATGTCTTTGCTTTCATCTTTTATTTTCCTCCATTTTAATTCTAATTTTATTAATTGATCATTGTGTGACAAAATAATAGTATCTTTGATAGCATCCATCTATAAGACAACATTTATATTAATTTTTCTTAAATCTAAAACTAAAAAAGTTTTTCAAAACCGTTACAATATTCATTTTTTAATTGCTCCCATAAGTCATTTCCTATTTCTGGTCTTTTGGGCTCATATAAAAACCATGAACATTCAAAAAAACCACTTAATAAAATTCTCCTTAAAAGCCATCTCAATTTCTCCTTTTTCATACTTTTAATCATTGATTATTCCTCCTTTTTAATCCTGCATAAATTTTATAATTAGTCTGTATTTTTTTAATAAATTTGTTTAATGGAATCAATGTCAATGATTGTAATACAATCCCATTAACCGCAATAATTCCTATATATCTATAGTCGGAGAAAAATATAAAAATTGTTTCTATTAAAAATATCTGTAATAAAATAATTTTTATA
>OGHK01001252.1_pt1 | contig 22979 bp, 16 predicted proteins | sample 1571411 | NCBI WGS metagenome assembly OGHK01 (sample SAMEA2582043, study PRJEB24529) | metagenome | biome: Human gut stool | place: China | collected 2011 | reverse complement strand
ATTGTGGTTTAATATGAAAATTGTTATAATTAAAGACGAAATGTAGATAAAATTTCAGGTAGATATATTAAAATAACGTACACTTTTCGGAAATCCCAGTCATCGAAAATTGATAGAAATACCATTTATCTGTATTTTGACAGTAAAGTCATTCGGTTGAATTGAGCAATTCGCCCGAATTGCACGAAGTCATGTTAGAAATGTCGTTGGAGCGAATATCTCAGAAATATGGTAAGATAAAAAGATACTGGTTATTGAGGATTAACCTTAAATACAATGAATGAAACAAACAAGCTGGAGTCGTTGCGACTCCAGCTTGTTTACTATACATTATAAAATTTCTTATACCACTCAGCGAATTGTCTGAGTCCCGTTCTAAGACTGGTATTTGGCTTAAATCCGTAGTCTTTTTCCAGTGCACTTGTGTCGGCATATGTTACCGGTACATCACCAGGCTGCATTGGAACAAGTTCTTTGTGCGCTTCAAAATCATAATCTGCAGGAAGTACTTCTGCACGAATGAGTTCTTCTTGCAAAATCGTTACAAAATCTAACAAATTTTCCGGATTGCTGTTTCCAATATTGTAAACAGCGTAAGGTGGGATTGGAAGACCATCTTCACCATTTCTCTTTTCCGGTGCACCTTGCATAACACGTTTTACACCTTCTACGATATCGTCAACATATGTGAAATCTCGTTTACAATTTCCGTAGTTGAAGATCTGGATCGTTTCACCTTTGAGAAGTTTGTTTGTAAATCCAAAGTATGCCATATCCGGTCTTCCTGCTGGACCGTATACAGTGAAGAAACGGAGTCCGGTAGATGGGATATTATAGAGTTTACTATATGCATGTGCCATAAGTTCATTTGACTTTTTCGTAGCTGCGTAGAGAGAAACAGGATTATCTACTTTATCATCGGTACTGTAAGGAACTTTTTTATTTGTACCATAGACAGAAGAAGAGGATGCATATACAAGATGATCGACTCCTTTTGCTCCATTGTCATAGGAATGGCGGCAGGCTTCCAGAATATTATAAAAGCCAATCATATTGGATTGAATATAAGCATCTGGATTTGTGATAGAGTAACGCACACCGGCCTGGGCACCTAAATTTACAACAATATCCGGTTTATGTTCGGCAAAGATTTTGTCGATAATTGTTTTGTTAGCAAGATCATCTTTATAGAAAACATAAGTAGAGTCAGAATGCTCGGATACACATTTTTCGATTTCTTGTAAACGCCATTCTTTAATATTTACATCATAGTAATCATTCATATTATCAAGACCGATAATATGAACAGGCGATTGAGTTTTTAAAAGCTCAAGAACCAGGTTGCTGCCAATGAAACCGGCAGAACCGGTCACAAATACCGTTTTGCCTTTTAAATCGATATGATTCATTTCTCTTTTCTCCCCTTTAGTCTCTCTTAAAGATATCTCTTGTGTAAACTTTTTCTTTTACATCATCCAAGCACTTATCATAACGGTTTGCGATGATAGCCTGACTTTGCTTTTTAAATTCCTCTAAATCATTAACAACTTTACTTCCAAAGAAAGTTTCTCCGTCTTCTAAAGTCGGTTCGTAAATGATTACAGTAGCTCCTTTAGCTTTAATACGTTTCATAACACCTTGAATAGAACTCTGTCTAAAGTTATCACTATTTGATTTCATAGTTAAACGATATACACCAATAATAACTTCTTTTTCTTTACTCTCATCCCAACTATCATTTGCCTCATATGCACCAGCAATCTCTAATACACGATCAGCAATGAAGTCTTTTCTAGTTCTATTACTTTCAACTATAGCTTCAATTAAATTTTCTGGAACATCTTGGAAATTAGCTAATAATTGTTTAGTGTCTTTAGGTAAACAATATCCTCCATATCCAAAAGATGGATTATTATAATGTGTACCAATACGTGGATCTAAGCATACTCCACTAATAATTTCTTCTGTGTTTAATCCTTTACTTTCAGCATAAGTATCTAATTCATTAAAATAAGACACTCTTAATGCAAGATATGTATTCGCAAATAATTTAACAGCTTCGGCTTCAGTAAATCCCATATGAAGAACAGAAATATCTTCTTTAATTGCACCTTCAACTAATAATTCTGCAAATAATTTTGAAGCTTTTTTACTATCTTCATCACAACTTACAATAATTCTAGAAGGATATAAATTATCATATAATGCTTTTGACTCTCTTAAAAATTCAGGACTAAAAATAATATTTTTTGTATTGTATTTTTTTCGTACAGATTCAGTATATCCCACCGGAATAGTACTTTTGATAACCATCATTGCTTCTGGATTTACCTTTAAAACTAATTCAATTACAGCTTCTACTGCAGAAGTATCAAAAAAGTTTTTCTTACTATCATAATTAGTGGGAGCAGCAATGACAACAAAATCTGCATCTTTGTATGCTGATTCTCCGTCCAATGTAGCCGTTAAGTTTAATTCTTTTTCAGCCAAATATTTTTCAATATAATCATCTTGAATCGGTGATTTTTTATTATTGATCAATTCGACCTTTTCTGGAATAATATCTACTGCTGTTACTTGATGATGCTGACTCAATAAAGTAGCAATAGATAAACCAACATACCCTGTTCCTGCCACTGCTATTTTTAAATCTTTAAATTCTCTCATCGTACTATCTCCTTATTTATAAAACTCTGCATACCACTCCGCAAAGTTTCTTAAACCTTCACGTAAACTCGTACTAGGTTTATAATTAAAATCTCGCTCTAAAGCACTAGTATCCGCATAAGTCACAGGTACATCTCCAGGTTGCATGGCAACCAATTCTTTATGTGCTTCAAAATCATAATTTTCAGGTAATACACCTGCTCTTACTAATTCTTCAGAAAGAATTTGTACAAAGTCTAGTAAGTTTTCAGGATTTTGATTTCCAATGTTGTAAACTGCATAAGGTGGAATAGGTAAACCATCTTCGCCATTCTTTTTATCAGGAGCTTTTTGCATAACACGAACAACTCCTTCAACAATATCATCTACATATGTAAAATCTCGCTTACAATTTCCGTAATTGAAAATTTTAATTGTTTCACCCTTTACTAATTTATTAGTAAACCCAAAATAAGCCATGTCTGGACGACCAGCAGGACCATATACTGTAAAGAATCGAAGTCCAGTACTTGGAATGTTATAAAGCTTAGAATAAGCATGAGCCATTAATTCATTTGATTTTTTTGTAGCTGCATATAAACTAACTGGATTATCCACCTTATCATCTGTACTATAAGGAACTTTCTTATTAGATCCATATACACTTGATGAAGAAGCATAAACTAAATGTTCAACAGGATAATTACGACAAGCTTCTAAAATATTAAAGAAACCAACCAAATTCGATTCAATATATGCATCTGGATTTGTGATTGAATAACGAACGCCAGCTTGTGCTGCTAAATTCACAACAATTGACGGTTTATATTTTTCAAATAATTCATTAATTAATTTTTTATCCGCAATATTACCCTTCACAAAAGTAAAAGTGGAATATTGTTCTAATTCCTTAAGACGAAAATCTTTTAAAGCTACATCATAATAGGCATTCATATTATCAATACCAATAACAGTAACATTTGAAGTTTCCTTATAAATACGCTTAACTAAATTTGAACCAATAAATCCGGCTGCACCAGTTACTAAAACTGTTTTGTTATTTAAATTAACTTGACTCATTGATACCACCCTTTCCTAGTTATTTAATATAATTCATATAATACTATTTTTTCTAAACCGCACCTTTTTTACATATGACAACAAGTACTGTCTTAAATAGAATCTTAATATCTAGACCAAGATTCCAATTTTCAATATAATACTTATCTAGTTTTACTACTTCATCAAAATCCGTTATTTCACTTCTTCCACTCACTTGCCACATTCCTGTAATTCCAGGTTTGATAGCTAAACGAGCAAAGTGTTGATATTCATATAGATTTGTTTCTGAAATTAAAGGAGGTCTAGTTCCTACAATTGACATATCTCCTTTTAAGACATTAAAGAATTGTGGAAATTCATCCAAACTCGTTTTACGAATAAATTCACCAATACCCGTTTTATGAGAACCATCCGACATGACTTTATTTCCAATAACACGAGGATCAAAATCAATCTTAAACATCTTTCCATCCCCTAATTTGTTATCTTTCATTAATTCAGCTTTTCTTTCTTCCGCATCCAAATACATACTACGGAATTTATACATCTTAAACTTCTTACCATTCTTTCCAACACGCTCTTGCGAAAAGAAGATTGGTCCAGGACTTGCAAAATAAATGATTGGACCAATAAAAATAGTAATAATTAATGTTAAAATGCATCCAAGTAATCCACAAATAATATCAAACAATCGTTTTAAGAAGATTTCATTTAACGGAGCATAATTGATACTCGTTGTTAATACTGTATAATCACCAATCTTTTCAACAAACTGCTTCTTACCAGGCGAATTTATAACTTTAGCCAAATTCATATGCACAGTAATACCAGCCATAGTTAATTGTTCAATCAATTCATTTGGATAAGCAATTTCTTTAGGTAACACAATCAATACTTCATCTACCCATTCTTTACATGCATACATCGCAACAGAATTATCATCCGCAACAACCTTAGTATTATTAATTGTTTTACCAACTAAATTTTTATCTAATAATGCAACACCCACAATGTCATAACGAGAATAATTACTCTTTTCAATATTATCGATTACCAAATTCGCAATATCACTTGAACTCACGATCAATAACTTTCTTCGATTTCCATTATTGACACCCTTTTTAATATGTACCTTCCATACTTCCCTTACAATATATGTCAATACAAGATAAATACCAAACGCTAAAAACAATACAAATCTTGAAAACATAATACCCTTTTGAATTGTAAATAAATATAGAACAGCAAGTAATCCAACAATCAACGCATGATTTAATGTCTTTACAAACTCTTTATAATGCCCCCTCTTTAATACACCCTTCAAAGTGCCAAATAGAAGCAATACCATCAAATCAATCAATTCAATTATAATAGCCATATTTCTATATAAGAAATCATTGTATAAATGTATATTCCCATGCCTGATAAAATAAGCTAATACAAAAGCAATCTGTAAACATACTAAATCCAAAATAATAAAATCAATATGCTTTAGCCAACCCTTCGTATTCTTTCGATACATATTCCTATTCCAACTCCTTCAAACCATAAAAAAAGCTTATTTAATAATTAAATAAGACTCAATAAAACAATAATCACTGATATTTAGATACACTTCTCCCTATAGAACCTAAATCAACAGATGAACAATTCAATTAAAAATGCGGAAAGCCAGCTATTTTTAACATCCTATACATGTACCCTATAAATATCATTTCCTAAATTTCAACCGCACTCCACCCTAGAATAACAGTTGCCTATATATTTTACCTTAATATAACCCATTGTCAATGAACATTAGTTACTTAAATTAAGGTTAATATATAAAATTGTTTTAATATATCCTATATTTAAAACATATAAACATTATATAACAAATAAAAAATAATTTTAATTAAATTTACTTTATATAAAGACTTTTATCAATAAAACACAAATTTGATTTATAGCCACGACATTGTAATCGGTTACAGAATGAATGTATGTAAATCAAGAATCATATGTCAGGTATTATGTACAACTGTTTGCTTATTTAAAATCACAAAAACCTTATATTTCACACTAAATTTCTTGATCAATATATTCACTTAAGATTTCTAAAATATAATCAGCACTTTCTGGCGTATAATTTGGCGATTGTGCTACCGTTATAAAATTAAAGTTACCATTATAGTTTACATCGTCTATCGTTGGAATAATTTCAAAAGGAACCTCTGGCTCTTTAATCGCACTTGCCCAATACGCTTCTTTCTCTTCATCTGAAGATTGATAATAAGGCATTTCCATTTTATCATTATATGCAAGTTGGATTGTTTGTGATACAGGTATATTAGATATATATTTTTCTTTAAATTCCTTTAGTATATCCCAATCATAATCATCTTTATCATCATTTGGATTAGCACAATACGTAAGCCTATCTAACCATCTAAATGCGATAGCATACAATAGGTAATCACCAATTCCTATATCTGTTTTAATATCATCTAATTCATAAAACCGATTTTCAAAACGATTCTCTACGGGATACTTTAAAAGAGTGTTTTTAATATAATCCCATGAAAGATAACCAAATCCTAAATCTGCATGTGAATCCACATGCACAACACTAAAAGGAACTTCTAATTTATTTTGATCAATCAACTTTTTCCAAAAAAATAATGCTTCATTATGACCTTTCACGATACAACCCTTAATTTTATTATTTTTGGATAGACCAAGATTATTTTCAATAAAATTACGAACTTTATCCTCTTTCCATACAAATGAACCATAATATTCATCAGATAATCTATCAGTTACAGATTCTCCAATAAAACTAGCAACCTTTTCCATAAAATAATCAAGATCTAAATCTAAAACTATCATTTAACAAAACCTCCATACATGCAAAAAATAGGACAAATCGTCCTATTTCCATAATTTTTCAGGATATACACCATTTTCAATCAATTGTTTAAAGGCATTTTGCACATATTCCTTATCTTCGGCATATGTTACACCAAACCATTTATCATGTGTTTCAAGTACCTTCACATTGATACGATCTTCCCTCAATAATTCAGCTACAATATTTGGAAGCAAATATTCTTTCTTCATTGGATTATCTGAAATATTAGCTAAGAATGTACTAAAATCCTTTTCTAAATAGTCTAAGAAATCCGGATATCCAGCCCACATATTCATAGATACATTACTTTCTGGTTTTACCCAAGCCTCTACTTCAGGATCATCACATACAATTTTTTCTGCTTCAGCCTTGATTCCAGTTGTTTCATAAACTTCTTTTAATAGATTATTATCATCCACTTTACATACACCACGAGTTACAGTTCCATTCTCACTTAATGTATTCTTTAAAATGAATCCGGCCATACCCATATCAAATTCTTTTCCCATTTTTTCATGGTTAATCAAGAAGTCATGTAATTTCACAAATGCTTCTTTACCATAATAATCATCCGCATTGATAATCACATATGGTGTATCTACAACACTTTTCGCACATAATACAGCCTGGCCTGTTCCCCAAGGCTTAGTACGACCTTCAGGACAAGTAAATCCTTCTGGTAAATCATTGATGTCTTGGAATACATATTCTACATCCATATAATTTTGGATACGATTTCCAATCACTTCTTTAAATTCCTCTTCAATATCCTTACGAATAATAAATACGACTTTATCAAAGCCAGCCTCTTTGGCATCATAGATTGAATAATCCATAATGATTTCACCATTTGGACCCATTTTAGCTAACTGTTTGATTCCACCACCAAAACGAGAACCAATTCCAGCTGCCATAATAATTAATGTTGTTTTCATAAAAATATAACCCCCTGCTAAATCATACTAGTCTATAGTCTATCTTAAATCAATCTACAATGTGTTAACAAAACATAACAATGACAACCCATTAGATTGTTTATATTCTACAATATCAACATAAAAAGTAGGCTTGCGCCTACCAATTATGCGAACTAAGCGTTCTAATGAAAAGTAGTACCTTGTGGTCTACAACTATACGAACTAGCGTCCTGATATCTTTTACAAACATATTATGCATGATTAATCAACATGAATCAACCATTCAATTTCAAAACTATAAATGTATCTATTGTTATAAATTCTCTATTTCATCTAATCTAGGTGTAACTGAAAAAAAATCATTGTCAACTGCATTTCTTAATGAATCTGTGTTTTTCTTTAAATAGTCTGCTGCATTAATTACGGAAATACATTGATCATCTTTCTTTAAGAAATTGAAGCTATGTTTAGGAAGAGGCAAATCCAATATATCTAAATTGTGTGTTGTATAGAACAATTGACTATTAGGCTTTAACTCATTAATCATTAAGGATAAAAATCCTATTTCAATATCTGAATATACATACGAAAACTTTTCATCACAATAATACAAACTATGCGTACCCAATTTAATAGAAGATACAATACTGGCAATATCTAAGCCAGCCTTTGTACCACTCGACAACAAAGAATCATTTATCATCTTTCCATCTTGGATAATTATACTTTTATCAGCTATTTTAATCACAAATGCATTCTTTAATTCTTCTATTCTATTTACACTCAAAATACTTGGATCCAATACTCTTAAAGTATGTTTTAGAACATTAATATATTCCCTATTAGCCTTAATACCATAATTAAATATAGAATCTATTGGTAAACTTCTTAATTTCTCTAATTCCATTATATAATTTGATTCATTCCAACCATCATTGAATCCAATCTTTTAGCACAAGACTCATAATTATCTCTTAAACAAATATCTGTAGATACAATATGAATCTTTATATTCTCAGAAGCATAAATATGATCATCACTAGGATCAAATACAGCATGAATTCTATATAGCTTATTATCATCCACAAAATCCATAATAAAAGAAGCCGTTTTATTGTTATTTGAAATGAATCTTGTGATTATATCTGCATTTCGTTTATCAACAAAGTTAAAAATAGAAAGTATCACTCTACCAAGAGAAGTCTTACCTGTCGCATTTGATCCCATTATTATATTTATTTTCTTATACCGAAAATTAGGAAACCCTTCTAAATATTCATTTTCGACTTTTCTTGGATAAGAAAAGTTCACATGAAAATCTCTAAAGCAACATAAATTATCTAGTTTTAAATCCATTATGATCATATGCATGAACCTCTTTATTATCAAATAAAAACAAAAGACCAACCCCCGGCACATAGGAATGCTCAATGATAACTCACCTACCCCATTCTGGGACCCAGCGTTAATCCTTCGCAAGTTGATCTGTGCTTATATTGTACTATAAATCAATTTAAAAGCGTCAATGAATTTGTCACTTTTTTAATACTTACAATTATTCGTGTTTTATGCTATATTATAAGTGGAGATAGAAATATCTTCAGTGAACAAGCACTTTAAGCTGAAGACAATAGGAAGTCGTTAAAACATCCTAATCGTGGTCACTATAAGTGATGGGGTGACAACCACCAGTAAAGTTGAAGACAATAGGAAGTCGTTAAAATATCCTAATCTTAGTCGCTATAAACGATGGGCTGGCAGCCAGCAGAAAACTTGTATTAGGATTATGAAGATGTCTTAGGACATCTTTTTTGTTTATGTATGGAAATAAAGTGTGAATTTAATATAAATATCATATATTAATTTTATTGATATTTAATACAGGATTTAATTCTCATTTAAGTATCACATTATCCTTTTAAATTCATTTTATCTATAGTATAATCAAAGTCGAATAACAAATAATTTCATCCTTTACCATTTAGAAGAAAGAAGATACCTATCTATGTATAAACCTAATGAACGTGATAAAGAAATATTTAGACAAAGAATAATTAAAGGTGCACAACTCTTTGATAAATATTTGTTACATAAAGAATTTATCATAATCACTATTGACTTTGAGATATATAAAGTCACATTTAAAAAGAAAGAATTTTTACACTTAACAGGATTGACTGTTAATGTTGGTGAAAATTTATTTTACGACCTTTGTAAAAGTAGCAAAATTTCAAAAAACAACATAAGCAATTTTCAAAGACATAACAAAAATACTTTGATGACTAAAACAGCAAATATTAACAAACTGATAAAATTTATTTATGCAGATGCCTCTACAAATTTAATTCTTAAAGGTTTTATCATGAGTTCGGCTCCAAACAGACCATTTCCATGTGCTATAGAGAATTCTAAAGAAAATATGGTTCTTGCCTTTGCGAAGACAAACAACCTTGGTCTAAAAGCAAAAAGCTTAAGAAAGAAAACAAATAACGAAATATATACCTCTTCACATTTGATACTTGCTATTTTCTTAAAGGAAGAAAACGATACATTAGCAAACTCCATAGTATATATAAAAAATACACGCAATTTACTTGAATGCCCTAAGATTGATGAATATGTTTCTAACGATATATTAAACAAGTTTATAGAACTAAAAAGGAATGCAGCCTAATCATATTATTTGGCTGCATTCCTTTTTTTAGTAACATATTGTTTAAAATCCAATTCTAGTAGTATACTCTTTACAAAGTTAAGTCTACGGAATTAGATATTATATATTTTCAAAAAAGGTAAACAATATTTATCCCAAAAGTTTGCCGCTTCATTCACAGTTATAGCTTTACATAACGCTTGTCCCGATTTAGTAAACATTACACTTCCTATTTTCATTTGGTTTTTTCTTTTAGAACACTCAAACTCATGATTAAAATATTTAGCTTTTATTGGAATTTCTTTTGGACAAATTGAATATGCAAGTAATTTAGAAAAATCCATTTCAATTAAACCTAATGCTTTTAAATTCACTAATTTATCAAAGTCTAATCCCCAGTTTGCATAATCATCAAATCTATTTATATTTACAACCGGCTCATATTCATCTTCAACTTTGATAGCTATAGAACATAATGCTGTAAATGATTCTGCATCTTCCCTATCCATCTGAGATAAAATATGCAATAAACCTTTTGGAACGCAACCATTATTATCGCATTCAGAGGCTAAAAGCTTTCCCCATATCAATTTAAAATCTTCACTTGTTACTAATCTAGCCTTATCCATAAAGATAGATAACCAATCATTATCCAACATTTCCGGGACACAATCCTTGTTCAATAAATTGATTGCGATTGATACAATATCTTTTTGATTGCAATATTCTTTTATAGTTTTTTAGCATTGGTTATAAGAGCTGCTTTAGTTAATGGATCATAATTCTTTTTTTGAATCTCTTCAATATAAGTATTTAAACCAATTTTTGAAGGCGTATTTCTAGATACATACCAGCCTGTAGCACTTGCAAGTTTATCAATTAAATTATTAGCAACCTCACTCATACCATCAAAGTTAAACAAATTATAATTATTCTTTTCTTCCATTCTTTCCTCCTATAAAACAACTATTTCAACTTTACAAAAACATTCATTTAGGTATTTGTAACTGTTAGCAACATATGATTATTTAAAACTAAAATTACCCAATTGATCAATATTTCTTTCTACCACTTCATACACAACAATATCTGGATTTTGTTTAGCTAGATCTTCATAGCTATATGTATTGAAATGACGCATATAAGATTCATTAAAATTAGCGGCAATATAAGGTGCCATAGCCTCCGTAAATGAATCTCGCCAAATATAGATCTTTCTAGGATCTGCATTTTGTGTTGAATACGAAAATACTTCAAATTCCGAATATTGTTTCGTCTTTACTTTATTTGAACTATATCCAGAAAATAAATAATTATAGTCTTTCGATTTAAATTCATCCACCAAACCAAGCATTTTCGATAAATCCCCAATATGATGATCCTTCTTTGTGATTGTTAGATCCTTTAATGGTTTTGTTTCAATACCAAGCTCCTTTAATAAACAACTCGCACCAACATAACCACCAATTTGATTCCAATGCGTATCGGCAGAATAATATAAATCTTCTTTTACTTCTTTTTTCGCATCTAACATTTCCCTATATGGATATACAATACGAACATCCGTATGTTTCTTTAAATAATCAACGATCTGTAAAGTCTTAAAATAATCCGCTTTCTTACCATAAAAGCTCGGAATATATTCTCCATAAATTTCTTCTTTTTTCGGACCAATAAAGATTACAAACCCTTTAACCTACCCTCACATTTGCCAATCCCCATTCCTACAAGCCAATTCACAATAATGGAAAGAATCATCAGAAAGATAAAGAAAGACTCTCCCCAAGCATAGAATAATAAACTTGCAATAAGTAACCATATATTGGATTGTTTCGTACTCAAGAACAAATTCACAATAAAGGTAATTGGTAAAAATACTAGTAAAAATACACCGAACTAAAAACCATTCATTCACCTTTTACACTATTCGAATAGTGATATCCAATAAAAACGATCCGTATATCGCTCCGCATTTTCCCATACTACAATATCCGGATGAAATTCATTTAATACACTCGCATCAAATGACCACACACCAACTGTTCTTACTTCCGCAAAATATTGACTCATAATACTTTCCATCTGTTCCGAAAAAGAATCTCCAATCACTAAAACACGTTTATCCGATTTTTTCTTTGTGTCTACACTTGAGCTATTTAGCTCATACATCTTATCTTCATTAAACGTATCTTGCATACCACATAAACTTGCCAAATCCCCAGAATAATGTTCATTTGTGACATCAAACTTCACTTTATTGATAGACTCATCTTTTCCATCCATCTTATCTTTTAAAGCCTGTACCGTTAAGAATGCACCCAACTGATTAAAGTGCGTATCACTCTTATAATACACCTGCTTCTTTTTCTTTGCCTTTTTTAATACAGGTTTTGCGTCCACAACATTCAAATGCGTATTCGCCTTTAAATATTGAATAAACTGATCCGTTCTAGACGTTGTATTTTCTTGTTGGATTGTATCCGGCATATATTCAGGATATACACTTGCCTTATTCGGAATCGAAAGTAAATATAAATCACACCCATAATTTTTAAATTGATTCATTTCATTGACCAATTTATCGGCCATAGCCTTCATTGTATCCTCATCATAATGATTGATACCCTGATAATCCGCAATCGGATCCCCATCATCTGTAGCCTTATAGAATAACCAATCCTCTTTACCAAGTAAAACTTGCGTAGACTCAATATACGTATTATTTGAAGTCTTCTTTGTGACTTCAACTGCAGCTTTCGCCCCCTCTTTTTTACCCGTCAAATTCTGTGTAAACGAATCCACCATAGAATTCACTGCCGATTTATCTTTATTTTTATTCTGTTTTTCCTTTTGAATCTCATGCCCCTTCACCACATCACTTACCTTTTCATCTTTTTTAAACAATGACAAAGTTTGATTAAAAACGGTTGAAATAGAAATTCCAAAAATTACCAAACAAAATATAATCATCATCACTTTTTCTTTCATGATAAACTCCCTCTAGAAATTAAAATAAATAAACGGATTGTATGCATTTGAGAAAATAAATATAATACTCAAATATAAAATCCCACACATACATACAATGTAAACCAAATTATAAATCATATTCTTTTTAAAGATGCGATTGATATTCTTAAATATAGGCATGCTACAAAGGATTCCGATAATAAAATATAAACCATACTGTTGACAATACTGAATCACATAAGCATCCATAAATCCTTTACAACCAAATCCAAACATAGAACGAATATAGACTAAGGCACTACTTAAACTATCGCTTCTAAAAAGAACCCATCCTAACATAACGAAAAATAACGTATATACATGTTTAAATCTACCCATTTTTTGACCCACATGAAAGAACTTTTCTAAAATCAATAGTACAAAATACATTAAACCCCATACAATAAAAGTCCAATTCGCACCATGCCAAACACCCGTTAAAAACCATACGACAAATATATTAAATACTAAACGAACCTTACTCTTTACTCTAGAACCGCCAAGAGGAATATAAATATAATCTTTAAACCATGTTTGTAAAGAAATATGCCACCTTCTCCAGAATTCAGAAATACTCTTTGAAATATACGGATACTTAAAGTTTTCTAAGAAATGAAAGCCAAACATTCTACCTAAGCCAATTGCCATATCCGAATAGCCTGCAAAATCAAAGAAGATCTGTAGCGTATAAGCTATAGCCCCCATCCATAATAGTAGAAATGAATTCGTAGTACTTGTCGAAGTCACATTGCCAAATACTGTGTCTGACATAACCGCAAATTGATTGGCCAACAAAACCTTTTTACCAAGACCAATAATAAAACGATTGACCCCAACCGCAAAATCATTTAAATTCTCTTTTCGATGCTCAATCTCATCCGCAACCGTTTCATAACGAACAATAGGACCCGCAATTAATTGTGGAAATAAAGAAATATATAAACCCACATTTAAAAAGTTTGTTTGTACCTTTCCCTTACCACGATACACATCCACAACATAAGAAATGGCTTGGAAAGTAAAGAAAGAAATTCCAATTGGAAGAGCAATCTTAAACGTATCCATCTTCCCTGTAAAAATAGAAACAATAAAATTCAAATATTTAAAATAGCCTAAAATACAAACATCAATGACAACCATCAAACATAAAATCAATTTTTGTTTCTTTTATCATCCGAATATGTATTGACCCACAAACCCAAACCAAAATGCAAAAGGATCATAAACAACATTAAAAATACATATTTAGGTTCTCCATATGCATAGAACAATAAACTCATAATAAATAGAAATATATTTTTACCTAATGTATGCTTTCTTAAACCTAAATAATAGACGGCAAGAACAAAAGGTAAAAACATAAATAGAAAAACTTCACTCGGAAATAACATACCCTTAACACTCCCTAAAGAAAAGAGTTCAATCAAGAACTCTTATTTACTTAATAATACTTTAACCATGCCCACAATATCATAACCATAGTTTTTAGCAGATGCCCAACCATGTCCATTTGGATTTTCTTTAATACCCAACCATTCCACATATGGCGCACTATTACGTGTAACCAAATTAAATCTTGGATCCACACACGCATTATTTAATGGACTTGTTGAAGCATAAGCCTTTAAATGCTGAATTTGAGCTCGAATTCCAGTACGAACATCCTTAAACTTGGCTCCATGAACACCACCAGTTGCACCAATACCTGCAAAGTTATATTGGTTTGGTAAAACATCTCCACCATATTTTAAGAAGCCTGTTTCCTTCATACATTGTGTAAAGGCAACCTCTGCTTTAACACCTTCGGCATTTGCTTCTTCATAGAAGATTTGTGCAAACTGCTCAATTGTCCTAGCTCCACCTTTGGCAAGACTACCATCATATTTACCTTCATATTTTGCCTTGAATGTATCATATCCACTCGCATTCGCTTTATAATAACGAACCATTTGAGCTACACTTGTTTGGCTTGTACCCATGATCTTGGTCAAACTTACTTGTACATCTTTACTAATATATTCAAACACCCACTTTTGAGCAGCCGAATTATTTGAAGTATACAATTGAATGTTTGAACCATTTTGAATCTTTCCACCACTCACATCAATCACAAGTGTTGAATTTAAACCAGAAACAAGCTTAATATTTTGATTACTATCAAAGGCAATGATCCACTTTTGATTATAACCATTCGATGAACTTTGTTGATTTACATTCGCACCATTACTACTACCTGTTGCTGTTAAATACATACCTGAATTTACATTTTTAAAAGATACATATCCTTTAGAATCATGTGAAACCAACCATTTCTGTGCATCCGTTTTATTCAAAGAATAAAGCTGAACATTCGCTCCAGAATAAGCACTACCACCAGAAACATCTAACGCAAACTTTACATCACGATTTTTAATATAGTAAACACCATCATCCATCATGCTCTTATTTTGTGTAGCCATTTCATCCAAACGCTCACGCTCTGTAATATTCTTTTCAAAAGTCCATTGTTGAGCCGTACTTCCATTACTTTGATACAATTGAATATTACGACTATTGACAACTTTTCCTCCACTCAAATCCAATACATAATTTGAATCTAAAGCCGAAATAATTGTATAACCCGAATTACTCTTTTTAACAATCCATTTTTGTGATTTTGTACCATTTGAATTGTATTGTTGAATATTGCTATAATTCGCAACCTTACCACCACTTACATCCAATGCTCTACCAGAATTCACATTTGTGAAAGTAACATAGCCTTGTGCATCATGAGATACTGTAAAAGATTGTGCAGTCGTTCCATTACTCAAATACAACTGTGCGTTAGCTCCATTATTTTTGGATCCTGAAGCAATATCTAACACGTAATTACTATTTTGAGCATTTCCAATTTTATAAACACCATCCGCAAGTGTATTTTTATTTTCAACAGCCAGTTGATCCAATTTTTCTTGTTTACTCAAATATTTAGTCAAATTCCACTTTTGTGCATTGGAATCGTTTGATGTATAAAGTTGAATATTTTGACTATTATTTACTCTACCAGAACTTAAATCCAACACAAAATTTGAATCTAGAGCCGAAACAATTGTATATCCATTTCCAGACTTTTTAATAACCCACTTCTGTGATCTTGTTCCATTTGAAGTATATTGCTGAACATTTCTTCCATTACGCGCAATACCACCACTTACATCTAAAACTTTACCTGAATTCACATTTGTGAATGTTACATAACCTTGAGCATCATGACTTACTTTAAATGCCTGAGCAGTAGATTCATTATTTAAATACAATTGAACGTTTCCACAGTTTGATGTTGAACCACCTTTTACATCTAATACATATTTAGAATTCATGGATGAAGAAATGACATAGACTCCATCCGCAATTATATTCTTGTTTGAACTTGCCAATACATCTAGTTGCTCATATTTAGAAACAAATTTTTCAATATTCCAATTTTGTGCATCAGAACCATTTCCACTATATAACTGAACATTCGTTCCATTATTAGCTTTACCACCACTTACATCCAATACATAATTTGAATCTAAAGCTGAGATAATCATATATCCATGATTCGATTTTTTTACAACCCACTTTTGAGCTCTTGTGCCATTAGATTCATATTGTTGTACATTTTTACTATTACCAGCCTTACCACCACTGACATCTAATACCTTACCAGATTTGGCATTTGTGAAAGTAATATATCCTTGGGCATCATGGCTCACAATAAATGCCTGATTATCCGTTTCATTATTGAATGTAGAAAGTTCAACATTCGCATTATTGTTCGTTGAAGCATTCTTAACATCTAAAACATATTTAGAATTCAACATTGAAGAAATTACATATTTACCATCTGGAATCAAGTTTTTATTTTCACTCGCAATTTGATCTAAGTATGCGTTTTTTAAACTTAATCCAAGCGCACTTACAATACCCTTCGCATCCGCTACACCTAATTGTTGCAGTTTTGCATCTGAACTTAAATACTTATTATATTCATCTGGATTGTTTAAGAAACAATGCTCAATAATCAATCCTGAAATATTTTGTTCTTTCGCATAACGAATAATTCCATAATAATCTCTATCACTACTATTTGGATTTGATGAAGTAGAACCATCCATATAGTTTCTGATTTTAATACCACGATCATATAACCCTAAGGCAACCAATTGACTCTGTATAGCTTTAGCCATAGCTTGTCCATTACTTGATAAACTCGCGTTCCCACTTGTATTTGGAAAATACACTTCAGCACCATGAGCCGAAGTACTCGCTGCTGAATTTAAGTGAATACTGATAATGTAAGAAGCACCTGCCTTTTTAGCCATCATAACACGATCAATCAAATCCTGTGCTGTATTTTCACTTGGTCTTGTATCCGTTGTTCTTGTCATCACAACATTCACATCATATTTTGCTAATTCTTCCTTACAATAATTGGCAATCTTTAATGTTAAGGCAGACTCTTTTTGGCCAAAGGCATTCGCACCTGAATCGCTACCACCATGTCCAGGATCTAAACAAATTGTCATACCACCAGTTGCAGCTCTAGAAAATTCATCCATTGACATAATCGAAGCTTCACTTGCCATGCCATTTGCGATTTCTGCTTCTGCTTTATTTACATCCGTTACTTGAATCACACCCTCTTGATTTTGAGACTCTTGTGTTAAATCCGGTAGTGTTTCATCATAGCCAACATATTCTTGATCCACACCAAATTTAACATCCATCTCTAAATCACTAAAGTTCAAATAATACGTTTGCCCATTATATACATAATGAAGTGAAGTTACTTGATATTCACCCTTACTACTAAATACATTGGAAAACTTTACTAAATTACCAACAGTTTCTGAACTCTCTAAATCCAAAGTTGTTCCATCCTCTTTTTGAATGGTAATTTTAAAATTTGAATACCCCTCTATATTATTTAATGAAAGAACAAAGTTTTCTGTTTCCTGACTCGATACAACCGGACTATCCACCAAGAAATATTCCATTATACTTGAATCACCCATTTGTTCTTCTACATTTGTATTTTCTTCAACAGTTTCATCTACTGTATTTGTTTCTTCTGTTTCAGTGTCATCTGTTGTCGGTTCATCCATTGTATTCGTTTCTTCAGTATTTGTTTCTCCAACTGTCTCTTCTTGTGTAATTTCATCTTCTGCAAAAACAGTATATGTATTTGACAAAGTAGAAACAGACATAAATAAACTTAATACGAAAGCTAAAACTGGTTTTAATCTTTTATGCATTGTCTTTTCCTCTTTCCAATACTCTTTATTTTAAAGGAATCTAATCACATTTTCAATATAACTCAAAAATAACCAAGCGCATAAAACGCCTGGTTATAGACTAAACTCTGGTTAATTTGAATTTTTGAGCAACGGAATCGTTACTTTCATATAATTGAATATTCGATGTATTTCTTACATCTCCACCGCTTAAATCCAATACATAATTATCATTTAATGCAGATACGATCTTAAATCCATCACCATCTTTTAGAATAATCCATTTCTGTGCATATGTATTATTCGAATCGTATTGACTAATGTTCTGTTTATTTTGAGAATATCCATTTTTAATATCAATCACTTTACCAGAACCAACATTTATAAACGTCACATAGCCTTTAGAATCATGAACAATTTTCCAGCCTTGAGCTACTGTTCCATTATTTTTATATAATTGAATATTTCCAAAATTTGCCTTAGAACCACCATTTACATCCAACACAAAAGTGAAATTTAAAGAAGAATTGATTGTATAAATACCATCTTTTAAATTATTTTGATTATTCACTGCCAAATTATCCAATTCTTCTCGAGTCTTTCCAATCTTCAATAATTTCCATGCCTGTGCTGCGCTGCCATTTCCAGTATACATTTGAATTTTATTGTTATTATTCAATTTACCTGCACTTAAATCCACCACAAAACGTGAATCCCATGCAGAAGATATGACCCAATATCCATTACTATTTCGTGCAATGATAAATTGTCCTGATTTATTTGATGCGTTTACACCTTGAACCAAACGATTTCCAGCTCGCATAGAATTCCAGTCAGATTGAACACCTAAATACAATCCTGAACATACATTTTGAATTGTATAATATCCATTTTGGTTCTTTTGAATCTTATATTGTTGTGCTACACTGCCATTCCAATCATATAATTGAACGTATGCACCACCATTTTTAGAACCACCCGGAATATCTAATACTTTATTATTACTCATGGAAGAAACAATTTCATAAGTACCATTCGACATTTCATCTTTTATAATATCAAAGGATAACGTTAATTTACCCGTAAACATGTTTACACCAATAATCGTTACGGTTCCTTTCCCAATATTTACATTATTTGAATAAATAACTTTATAATCACGACCCTGAACCAATCCTGTATTCTTGATTGAAAGATTCACTTCCGGCTCTACTTTACTTCCTGTATAATATACATTTCCTACATGTCCCGCCCCCTTAGAGACATCTAGATATAAATTATTATCGACATACTTGCCTAATGAAAAAAATGGACCCCTATTTAATCTATCCCCGTAAAAACTAGATGGATGATTGAACACTTCACTAATATGTACACGCCCATTACGTGTTCTAGTATAAGGATCATAAACTGTAGTATATCCCTGTGCATCCAATCCAAACAATAAGATTTCATGTGAAACACCTGGCCAAGGACAGAATTTTCCACCCTCAACTGTAGCTGCAATCATATTCCCCTTAAGCAGCTCTTTTTTAGCCGATTCCACATTTAAATTGTTTTTATAAGTTAAACCAAATTTTTTAGAAACAAGAGTCCATGTATCTGAACTAGAACCCATGCCACCAGTATTGAAAATGCCTGCACGATATAACATATTTCCCATATCAATAGGTGTATAATTTGTTCCCTTAAGTGTATTTACAATCATGGCAGCCGTTGTTGGAACACAACCACTACTACCAAAGTAATAACCACCAAATATATTCCAAGCCCATTGACTATCTTTTTGACAATAGTAAGAAACACCATTCCAGCTAGCCTTTGTGATTAATCCATTACTATCCGTTTCATAAGTTACCTTATCAACTTGAAAAGTTCCCTGTTGTCGTCTACCGGCATTATCATAATATTTCGAACTATTACCTACATTCACAAACCCAACCGATAAAGTACCATCATTTCTAAAATTGTACCAGTTTCCATTTACTTGTTTATCACCAAAGCTTTGAACACCATTTTCAAAATAATAGATTTTACCATCCAAATGTGTCATCCCATTATATTCCATGCCATTCTCTAGATAATAATAGACTTGACCATCCTCTTTCTTCAAAGAATAAAGAATAGTACCTGTACTTGAATCCTGGTTCTTCTGCATATTTGACTGTAAAACACCTGATTCATTAAAATAATAAGCATCTGTACCGATCGTTTTAAAACCTGTTACCTTATTACCATTCTCATCAAAATAATATTTCTGTCCATCAATATCCTCAAAACTGTTTGAGACATAGACACCATCTTTGACAAACATTGTATAATCTGTATTCCAACCCTCTAATAACTTAGAATTTGTATCAATACGATCTGTTGTGATTGAATCCTTTTCATCGGTTGAAACTGAAACATCTGGGTTTACAACACTATCAATCACATCCACTAAGTTATCCGATTCTTGTGTATTTGTCGTTTCTTTAATTGGCTCAACATTATTTTCTTCTGCATGAACAATTGTATCCGCAAAATTATAGCTTACAACAGCTGCCAAAACTGCAAAACCAACCTTAACAATATCTCTTCCATTCATAATAAATTAACCCTCAGATGTTTTAATTTTAATACGTTAAAATAATTGTTACAATTCTAAAATTAGTTTTATATCATTTTAGTATTGTTAAAGATACACAAATGGTGCGCTATTCACGCACCATTTTTAGTCATCAATCACAGCCAAAATTTCACTTTGATACTTTTTATCATCTATTATACTTACTTCACCATCATCTAACTCAGCCGTATGTTTGTTTGGAATTTTGACTTTATGTGTAGCCCCCATTTTATACCATTCATATTCAGAATCAATATGACCAATATCAATGGCTTGATAACCTAAATCTGAAAGGTTTTTAACTAACACTTTAGCGGTAGGTCCTAACATTACAAGAATTAATCTTCCTTTCGCATATTTTAATATTTCTTGTTGAATAACATCTACTTTCGAAAAAGCATTTTTAGAAGGACAAATAATTCGTTTCACCGATTTTGCGTTATCAAACAAATCATTTCCAGTACCAGATCTAGATAATGCTCCTTCTACGATTAAAAGATCTTGATCCTGCCAAATTTGTCCTAACTTATTAAAATATCTTTTCGAATTATTTTTGTCCTTTAAATCTATATAAGGACGAGATATAAATGCACTTCCATACCATGAAGCAGTATAAATAGATTTATACATCTCACGATTCATGATTAAATGTTTGTACCAATATATCCTCATATCATCATTATATCGATCATAATTGTCAAACACATCTGCAACACAGACTAAAAGATGTTCATTGCTTTCTGAAGAAATTAAATCACTTAATACTTTAGATAATTCAGGATCATAATCTTGATAACCAATTGAAGTTCCATTAATCAACTTATTTTCTCCATCACCAAAACGAACCACAGAAGATTTGTGTTCCAAAATATAATCTATAGTTTCTTCAATCCCCAACACTTTAATATGTAAAGGTTTAAGATTATACCGTATTTTTCTTTCAAATAATAATATTTTTTTCTCAATGGATAAAACAATGTTATTCATGAGTTATACCCTTCTTTCTTCTGTTAAAAATTGATATAAAAATATCGTGAGTAAACTTTTCTTTGAACACTAATAAAAATACAAAATAAACCCCGAAAAAGCTTATCGCATTTACACACAATGAAACAAATAGATTTGAAATATTTAAACTACTAATAAAATATACCAATAACATAGTTATTACTGTAGCACCTATGATTTTTACAACCTTTACTTTCTTCAAAGCCGGTAATATTTCATCTTTTGCATAGTAAAACTGAATAGACATAGACGTTGCCTCAGCAATTAGAGTCGCAAATGAAGCTCCTGCAGCTCCAAATTTTGGAATTAAAAATAGATTCAAAATAAAATCCATAATTGCACTTACCCATACGGCAAAACAAACAACATTCTCTTTCAAATATGGAATCATGATCTGACTTTCAATAGTAGAAGAAAAACCAATACAAATAATCGTAGGCATAATCAACTGCATTGAAAGAGCCGCATCCGCATACTCACTACCCGATATAAATATTAAGCAGTCTTTTGCGAATAATATAAAAAATAAAGTCAATGGTATTGATATAACTAGAATAAAATTAAAAGATTTCGAAAGAAGATTTGTATACTGCTCTTTTTCTCCTTTTTCAATATAATAAGACATTCTAGGCAGTAAAACTGTACCTAAAGATTTCACTAATCCAACCAATACATTTTTTAAACGAATAGAAGCCGTATATAATCCTACCTGACGATCATTTGTCAGAAAGCCTAACATGGTAGAGTCTAAGCTTGTAAAAACATTTATGGCAGCCGAAGATGCGAAAAATATAAAAATAGGTTTTAAATGTGGCTTGAAATTACATTTTCCTGTCTTTTTAAAATCAACAAATTTCCACATATAAAAGTAATTCAAAATATTTGATGCACTTCCGCTCACCACACATATGAATGCATAAACTAG
>OGHK01001247.1_pt1 | contig 23044 bp, 29 predicted proteins | sample 1571411 | NCBI WGS metagenome assembly OGHK01 (sample SAMEA2582043, study PRJEB24529) | metagenome | biome: Human gut stool | place: China | collected 2011 | reverse complement strand
TTAGTAACAAAAAAATGTCGTATTTATGCGGCGTGTGGCGTTTCGCAAACGCCTAATATAATTATAAAAACGAGAGGAGGTAAAATATGGTCAATAATGTGTTTATTCAGTGTAATGCTTGTAAAATGAAGATAAATCTTCGGGTTCAAATTGGATTATTTGATATTCCTTTTCATGTCCGTTGTCCCAAGTGTCATTCTACTATATATGGAAAAGTTTTTGTAGAAGATAATAATATCGATGTTGAAAATGCCAATATTGTACAATGTGATGATGAGGAATTTTACTCGGTTGAATTATCAGCCGAATTCCCTACCAGAAAAGCAACCCATAAAAAAATATATGAAATTGAGCTTTCTCCATATATGCGAAATCTTTTACTTTACGGGAGTAATGAAAAGGCAATAGAGGAAACGCAAAAAACCATGTATTTTGCTAATTTTGTTAAGTCTGGATTGAGTGAGATGAAACAAAATTTTGAGTTGTTTTGGAATAACCAAGATAAGATACTCTTTGCAAGGGTTACGGACATGATTAAACAGTACCCGTATATTCCTTTTTCAGAAGTAAACAACAACTTTGATGCGGCAGTAGCGTTACACCAACTTTTGCTAACCACAACAGGCATCTCAAGCATTATTGGCAAAGATACTTTAGGAGAGTATACGAAAATAGGGAAATTAGTAATTGAGGATAGAAATCATCTTACCCAGATTAGAGAATTTATTGCTAACAGCAGAATTGATTTCAACAGCATTGAAATAAAAGGGTTCAAACTAATTGAGTTATTTGCTAAGGTATATGAGCAATTAATTCCCGTAATAGCTCTAAAAAATGGAGATTGTCTTGAAAATGTTGATAAAAATCAATTTGGCATTATGACGGCTAATTTTGATGAGCTGACAGATTTTTATGCCAAAAGTTATGAGTGGATATTTGATAATCTTAAAGTGATTTTGGGACTTAATAACATTTTTGTTCGGAATGATTCAACAAAGTGTGTTAATGGCAAGACCTATCAAGATTTTATTAGGGAATCTAACGGAAATAAAATGAAAAATGGATATGTAGACGAAAAAGAACCGTTTGGAAAACCTATTAGCAGTTTGAATAACCGAGTTAGAAACGCCATCCAACATTTTGATAGTGATATTGACTATGAAACACAATTGATTACTTTCAAAGACAGAAATAAGTCTGTTGATTTGTATTTAATAGATTTTGCGGATTTATGTATAGAAAATTTCCGCATTATATTTTATGTATTAGAGTTAGTATATAACTTGAGAAAATTAGATTTTATACAAAAGGGGATTGCTCCGAGTTTTGTTGCCAGTAAAATAAGAGTGGATGAGCAACAGCAAAAGAAAAAGAAAATCGGAAGAAACGAACCTTGTCCGTGTGGCAGTGGAAAAAAATATAAACGATGTTGCGGTAAATAATAAGTCTTTATGTGGTAGGAGGTACAAGTGTGGATTATGATTTCAAATGGATACGCCCTAATATGTCATTATATCATATAGATAAAAACAGCCCATTCCCAATAACATTGTTAAACAGTGGTAACTTGGCAGATGACTTTAATAAATATGCAGAAGATTTTTTCAATGCGGCAGAGAGCGTAATTCATTATTTGGGCGAAGATGCAGCAGAAAACGGTGATATAGCAAAACTTGATTTATGGTATTTTGCGATGGTCTATTTATATAGACAAAGCATGGAACTTCTTTTGAAGGCAAATATATTTAAGATTGTCACAGCGGAAAATGATAGAAAGTTGATAATCGGTGACATACGGCATGACCTTAAACAAGGGTATGACAAATTATTAGAGCTAAAAGATTTAGAATATACAGATAACGATAATGCTAACTGGTTATGGAAATATTTAGCGGATATTTCAAGGATTGATAAAGAATCTGATATGTTCCGTTATCCTTTTGGCAATAATCTTAATGTTTTATTTGATAAGCAGACGCATATTTCTTTAGCGGCAACTCATGATAATATGAATAAAGCCTTTAATATTTTGAGTGAGCTATATAAGACGGGAAATTTTACAGAGCAGGAATATGAAGCATATTCACCACAGTTAATTATTGAAGGTGGACATTACTACCAGCAAAGCGTTGTCGGCTATAAATATGCACAGCATTCGTTTTACCCTTACTATTCCTCGTATGAAGAAGTAGGGGATTTTTTAAAAGAAAAAATTGTGGATGACAATAAAAAAGAATTGTTTATGCCAATGTGCTATATGTATCGTAATGCAGTTGAGCTTGGTTTAAAAAGGATAATTATTGAAGATAGCCACATAGAGAGAACAAAGGCGTTGAAGATACTTCGACGAAAAAAGCATAGCATACTTGGACTTTGGAACAGTATTGTCGATGAAGTTGACAAATATTCTAATGCACCAGATGATGATACTACTTTAAATGATACAACACAGTATATCCAAGCGTTTCATGATTTTGACCAAAGTTCTGATTTGTTTAGGTATCCATGTAATAAAAATTTGCAGGTTTACTTTTCAGAAGAAAAGGTATTAGACATAGAGAATGTAGCTTCTTGTTTTGAAGAACTATGCAATTTTTTGGATGCTGTTGATAGTATGCTAAGTGAAATTAAGGATTATGAAGCAGAAATGGCATCATATTACGATTACTATTAAATTGAAAATTCATACAAAAAACGATTGTCAACTTGATTTTAATGACGAAGATTTTGGGGATGACTTATGGAGAACATAGTACAAATTCAATATATTATTAGTGCGTTTATAGGATTTGTAAGTGCTGTTATTGTGGCAATAATAGCGGGTATCTTTCAATTAAGAATAGCAAAGAAAAATAGAGAAATTCAAGAAAAACAACTTGAGGAATCAAGAAATCAATTTTTTATGCAGATGGAACAATCTCAAAAAGAATATGCTGAAAAAATAGAGCAATTACGAGAAGAACAGAGAAAAGCTAATTTAGAAAAAGCTAATGATAAATTGCAGGCAGAAACGAATAGATTTTATGAAGAACTTATAAAAGAAATGATGTTCTATGACAGTCTGTTAAATGAATTACATTACCTCAATAATATCGCAAATCCAAAGGACAAGGAATTTCGTATTAAAAGAGCGTATCCGCACATTGATAATAATATAAAGGATTTGGTTGGGGATGTTTCTTTGCATCAAAATATTGCAAAACTTTTAGGAGCTTTGAGAGCCAATATTTCTTTGTATAATTCTGCATTAGAGCAAGGAGCTGGTTCTGATGTATTGGAGGAAGCTTTGAATAAAATATATAACCTAATTGACCCTATTAACACAGAAAGATTTGAGAATTATACAAATGCACAAACTTCGTTGAGGAATTTTGAAATTAGGACAGCAGAACGAATCATAAACGAGAAATAAAAATATCTTCTTACATAGCCGAGTGGTTTTCACGACACGAAAATCACTCGGCTTTTTCTATTTTACGGAGGTGATTGTATTGAATGAGAAGTAACAGACCCTATGTGCAGATTGCCCCAGATGTGCTTGAACGGGCAAGGCAGATAGATTTGCTCTCTTATCTTAGGGAGTTTGAGCCAAGCAATCTGGTCAAGGTCAAAGGCACGGGCAACGTGTACTGTACTGCAGAGCATGACAGCTTGAAAATCTCTAACGGCAAATGGTACTGGTGGTCAAGAGGTGTCGGCGGCTATTCTGCCCTTGATTATCTCATCAAGGTTAGGGAGTATGGCTTTGTGGAAGCCGTGGAAATTCTCACGGGACAGGCGTTTGCGGATTGGAAACCGCCACCCGCTGCCGAAAAAAAAGACGAGCCGAAAGTGCTGCTCCTGCCGCCGAAAAACAGGAACTGTGACAGAGTGGTACAGTATCTTTTCGGGCGTGGAATTGACTATCAGCTCATACAGGATTGTATTGCCGAGGGCATTATCTTTGAAAGTGCCGACTACCACAATGCTGTTTTTGTGGGTAAAGATGAAAGCGGAACGCCTAAGTATGCCGCCTGCCGTGGCACGATGGGGAGCTTTAAGCGTGACGCATCGGGCAGCGACAAGCGGTATTCGTTCCGACTTCTGGCGAGGGAGCCGTGCGCTTCCGTGCATCTGTTTGAAGCCGCCATTGATTTATTATCCTATGCCACTTATCTCAAATGTGAGGGAAAGGATTATAAGGCGGAAAACCTGCTCTCTTTGTCGGGCGTATATCAGCCAAAGAAAGAGATAAAAGACAGCAAAATCCCTATCGCCCTCACGACTTTTCTGGATGCCCATCCAGAAGTCACGACCATCTATCTGCATCTTGACAGGGATAAGACAGGGCGGCTCTGTACCGAAACACTGCAAGAATTATTGGAAAAAGACTATGAAATCGTTGATGACCCGCCGCCTGTCGGCAAGGACGTCAACGATTTTTTGTTGTCTTATCTGGGGATTGAAAGACCAAAACCCGCCCGTGAAAGGAGGGATGCCCGTTGATTGTCTGATGATTTTCCGTAAAAAAAGAAGCCACAAAACAAGACCAGATTATAAAAAAAGAAAGGAATTTTTGCATGAAGAAATTTGAAGTTACGCTCACAGGACACTATGAAAAGACCATTTCCGTGTATGCAGACAGCCCCGAGCAGGCGGCGGAAAAGGTGCAGATTATTCTTTTTGATACCGACTTTATCGACTTTTCTGATGAGGACTTTGCCTATGGCGAAGCCGATATTAAGGAAGCGGATGAGGACGGACGGGAAGAACATTCTACCGAGGACGAAGATGTGGAGGACGACTGCTGCTCGGACTGTCCGTACTTCTGCCCGATGTGCGGAGAATGTATGTATGAGGACGAGGATTAAGAATACGTCTTACCAAGCACTGAATTTGGTTATCCAGAATGGGTCTGGAAACCAAATTCGCTTGTTAGGGGATGCCCCTAATACCCCGTAAAGAGAAAGGAGTCCAAGAATGAGTGAGTTTTTATTCTTTATCATCGGCATAATGCTCGGCGGCGTGGTTGGCGTTGTGATGATGTGCCTTGTGCAGATAAACAGGCTCTCTGAGAGAAAGGGGGATGCCGATGCGGAAACGAAACGTGCAGATACTTTTCCGTCTGACCGAGGAAGAAGCTGAATACCTCTATGACCTTGTACGCAGGTCTGGGCGTTCTAAAGAAGCCCTGCTGCGTTCAATGGTCAAAGGCTATCGGCTCTGTGAAAAGCCAGACCCAGAATTTTATAAAATCCTGCGGGAGCTGTCCGCCATCGGCAACCGCATCAATCAGCTTGCAGCGAAAGCCAATGCCCTTGACTTTATCGACACACCGATGCTCCGTGAGGAAGCGAAGAAGTGGCATGACTTTCAGCTTGACGTCCGAAAGAAATACCTGCTCCCGAAACGGGTAGCGGACTGATGGCGGTCTGCGAGTTATGGGATGTGCGGGGCAGGCTCGACCACACTATCGACTATGCGGAAAATCCAGAAAAGACCGCCAATCCCAAGTACAGCGAAGCAGACTTGCAGGCGATGGTGGATGTCATGGAGTATGCCACCAATTCTGATAAGACCGAACAGCGTTTTTTTGTCACAGGAGTAAACTGTGAGATTGCCACCGCAAGGGATGAGATGATGATAGCCAAAGCACAATGGAACGATGAAAGCGAGATTGTCTGCTATCACGGCTTCCAGAGCTTTAAGCACGGGGAGGTCACGCCAGAGATAGCCCATGAGGTAGGCGTGAAGTTAGCCGAGAGGATGTGGGGCGACAGGTTTCAAGTGGTGGTTGCCACCCACTTGAATACCGAGTGTCTGCATAATCACTTTGTTGTCAACTCTGTTTCTTTTGTGGACGGAAAGCATTATCACGATAACAAAGCAAACCTGCGGCTCCTGCGTCAGTGTTCCGATGAGCTTTGTCGTGAGTATGCCCTGTCCGTCATTGAGAAGCCAAGCGGCAGGAAGAAGCCCTATGCCCTTTACCAAGCCGAGAAGAACGGTCTGCCAACCAGAGATACCGTGGCACGGCAGGCGGTGGATGAAGCTATCTCAAAATCATTCACGCTGAAAGATTTTGACAGGCTGATGGCAGAGATGGGCTACCGATGCAGCTTTGACCCCAACCACAAATATTGGACGATTATCGGCAAAGGTTGGGAACGACCCAAGCGGCTGTATAAGCTCGGAGAGGATTATATCAACGAGAGGATTTTGGAGCGCATCAAAGAAAATTCTTATGCCGTGAAATTCTCAATGTTTGCCGAGCCACAGAAACAGGTCACGGTCTATCGGCTGAAAGGCTCTTTAAAGGACGCAAAGAAAATCGGCGGCTTGCGTGGGCTGTATCTTCATTACTGTTATCGGCTCGGCATCCTGCCAAAGAACAGAAAACAAAATTATGCACGGCTCCATTATCTTCTCAAAGACGATTTGATGAAGATGGATGCCATCACAAACGAAACAAGGCTGCTTTGCCGCAACCACATTGATACGGCAGGGCAGCTTTTGTTATATAAGCACTCTCTGCAATCAGAGATTACCGAGTTGACCGAACAGCGCAAGGGGCTTTATTCCCTCTCCCGCAAATCAGACGGGGAAGAAAAAGAAGCGGTCAAAGCTCAAATCTCTGAAATCACGGAGAGGTTAAAGGTTATCCGAAAGGAGGTCAGACTGTGCGAGGGTATCGAAGCCCGCAGCGATACCCTCAAAGAAAAATTGAAAATCATACGGGCAGATGGAAAAGAACAGCAAAGAAAGGAGCTGATGAAGAATGAACACAGGCGGCGAAGCGGCAGAGCAAATCGTGAGAATGAGTTTGGAGGGATTTGAGGTTGCCGCCAGAATTACAGGGGCAGGTGCGAAGAACATCGCCATTCTTTTATATTCCATCTTAAAGGAAGAAAAGAAAACCAAAGGCAAAGCCCGCTTATCCTCAATGCTCCGTTCTGGTAAGGAGCTGAAAGTCTTTACCGTCAAGAACGGGGACTTGAACAAGTTCACGCAGGAAGCGAAGAAATACGGTGTTCTCTACTGTGTCCTTGCAGACCGTAAGAACAAAGACCCCAATGCGGAGGTGGATGTGATTGCCCGTGCGGAGGACGCATCGAAAATCAGCCGTATCGTGGAACGCTTCAACCTTGCATCGGTGGATACCGCTTCTATCGTGACCGAGGTGGAAAAGAGCAGGGATGCCAAAGCTGCTGACGGGAAAGAAGTAACAGACGGACAGCCAGAGCCAGACATCGGCGTACAGGAAAAGGCAGAGAAAGACAAGCTGCTCGATGCCCTTATGGGCAAGCCCATCCAGAAAGAGGAAAATGCCCCAAACCCCTCGGTGGCAAAGACAGAAAAATCCCCTCTGTCCGAGCCTACCTCAGAGCAGCCAAAGAAGTCCGCAGAGGGGGCTACTATGACTAAGGATGAAAAACCGTCCGTCAAGGAGGAACTGCGGAAGATTAAGGAGAGCCGCAAAGAGCAGGAAGCGGCTGCGTCCCCTGCCCTTGATAAAAACGCTGCGTCCGATAAGGCAAAGAAGCAGCCACAGGCGCAGACAAAGCATAAGCAGCCCCCGAAGCGGAAGAAACCGAAAAAATCGAAAGGAGCGAGATAATGAGTATCTATGATGTTTTTAACGGCGGCAGCCGTCCTTTTAACAAAGAGGAATGGGCGGCACAGAAAAAAGCCCAGAGGGAGGAAGCCTATGCCCTTGTGGACGCCACCTGTTCCGAGATGATGACGGACGGCAGGGCGTTTCAGCAATATCTTGATGTGCAGGGACGCTTTGACCGCTACTCGGTCAACAATGCTATTTTAGTGGCGGCGCAGATGCCCGAAGCGACACAGCTTAAAGATTATGGCAGTTGGAAGCAGAGCCGTGTCTATGTGGATAAGGATGCGGATAAAATCACTATCCTTGAGCCTGGGAAAGAGTACAAGCGTGACGATGGCTCAAAGGCTGTCGGCTACAATGCCAAAGTGGTCTATGATATTTCCCAGACCTCGGCAAAGGACAGGCAGCAGGCGCAGGAGCCAAAATCCATGCGTGAGCTTGTGTCGGCTATGATTGACGCAAGCCCCGTTTCCTTTGTGCCTGTGGATGACCTTGAAATGCCTGCCTTTTATGACAGCGGGCAGCAGACCATTTTCATTAAAACGGGCATGACCGAGGAACAGCTTTTTGTCAGTATGGCAAAGGAGGTATCAGCGGCAGTCTTTGACTTTAAGCATAACGAGAGCCGTGATGCTTCCGATTTCAAATCGTTCTGTGTTGCCTATATGGTCAGCTCCCGTTATGGCGTGGACACCAGAGGCTTTAACTTCGGCAGGCTCCCGAAAGAGTTTGACGGCATGGATACGCAGGCGTTTAAGGGAGAGCTTAATTCCATGCGTGATGTTCTGGGGGAAATCCAGAGCGATATGTATAAGAGCCTTGAAAAGAACAAGCCTGCCAAATCCAAAGAGCAGGAACGGTAACGGGAGGTGCAGCCTATGAAAGAAGAACGATACCATATCGCACTGGATAAGTACGATAAGAATATCGTCATCAATGCCTTAAATACCCTGCGGACGCAACAGATACAGGAGGAACGCCCCACCGACCCTGTGGACGAGCTGATAAGCAAGGTGGCACACGCCCCGACCAAAAAAGTAAGGGTGCTGCCATGCAGGTGCAATGAAGAACGATAACAATCGAAAGGCGGGCTTCATCTTCTCGGCTATCGGCATCATTCCTGTCGTGTGGCTTGCCCTGCTGACAGCTCCCTATGTCAGCGGCGGGCTTGTGGAGATAATGAGAAACCTGCCAACGGCAATCAATAACCCGTTTCAGATAACGGTGTGTGAGGACAGCGTAAAGACTGTCCTTATTTTTTTGCTTGCCTATGGCATGGGTATCGGCATTTATCTTTCCACACGCAGGAACTACCGCCGAGGGGAAGAACACGGCTCTGCGAAATGGGGCGATGCGAAAGCATTGAATAAGAAGTACCGTGACAAAGACCCGTCCGCCAATAAACTCTTGACCCAGAATGTCCGTATCGGTCTGGATGGAAAAAAACACCGCCGCAACTTAAATATCTTAGTCTGCGGCGGCTCTGGTGCAGGAAAGACAAGGTTTTTCTGTAAGCCCAACGCCATGCAGTGCAACACCTCAATGGTTATTTTAGACCCAAAGGGCGAGATTGTCCGTGACATCGGCGCTCTGCTTGAGGAACAGGGCTATGAGGTGCGTGTCCTTGACCTTATCAATATGCACAGGAGCCATTGCTACAATCCTTTTGTTTATCTAAAGAGCGACAATGATGTGCAGCGTCTTGTGACAAATCTGTTTAAGGCGACCACACCGAAAGGGAGCCAGTCGCAAGACCCGTTCTGGGACACGGCGGCAAGTATGCTGCTTTTATCTTTAGTGTTCTATCTGAAATACGAAGCCCCGCCAGACGAGCAGAATTTTCCGATGGTCATGGAGCTTTTACGGGCAGGAGAAGTCCGTGAGGACGATGACAGCTATGTAACCGTCATCAAAGAGCCAGACACACAGACGCAGAGCCGATGAATTTGTGAGGTAGTCCACAGATTAGCGGCTTGAATATATTTTGGAAGAAATTTTCAATCAGGCAGGGCATTTAGAGTAGGGTGTAGGGTATTTAGTTCGCTTAAAATTGAAATGCGATAGGAAGTTCGTTATAATTGGCTCGAATGGAGGTGGTTTGAGTGAAATTGCGATTACATCAAAAGCAAGAACTTGAAGAAACAGAGATAGATATTGTTTATTCAAGGATGACAAAGCGATTATCAAAAATGATTGGTTACATTCGTCAATATGAGTATATGGTAGAGGCTTTTTTGGATGGCAAAACTTTTTTAATACCATTAGATGAAATATTATATTTTGATACAACAGATAAAAAAACATTTCTGTATACAAATAAGCAAGTATATGAATGCAGAAAGGCTCTAATCACGGTGGAAAATGAGTTGTCTAATACTACAGTTATACGAATAAATAAAGGAACTTTGCTAAATATCACAGCATTGGTAAATGTAAAGCCATATCCGAACCATAGATTGCTTGCCGAACTTAGCAACGGAGAACACTTGATTATTTCAAGAAAGTATATTTCTGTCTTACAGAACACAATAAGGAGTGAAATTTATGTCAAAAGTGTTTAAAACTTATATCCCTGCAGTATCAATGGCGTTTACTTTTATGATTTTATTTGCAACTATTTATAATATAATCTGTGGAAATACAAAAGATGATTTTTTATATTTTATTTTAGAGGTAGGCGGATTTCTTTTGATTGCAATGGTGATTGATTATTTAATTGGAAAAATCAATTTTAATAAATATATTTCTCATTTATGCGTTGAAACGGTTCTTCTGTATCCCTTTGCTATTGGAGTCGCAATTTTGGGTAAATGGTTTGGAGTAACATTATTAAATATTGTTGTGTATTCTCTTATCTATATAGTGGTTATGATTTTTATTCATTATTATTTTTACTATATATCAAAACAGCAGGCAGAAGAAATAAATAATCTATTGAAAGGAATGAGTAATAATGGGGGATTTAAATAAATTTCAGAATAGTTTTCTCTACTATAGTTTTCATATTTTATTGATTTGCACCATTGCGTCAGAAGTCTTTATTTTACTATTTACATATCAGAGAGGTAAAGTAAAAACAAAAAAACATCATAACGATAAAGGCACAAAGTGGCTGTTATATATAAATTTTATAATTTGTATTTACATATCTGTTTGGTTTGTCAGCCAAAGTTGTCCTCTAATTATACGTGATAAGTTGTTTCCACATTTTTTATCATATGTTGGTATCTTATTTATGCTATTTGGCATTATTGTTCGTTTAATGGCTGTATTAACCTTAAAAAAAGCATTTACATTGAATGTTCAGACAACTAATGAACAGTATTTAGTAACAACTGGAATATATCATAAAGTCAGAAACCCTGCTTATACGGGAAGTATTATGAGTTTGGTTGGAATCGCATTATCGTTAAGAAACTTGTTTGCAACAGTATTAGTTTTATTATTCAGTATTATTTGTTACTCTATTAGAATTTATGTTGAAGAAGCTGCTTTAAGGGAACGTTTTCAAGATGAGTTTAAAGAATACGCAACAAATACGTTTAGGCTATTCCCTTATATTTGGTAATGGGATAAGGAGTGGATATATGAAGTTTTTGGAATGGATACGATGTCCTGTTTGCGGTAATAAAACTCGTGACAGAATGAGAGAAGATACAATTTTGAGAAATTACCCTCTCTACTGTCCGAAATGCAAGCAGGAAACCTTGATTGAAGTAAAAAAATTACAAATAACCGTCATCAAAGAGCCAGACGCACAGACGCAGAGCCGATGAATTTGCGAGGTAACTTGCAGTTCATTGGCTCTTTCTTTTTATACAGAATAGGTTGAACACGCCCACCGAATAAAAAAAACGGAGCTTCGGTGAGCAGTTTTGTCATGCCTATATGAGAAATCCCCCCATTCTCTGTTTTGAGTTTGGAGGGATTTTCTTTGTGTTGGTCTAAACCAGACCACCGCTTGATACAAATAGTGGTTTTATACATAGCATCATGTAGAAATAAGGATGATGCGTTAAAAAAAGCCATGCTCGTGCATGGAACTCTTATACACATAAAGTAGAAGTCAAATATCTACAAAATAGAAATAGATACTCTTATAACCGTAAAGATGTGACAGCCTTTGCGGTTTTTCTTTTGTCGTTTTTTGCAGAACTCTGTAAAAGGCAGATTTGCAGCGTGGGCTGCCGTTCTCCCCCGACCAATCTGGATTTTCAAAAAATTCAGATTGATTGGAGGAAATAACAATGGATGAGAAGCATCCAAATCGGAAAAAGGACAAGCACAACCCATACACGTTGATGATAGCAAACGGGCGGTATTATCTGTCATTCAAAGATGTGTATGGTGTTTTGCAGACAATAGAAATTGACAAGGTGCTGTATGGATTATTGAATCGCTTTGAGCTTGAGGATATATCCTATCTCAATAAGGTAAGCAGGCATATTGAACATTCCGAGCTGACAGAAGCCACCTTGAATGACCGAGCATTTCACAAACCAGAAACGGTTGAGGATGCTGTGTCGAGGAATATGGAATATGAATTGCTACATAGGGCGATAGCAAAACTTCCCGAAACACAAAGGCGCAGGCTGCTACTTTACTTTTTCGGGGAGCTAACCTATGAGCAGATTGCAGAATTAGAGGGATGTACAAAAAGGGCTGTTAAATTCAGTGTTGATATTGCTATTGAAAAACTGAAAAAGGATTTGAAAAATTTTTGAATTTGACACTACACTTTTTACTTTTTGAGTGAGCAAACAGGTGGAGGGGCTTAAAACCCCTTTCACCTGTTTTCCTTTGTGTGGCGAAAACGGGACTGTTCCTTGACAACCGAATACTCATTCGCCAAATACTTCCTCTTTGTGATTGTGATGAGCATAAGCGTGTGCAGCGGTACGCCATGACCTGCCAAATGGCAGTGAGCGATGAAAGGTGGTGAGCCAGTCTTTACCGACTCAAAATATCGGGCAGCTCCCGATTTCGCCATGACCCACAAAGAGAATAATGGTACTCCCGTCCAGTCACAGTCCGAACGGTATCCAACCCGTCACAGGCAATGAGGGCGGCTCTGTCAGAACGACAGTTGAGGTGGAACTCCTGTGGTGTCAGTTCGCTGCTGACCGTTTGGCGACTTCCCATAGCATTTCGGGGCGTCGAGGACAAATTGAAATGCTTTTATCATAATGCCAGATGCAGGGCGGTCTATGGAAACAGAGAATTGTTTATGCTCTCCCGACCTTAATTACTTCCTTGTGTCTGGCTGTTACATAGGCAGTATGTACCTGCCTAATTCCAGATGGGAGGTCAAACACAATGGAAAGAAATATTAGGCGTGGGGATATTTTCTACGCAGAACTTAATCCAGTTATCGGCTCGGAGCAAGGCGGTACACGACCTGTTCTTGTTATTTCAAATAATACAGGAAACAAGTATAGTCCGACAGTCATTATCGCTCCTATAACAAGCCATACACACACGAAAGCAAAACTTCCAACACATACCGAGGTAAAAGATTTTGATAAACTCGACAAAGATTCCATTATTCTGCTTGAACAGATACGAACGATTGATAAACAGCGGTTAAAACAGTATATGGGAATGTTACCCGATAACGTAATGGCAAGAGTTGATAAAGCTCTTGCCATTAGTCTTGCTTTGACAAATAAATAAGGAGGTGTATCGGAATATGCTCATTGATGATGAGTGGAACGGTCTGGCTGATCTGTTGGCGAATCTGATAGCGAAATATGCTTCAGAGTTGGGCATAGACGATATGCCAGACCCTAATCAAAAGAGAGAATATAACAGTAACTCAAAACCTCTACTAAATCGCACATTTGTTGTTTCAGAGAGTCGTTGATACAATTTTAGGTGTAGAAAATAGACACAAAGATTTTAGTTTAATAAGGAGTTGCTGTTTTTATGAAGAAAGAAAAAATAAAGGTTTACACTTATAAGAGAGTTTCCACAACCATGCAGATTGACGGTTACTCACTGGATGCACAACGGGCAAGGATGAAAGCGTATGCAGACTTCAATGATTATGAAATTGTTGGAGAGTATGAGGATGCAGGAAAATCAGGAAAGTCCATTGAGGGGCGGTGGCAATTCAACCAGATGATGGAGGATGTAAAATCGGGAAAAGATAATGTTTCGTATGTATTAGTATTCAAACTTTCCCGATTTGGAAGAAACGCAGCAGATGTTCTTTCAACTTTACAGGTCATGCAGGATTTTGGTGTGAATTTAATCTGCGTGGAGGATGGAATTGATTCCTCAAAAGATGCGGGCAAGCTGATGATTTCTGTTTTATCGGCAGTAGCCGAAATTGAACGTGAGAATATCCGTGTTCAGACAATGGAGGGCAGAATCCAAAAAGCCAGAGAGGGAAAATGGAATGGCGGATTCGCCCCTTATGGATACAAGCTTGTAAATGGAAAACTGGAAATTAACGAAGAAGAAGCCATTGCAATCCGAACTATTTATGACCAATATGTTAATACAGATATTGGCTCAAACGGAATTTCAAAGTATCTGGAAAATCACGGTATCCGTAAGATACAGCGTCAGAATGGTAAGAACCCTCTTTTTGACGCTCACTTAGTCCGCCTGATATTGAAAAATCCAGTTTACTGCGGTAAAATTGCTTATGGACGCAGGAAAACGGAAAAAGTTCATGGGACAAGGAATGAATATCGCCTTGTTGAGCAGAATGATTTTCTTTTAGTAGATGGATTGCATGAAGCTATTATTTCAGAGGAAGTCTGGAACGCTGCACAGGCAAAGTTGATTGCACAAGCGAAGAAGTATGAACACGTTAATAAGGGAAAAGATGAACGGACACATCTGTTGTCTGGAATTGTGAGGTGTCCTGTATGTGGCGCAGGAATGTATGGGAATAAGAGCATTAAATACAAAAAGGATGGCACAAAATATAAGGACTTTTTCTATTATGGATGTAAACACCGTAGTATGCAGCGGGGGCACAAATGTGATTATAAAAAGCAGATAAGGAAAGAACTTCTGGACGATGCCGTAGCCGAGGTAATAGTGAAATTGGTCAGCAATCCTCAGTTTGCAGCGATGATGCAGGAAAAAATCAATATGAAAGTTGATACGACTGCCATAGACCAAGAAATAGCAAATTATGAAAAACAGCTCCGTCAAGATTACTCCATTAAATCTAAGTTGATGGAGGAGATTGATAATCTCAATCCCGATGACAGGCATTATATTAGAAGAAAGGCAGACCTTGACGATAGACTTTACCGAATGTATGACAAGATAGAGGAACTGGAAGAACAGTTGATTGCAGCCAGAGCGAAAAAGACTTCTATCGAAGCGGAGAAAATCACGGGAGATAATATCTATAAGGTGTTGATTTATTTTGATAAACTGTATTTTGCGATGAACGATGTGGAGCGTAGACAGCTCATCGAAGCGCTAATTGCTGAAATACAGATTTATGAGGAACGCAAACCCAATGGTCAGTGGCTTAAATCTATTCGGTTTAAGCTACCGATTATTGAAAATGATTTAAGTATTGGTTTGGACAATGGTAATCACGTCGAGACGGTTGTTTTGCTTTCCAAGGGTGAGGTCGACTCGAAAAAGATTCGGGTTGAGTTCTCTTTAGAAGATATGGATATGTCCGAATTTCAAGATGGGGCAACCTACACGCAGATCAAGGACTATGTACTGGAACATAGCGGATTAAAGGTATCAAACCTGTATATCTCACAGATTAAGCGGAAATGTGGGATTGAGGTTGGTAAGAACTACAATCTGCCGAAGTCCGAAGATTCCAGACAGCCTCTGTGTCCACCGGAAAAAGAGAAAGCAATCCGAGAAGCATTCAAATATTTTGGGATGATATAACATCCCGTAAAATGGAGGTTTCTTATGGATAGATTGATTTCTTGTAAGTTTAACATGGATACCGCTTGTGTGGAACTGAAATTCTTTGATGGTAGTATGATTGCGATTGATACGATTGCGGTTGAGAACGAGGTTGCCGACAATATGTATCAGAGGTCGGAACTGGATTATCTGATTTACAATGACCCGATTGGATATGCTGATTTGATATTGAACGGAGATTCCAAAACCTATTTGAAAAACTGTTACAGAGTATAAATCTGTGGATACGGCGATTGGAGCGATTTGCCTGGCTCACTAAACCTCTAAGCCCATAGTTATTGGCTAAGGCAGATATTCAACTTTAATTTTAGAAAACATAAATAAAGGCTATCCAATCTTTTTGACTGGGTAGCCTTTGAAAGTTTTGCTCTTTCTACTTTTTAAGAATCAATTTATGAATGACCATGCCGATTATCAAACCAAAGGATGATACTGCCAAATACCAAAGCGAATGTATCAATGCTGTCTCGTTATAGTATATAAACACAGATGGCACAAATGTAATTGCTATGATTATTGGATACAAGTACTTTACTTTCAGATTTGAAATGCTGCCAATTAGAATTGAAAGCAATAATGTTGCTAAAATAAGCAAAACTATCATTCCCATAACGTCTGTTGGTCCTGCAAATAATGGAAATACATAAAACATAAATAATTGAATTAAGAGTATTAGTATCTCCTTCAAGTATTTCTTCATAATCAAAACACCTCCGTTCATATAAACTCTTTTTTATTTCATTTTGCAAAGATTATCTTGATTTGCAGTTTGTCATTGTTGTAGATTGCTCCAATACTTCCGCCCATACGCTCAATCAGCAGCTTGGCGATGGACAATCCCAAACCGGTTGAATTGCGACTGGCTTCTACTGTATAGAAACGGTCAAACAATCTGCCGACCGTCACATAATTCAGATTGTGCGCCGTGTTGCTGAATGTAACACAGCCGTTCTTATCCATGACTACGGACAGATCGCCGTCAGAGTATTTCAGCGCATTGCTGATAATGTTGGAAAAGATACGGTTGACCGCACCTGCATCCAGTTCACGGAAAACCGGTTCCTCCGGCAATTCGATTTCCGGTTGGATGCCTTTTTCCTGCATGACCGCATAGAAAGACAGCAGACTTTCCTCCAATGCCCGGACAACATCCATACGTTCTGGTTTCAGTTCATGAAAAGAAGTAACCACACTATATCTGAATAGTTCTTCGGTTAGATTTTTTAAAACATCTGTTCTGTTTTGGATTTGAGAAAGATAGCAGTGTACCGTTTCGCTTTTTTCCTCTCGTTCCAATAGGTCAAGATAACCGTTTATCGCCGTAAGCGGAGTTCTCAGGTCATGGGAAATATTGGTGATAGCTTCTTTCAGTTCCAGATCGCCCTGTTGGTAACGATGGCGTTCCTTGCGGAGCAATCGAAGCTGGATATTAATCTCCGAAGCCAGTTTTCTCAGATGAGGGTCGCTGGAAGAAATATCAATCAGAGTGTTTGTGTCGGAGGAAAGACGTTCCTGGAATTCTGTATGAATTTCATCAATACTTTTTTCTATAAAAATAATCTTTGTGATTAGAAAAAATACAACAATTAGCAAAATACAACACAAAATCCAAGGGAACATCTTTCTACCTCCTTACTTTAGGTTCTTTTTCTTAAAGGAACGACTTCCTATAAGAGATGTTGAAAAAATTACAAACGCAGAGCACAATGGAAGAAAAATCAGGTGTTCCACCCCTTCTTCGCAAAGAATTACACCTTGTCCTCCAGGTGTCAGACAGATAAGAAATTCCAACAGGATACGAAATGTTCCACCGATGAATTTGATATTTTGGGGATGCCATCGCACAGTTGGGTCTGTATCACTCCACATCCATCCATCCAATAACTCTGGTTCTGCAAAACGATCATAAAGGAGCATCCCGATTATGACCATTGCAGCTACAGCTCCCAGACAAAGAAGTGTCGCTGAGTTTTTGTTCTCCGCCAGACTTGCCAACAGACAACATACGCTGGAGAGTGCAACGACCATCAAAAGGCTTGAAAAAATATAAAATGCCATCTCTCCCAAAGAGAGGTTCAGGCTTGCCGTACCCAGTAGCGGAATACCCAGCATCCCATTAACTATCAACCAGATTAGTGCAGTACTCAGTCCAGCACATATGGTCAGGAGAAGATTGGAAAAATAAACTTCTTCACGAGTGTGTCCGCAGATTAGTTTATTGCGCAGAGTTCCATATTCATAGTCTGTTCCCCACAAATATGCGGCAAATACGGCGATAAATGGTCCCATCAGGGGTGAATATCCAAAAAAACGGGCGACCAGCTTATAGATGTATGCATTAGTCAAATTCGTCTGGAAGTAACCGTTGAGGATGATGAATGCGGAAAGCAATACAGCAATCACTAATTCTATTCGAATCATTTTTTTATTCTCTGTACGGTAAAAGGCTGCTCGAAAAAGTTTACGCATTATTATCACCTCCAACCAGAGAGATGTAATAACTCTCCAAACTTTCATCTTTTTCCTGCATAGACAGCACTTCGCAGTTTTCCTTTGCCAGTACAACGGTCAGCTGTGTCACATTGATCTTTGCGAACACATCGGCTGTTGTTGCGGAGATAATTTTATATTCCAGATTCATGGAATCCAGCACACGAGCCAGAGTAGAAGTATCGGTCACTTCCATGCGGACACACTTGCGGCAAACTGTGTCCAGTTCTTCTGCACTCAGTTCCTTCACCATGCGACCATTATCAATGATACCGTAATGAGTAGCCAGACGGGAAAGTTCATCCAGAATGTGACTGGAAATAAGAACTGTAATCTGTTTTTCTCGGTTCAACTTCAAAATCAGTTCTCGCATTTCCACAATACCCTGAGGGTCGAGACCATTTACAGGCTCATCAAGAACAAGAAAGTCGGGATCACCGGCTAATGCGATAGCGATGCCCAGACGCTGCTTCATACCGAGGGAGAAGTTCTTCGCTTTTTTCTCTCCCGTGTTGTCGAGACCTACCAGCTTCAACAATTCCTGAATACAATCAAATGATGGCAGACCAAGAATGAGATACTGGTGCTTCAGATTTTCCTCCGCAGTCATATCCATGTAGATGGACGGTGTTTCCACCACAGCACCCATGCGACGGCGGGATTTGATAATATCCTTGCTGTCATTGCGGATGCCGTACAGAGAAAAGCTACCGGAAGTCGGTTCCTGCAATCCGCAGATCAAGCGGATCAGGGTTGTCTTACCAGCGCCGTTCTTTCCCACAAAGCCATAGATGGAACCTTTGGGAACATTCATAGTAAGACCATTCAATGCCTGAAAGTTTTTATACTTTTTTGTCAGGCTGTTTGTTTGCAAAATATAGTTCATATTGTATTACCTCCTTTGCTGACCTAAGTTTACAAAACAAAAGTCAAGAAAGTGGTCAAGAAAAACGTCAAGATTTGGTCAAGATTTTTTGTTCTGCCAATTTGAAACCAATTCCCCAGACTGTTTCGATATAGTCTACACCGCTGACATCCTGCATCTTTTTACGAAGATTGCTGATGTGCTGCTTCAAAGAACGCTCGGTGCAGTCGGGTGTGTCCAGACTGATTCTGTCAAGCAGGACACTCTTTGAAATTACCTGTTTGGGATTTTCCATCAGCAGTTTTAAGATGGCATACTCCGTTCGGGTCAGCTTCACAGGCTGCTCCTGTACTGTCAGAGAAAGGGAAACCATATCCAAAACCAAACCGCCAACGGAAAGAGATTTGGTTTCGCCATGTTGTTCTGCCTTGCGGAGCTGAACAGTGATACGGGCAAGAAGCTCCTTTGTATCAAAAGGCTTGGTCATGTAATCTGCCGCACCGCCCAGCAGAAGATTTACCTTGTCTTGCACATCTACTTTTGCGCTGAGAACGATAACAGGAATGTTCTCAATGTGGGGCAGAACTTCCTCGCCAGACAATCCCGGCAACATCAGATCCAGCAGCACCAAATCGGGCTTGTTTTGTGAAAGAAGATATAACGCTTCTGTGCCGGAGTATGCACGAAGAACAGAATAGCCCTCTTGCACCAGCACTTCTCTCAGCATATCTCCAATATGAATATCATCATCTATGATTGCGATTGTTTTCATTCTCGTTCCTCGTCAATTTCCTTTTATAGTTCAAACGCTACTATCGTTTCCTTTGGCAACTTCTCGTTTTCGCAGTTTAGAAGGTAGGCTATTGCCTTGTTCGCAAAGCGGTTTGTTTTCATTGTATCCCAATCGGCAAGTCGGACTATTTCTGATGTGCCGTTCTCAAAATCAAATGAAATCTGGCCCCATTCGCCGTCGCAGTCTGCTTGGTATTCGTAGATTGCGGTGGCGATTTTCTTTTTTCGTTTGGTCTTGGATTTCTGTTTCAAGCGGACAGCATGGATTGCGCCCTCGGCAACCAACAATTCTGTCAGTTTGTCCACTGCTCTGCGGTAGGCTCGCTCCGCACCGCTGGCAGTGCTGCCCTCAAACATTACAGCCAGTTCCTCAAAGGTGGGACGGTCTTTCCATGAGCCGACATGCCCGCAGGTCATGCAGATTGCCAGCCGCTTTTCAAGCAAGGTCTGTTCCCGGTAGTTCAGCTTATCAAAAGCTCGCTGCACCTTTTCTGCCTGTATGCCGTTCCAGAGGATGTCGGAGTAGTTCCAAGTATCATCAAGAGCAACATCTTCGCCCGTTTCCTCGCCGTCCTCATCTGTCACATAGAATGGTTGCTGATTGCGGATACCTCGAACAACTCTCAGATCTTCCGCAAGGGCAAAGTCACAGTTATACTTTTTGGAAAACTCGCTGACCGCATCCTTGGTGTTATGGTACAGCCAAGCCATTGACCGCACCATTTTATAATTGGTCAGAGAGGATACCGACCATTTTTCTTCGCCCATGCGGAAGCGGAGCATAGCATCCCGGATGAACGGGAAAATGTATGTAGCATACTCCGCACCCTTGGCAGGATCATAGTCCATCAGCTTTTGGAGCATTTGTTCCCTGCAGGAGAGCTTTATATCTATAAAACGGTCTGTATCGTACAGATCGCCGCCATCCACACCCCAAAAGCCTTTGATGCGCTTATTGAGCTGTGGCTCATAATGGTGGAGGAAGAACGAGAAATATATCAAATTCTTTTCCCGCAAGGCAGACAGGATATATTCATTCAGACTGCCCACCGCTGGCGGCTCCGGTTCCAGTTGGAAGATGCGCTCTGCCATATAGGGAATGATACCATCACCGTGCGGATTGACAGCGTATTTTGGTATGTATCCGGTCATATTCCATGTAAAATCACTTAGCATAGCGCACCTCCTTTCAACGTCCAATTTCAAATTTATTTCTTTTTCTTACTCGCAAAAATTGCAATTATACAGAAAACCAAGAAAAACAAAAATCCTATTTTCATTGACTGTTCCTCCTAACAAATTCAAATGCACTTTTGGGCTTCTTTCTTCAAAGCAACCTGTTCCATTTCTTTCTCATAAGTTCCCTTGGCATAAGCGACATTACTTTTTGCCCGGAGCATCTTATCTTTCGCCAGTTTCTTCATAACCTCTGCTAAATCCTCATCCAGTTTGCCACGCTTGATATAGCGGTTTATGGTATTCAGCCGCTTTTCGTATATCTGGATAACAGGATGATCGTCTGCAAGCTCCCGTTGTTCTCTGCCTTTCAGATTGCCGATCTGTCGGCAGGTGCGGTGTAGCTTGTCCCCCGGCGCATAGCCGCCGCAGTATTTGGTGTGCCTTGCGTTGGTTGTCAGAAACCATTTGCCGCAAATTTTACATTTCTTCGGTGCATGACCGACACACAAGCCCTCAAAGAGATCAGACCGGAACATCCCCACAAAGGATACATAATGGATTCGCTTGACGAGCTTTGCAACTTTTTCGCCGGGACGGATGACCGATACATACTGAACGGAATTGTTCAGGGTAGACATCCAGGCATTGCCCTCCGTGATAGAGAACTCCGGCGGGAAATAGCTGCCGAACATTCTGGCGAAGCCCTCTGCGGTACGGTCTGCTTCATTTCCGTCTGATTTTTCCGCAAAATCAAGCATTGCGGTTTGGTATTCCCCAAGGGAGTATGCCAGATGCCCGAATACAGCAGTATATCGTTGGAGCATCATTGCATCGGCATAGTTCGGGATTTCTTCAAACTGCAAGGAATTAGTTGCGGCTTTTATGGCAAACTCCATATATTTTAGCGCATTGTCCGCAGTAAAGACTTTTTCAATCCGTTCTCTATGTTTTGGAATATTCATATTGGAGAACGGCGGCGTTTCGCTGAGAATATCCACCATTGTCAGCACAGCTTCCTTTGCCATAGGAAAGAGTGCGGAAGCATCCTGTCCGGCGTTTAACATTCCAAGCAGTAGATTGATTTTCTCGCATTGCTCGTTCATTCTTGCGAGGGTATCCGCAGGAACATTCAGCGCATCACAGGCAAGAGTACCGATAGGAAATATTTTGCCCTCATATATGACCGTATCCTGCCAAAAATCCAATGTCATCAGTTCTTGATTCATGCTTGCCCTCCTGTCCTGTTTTTTGATTTTTATAATTATATCATGCAAATGTGAATAAAGAAAGACCACTGACCAATTTGTACAGATTTTGGTCAGCGGTCGGTATCATTTTGATCCTGTAAGGATTACCACTTGTCGATTTTTGATTTTACTTTACGCTTGATCTCAAACCAAACACTATTTGAGTGGTTATCATTATGCACTAAGATTTCGTAAGCCTCCATTACACCAGCAGAAAATACAACGCCAAATATTCCAACTGCCAAAGCCAGAAAGACGATAACATGATAATCTGTCCACGGAAATATTCCTCGAACAGTAACCGCAAGTACCAAAAGACCAGCGATAAACAGAACAGTGCTGACAATGGCAACAATAACATACTTTCTCTTGCGTGAAAGATATTCGGTTGTCAGCCCTTTCAAAAAATCGTAGTCAAAAAGAAGCGGCTCCCGTTTCAAAACCTTGTATTCGTCTTTCGATACAAACATTGATACTACGATAGCGATAATTCCAGCAAGGATAAAGCAGGACATTCCCAAAAGCAGTCCCATTGAAGGGGTACGGTTAAATGCAATGTAGGGGATACCGGATAACGCAAACAGAGCACACCCTGAACCGAAAAATTTGCTTGTTTTCTTTTCGTTCCCGATATAGCCAACAGCCATTTCACGACTTACATAGTATCCTTTTTCTTCTGCCCCTGTTTCTGTTTTTTCATCTTTCAGCAAGAAGTCAATGGAGACCTCAAAGACATTAGAGAGCATTAACAACTTCTCTGTTTCTGGATACCCTTGATTGTTCTCCCACTTGCTGATTGCTTGTCGGGTTGTTCCCACGAGTTCTGCAAGAGCTTCTTGAGAGAGACCCTTTTCCTTTCTGAGTTTGTAGATTTTTTCGCCTAAATTCATAGGTGTTACCTCCTTTGGTTTTGATAGCATAATTCTACCAAAGCGAGGTGTCATTATCTAT
>OGHK01001214.1_pt1 | contig 23472 bp, 15 predicted proteins | sample 1571411 | NCBI WGS metagenome assembly OGHK01 (sample SAMEA2582043, study PRJEB24529) | metagenome | biome: Human gut stool | place: China | collected 2011 | reverse complement strand
CGTGCTCTCCTGAATGGACGGGCCGTTTTTCTGTATCTGCCAGCCGTTGTAATTCGTGCCATCGTAGGACAGCACAAGAGCGATATTTTTTTTCATAGCATTACCTGTTGAAAAGAGTTGAGAGTGAAGAGCTGAGAGTGAAAAATTCTTCACTCCTCACTCTGCGTTAAAGTCCGAAATGTCTGAGGGCAATGACAGCCGCAAACAGCACCGCAACGAGCAGCAGGGCGCAGACGTCCACGCGGGCAATCTTCAGCTGGCGCATACGGGTGCGGCCGACGTCGCCGCGGTAGAGGCGGCACTCCATGGCGGTAGCCAGCTCGTCCGCGCGGCGGAACGCCGAGATAAACAGCGGAACGAGAATCGGAATCATCGCCTTGGCACGCTGAATGAGGTTGCCGGAGTCAAAATCGGCGCCGCGCGCCTTCTGCGCGGAGATGATCTTCTCGGTTTCCTCGATGAGGGTCGGGATAAAACGCAGTGCGATCGACATCATCATGGACAGCTCGTGCACCGGTACATGCAGCTTCTTGAGCGGCCCGAGCAGACGCTCCAGACCGTCGGTCAGCTGGATGGGCGAGGTGGTGTAGGTCAGCATGGAGGTCGCGATGATGAGCAGCATCAGGCGCAGCACCATGAAAATCGCCATGCGGATGCCCTGCGTGCTGATGTGCAGGAACTTCCACTGCCAGATGTAGTCGCCCGGCGTGTAGAACAGGTTGAGCACGGCGGTAAAGAGCACTATCAGCAGAATAGGCTTGAGGCCGCGCACGACCATCTTGGGCGAAATGTGAGAAATCGCAATAATCACCGCGAGAAAAGCGATGATAAGCGCATACGAAACCGGTCCCTGCGCAAGAAACAGCAGCACAATGAAGGCAACGGTCAGAATGATCTTCACACGCGGGTCAAGCCGGTGAACGGCGCTGTTTCCGGGGAAGAACTGACCGATGGTAATATCCTTGAGCATCAGTGTGCGCCTCCTTTCTTTCGGCAGGCACGCAGCGCGTCCATCGCCTGCGCGACCGTGTAGACCGAGGTATCAACGTCATAGCCGCGCTTTTTCAGCTCAAGCATGACCTTAGTGATCATCGGAATGTCAAGACCTGCCGCTACGATTTCGTCGGCATGCGAAAAGACCTCGCGCGGTGTGTCGCAGAACAGAACCTTGGCGTGGTTCATCACGAGCAGGCGGTCGGCAATCTGAGAAATATCCTCCATCGAGTGCGAAACGATAAGGATGGTCGCGCCCGACTGCGCATGGTAGTTACGCACTAGCTCGAAAATCTCGTCGCGGCCGGCGGGGTCCAGACCTGCGGTCGGCTCGTCGAGCACGAGGAAGTTGGGATTACGCATCAATACCGTACACAGGTACAGGCGGCGGCGTTCTCCCCCACTCAGTTTATATACATAACTATGCTGTGTTTCGGGAGTAAACAGAAAATGTTGCAGGAACTGGGATGCGGTCAGTTTCTTGCCATTTCCCAATTCGATGACTTCGGCAATATCCTGCACCACGTCGATGACCTTCATTTGCTCGTCAAACTTCAGGCCGTCCTGAGAATAGTATCCGAAACGGACTGTCTCACCGATATCCAGTGTTCCACTGTCCGGCTTCTGTTCGCCCATCAGTATTTTAATGAACGTGGACTTTCCCGTACCATTGTTTCCCACGATGCCCATCTTCTCATAACGGGCAAAGATATACGAGAAATCTTCCAGAATCTTCAAATCACCGAAACGCTTGTACAGATGATCCGCCTCAAAAATCTTGGAGCCGATGTAAGAGGCTTTCATATCCAGTTTCACATTGCCGTCGTTGAAACGCTGCTTCGCCACTTTCTCCAGTTCGTAGAAAGCTTCTTCCCGATAACGCGCTTTATGTCCGCGTGCCTGGGGCATACGGCGCATCCACTCCAGCTCTGTGCGGTACAAGTTATTGGCGCGGGCTATTTCGGCATTGGTAGCCTCGATACGCTCCTGCCTCTTTTCCAAGTAATAGCTGTAGTTCCCTTTATATGAATAGACCTGCTGATTGTCTATCTCGATAATTTCAGAGCAGACGCGGTCCAGGAAATAACGGTCGTGCGTCACCATGAGCAGACTGATGTTTCCCCGGCCGAGATACCCCTCCAGCCACTCCGTCATATCCAGATCAAGATGGTTGGTAGGCTCGTCCAAAATCAGGAAATCGGGCTCGGTTATCAGCACATTCGCCAAAGCCACCCGTTTCAACTGACCTCCGGAAAGATGTTTGATCTGCTGGCTGAAGTCCCGGATTTTTAATTGAGAAAGGATTTGTTTCGCCTTCCGTTCATAATCCCATGCCTTTTCGTGCTCCATCCGTGCCAACAGCTCTTCCAGTCCCGGATTGCCTTCGGTTTCCATGCAGCTTTCATATTCTTTGATGAGTTCCACCGTGCTGTTTCCGTGATAGAAACAGGCTTCGAGCACGGTCAGGTCTTCGGGATAATGTGGGTCTTGCTCCAAATAGCCCACCCGCAAATCACGACGAAAGACGATGCTTCCTTCATCATATCCCTCCTTACCGGCTATTATATTAAGTAAGGTAGTCTTGCCTGTACCGTTCTTTGCTATCAGACCGATGCGTTGTCCTTCGGCCACTCCAAATGAAATCTTCCGGAACAATACCAAGTCACCGAATGACTTGGTAAGCCCGTCTACTTGCATATATGGGGTCATTATTTGTCTATTTATTTAAATCATCCAACACTGCCTCCGCCTCTCGCTTAATTTTCCTGAATTCGGATTTCAAGTCGCAGGGAAGTCCCTTTTTAGCTTGTCCCCACACCAGTGCGGCAGGGTCCAGCACCATATCCGAACACATAAACTGCAAGGCGGGATATTCTTTCTGTCCCTCAATGACAGTCACCCATTCCATACCTTCCATCTCATTCACCAGAATGGCTCCGAAGGCAATACCGAAATTCTCCCACGCCATACGCTGCTGGGTCTGGAAACGTCCGCTGTCCATTACCTGCTGTATACTGTCAATATCGCTCTCCGACGCAGTGAAATCCTTGGTGAGTTGCTTTTTAATCGTGGTAGAAGCCCACTCAAAGGCGGTGTTCACCTCCCCGATTTCCAAGACACGGATCGGAATGATCTCACGCGGGTGACTTACACCTTCTTTGCGGATCTGCAAAGACCGGATGATTTCTTCTGCCGGATGCTTGTCACCTCCTTTGGACACGGTAAAAGAACATTCGAAAGAAAGATCCCCCTCTCCTGTCACCCAGATATGAGTGGTGTACCAGGCGCCTTCTTCCTGAAAAGTTTCCGCGCTGTAAGCACAATCCCACTTGCCCACTTTCACCAGGGTGGAAGAAGTATTTTCTTTCAATTCGTATGCGATGCACTGCGGACCATAGTCAGCCGCTTCATCCTTATAGGCCGATATGCGGAAATTACCTGTCCACCGGTCAGGATTATAGAATAAAAAACTCTCTTCTGTATCTTCAAACTCGTGCCAGCCCATCGGGTATTCCAATGAGAACCAGCCACCGGGAGAAATGTATTTCATAGTCTCTATCTTTTTAATTCATTACTAACGGAAACGATCGTCTTACTTTACCGGCAATATCTCAATCCAGTAATCATCAGGATCATTGATGAAATACAAGCCCATAGCGGTGTTCTCGAAGCAAACGCATCCCATTTCCTTATGGAATTTACGGACTTCGTCATAATCACCTTCCACACGCAGACACAGATGGCTTTCGTTCTCACCCAACTCGTATGGCTGGGTATGGTCACGCAACCAGGTCAGTTCCAACAAGAAATTGCTGTGGTCATCGGCCATATACACCAGCACGAAGGAACCGTCCGAAGCTTCCTTACGATGAGACTCATGCAAACCTAACGCTGTTTCATAAAACTTGATACTCTTGTCCAGATCAGTTACATTGATATTGAAATGATCAAATCTTCCTTTTACTTTCATATTGTGTTATTCTTTTGTTATTCAATCTCTATTTTTTGTCCGCGATGTGTCAATGACACAAAACGCACTCCATGCGCTTCGGCAAAGTCGCGGAAAGCATTTGCCTTGGCATACTCCGGTGTGAAATGCATGGGTACAAAGATATGAGTTTTTATCTTTGTTACAAACTGTCCGGCACCCCGCATGTATTCTTTTCCCAAACGGGGGTCAACGGGAAACATCGCCACATCCACTTCGGGCGTATAGGCGTAAAGATCATCCAGCTCATGCAGGAAATTCTTCTCGGCTCCCTTCCACTCCGCCTCGGTACTCTCGTCCATCCAATGCCAGTTATTCAAATCACCGGCATGAAAAATCTTTTTTCCACTTGCCTGAAGCAAAAACGATACTCCCACATCCGTGGAACCGAAAGCACGCACGCTCAATGTTTCATCCTTATATTCCTCTCCTTTTTTCAGCCAGACGGCATCTTCTTTCTGCGCCCTGCGATGACGCAAAATGTCTTTCGAGAAAATATAGATAATATCCGGCCGCTGTTCACGCCATTGCAATACCTCTTTATTAAAATGATCCGGATGAAAATGACTGGCCAGCACATACAGTTTTCCGGGTCTCCGCAATAATTCGCTGTGTACGGTTCCTTCCGGCATTCCCGCCTCTTGATTGCTGAAAGTCCCATCCATCAACCGGTTCAAATCCGCCTGCGCCTGTCCATCCTCCGAATCACGGTAATAATCCATGATTACAGTAAAGCCATCGCCTGACAAGGCGAATCCGCTATGATATATATAAGTAAGTTCCATATCCATACAACAAATTTATTTACCGATAGGTTGCACCTGCGCACGGGTCTTTTTATCAATCTCCAGAAACATATAATTCACTTTACCCGAATGTATCAGGGAGTCATTCTCCCGGTATTTCCTCGTAGCGTATTCCTTTGATTTCTCGTAGGTCAGTTTCGACATCTGGTTCTGGGATTTGCCCACCATGGTAGAATCCAGCTTCTCATCCGGAAAGAAATCATCCAGATTCACATCCCCTATCATCGTGGTTTCCAGAAAATTCATATTCTTATGTGATTTGTCCGTGTAATAACCCACAAACATATGTCCCGGAATACGCACCAGGATAGGATTGATATTGATGGCTTTCATCAGTGAGGCCAGCAACACGCTGCCATCCACACAGTTTATCTGCGAGGATTCCAGCGCATCGTCCAAGGTACGGACGCGCTGTGTATAAACCACATTGGACGAAAGACTGGTATTGGTGGTGGAGCTGTACTTAAAGTTCCGCTTTTGCAACACATTCCACAATGCATAGACCTGTTTGTCCACATTCTCCGACTGGTGTGCATTACCTTGATACCCAAGAAAACGATTGACGATACGTGTATCCAAGGCTTCACGCAATAATTTGTCAATCTGAGGATGCTCCTCGTTGACGTAGGCCGCAAAAAACTCTCCCGTATCGTGAAACTTCATTTTATCGTCCACATATCCTAAAGGGCACTCATTGATACTGCGCATCGAGATGGTTTTCAAACGCTGTGGAAGTTCTTTCTTATTCAATTCCGCCTTGACGGAGATGCTAACGGGCACTGCCTGATTATTATCACGCAAAGCCTGATAGTTCCATATAATATCCGGGAAAACCAGATATTCTTTCCCCGCCTTGGGTAAAATAAACTCAGATACAGACTGAGAGAAAAAAGGAGTCTCGGCCACTTCTATACGCAATTTGCTATTGGCATAACTGTTCTTCAGCCGGATGGCGATACACGACTTGGGATTTCCGATATAATCGGAATCGGCAGGTACGATTAAACTGGCATCTGTGGTTGCGGTAGAAAGAATGGTTGCAGGGAAAATATTACCACCCAGCTGGTCGGTAATCTCGAACCCGGATTTAAAAGGCTCATACCGATAAATAAAGACTGAAAATGCCATTACCAGTATAGCAGATAATATTAATGTGGACCATTGCCACTTGTTCAGTTGTTTCATATTCCACTTTTCTACGCTATCTGTTAATCAGTTGTTTTTATGATTCCCCATCCACCATCATTCACTACAGACTACACTGATTGACACAGGTTCCATATCAAGCAATTGCTTTTCAATAGAAATAATCTGCATCAATCCGTGCAATCGGTGGCGAAAAGCTCGTTATCTCACTGCGATACTCTCTATCTCCACAAGCGCTCCTTTCGGCAAAGCCTTAACAGCTACAGCAGAACGGGCAGGGAAATCTCCTTCGAAATACTTGGCATAAACAGCGTTCATTTCAGCAAACAAAGACATATCTGCCAAAAATACGGTTGTTTTTACGATATTAGCGGTAGTCAGACCGGCTTCTGCCAATACATTCTTGATATTCTCAAAAACCTGGGTAGTCTGTTCAGTCACTCCTCCCGGAACAAATTCACCGGTAGCAGGATCAACGGGAATCTGACCTGACAGGAATACCATACCATTCACTTCAACAGCTTGACTGTAAGGACCTATAGCAGCAGGAGCCTTTTCTGTAAAAATCACTTTTTTCATCTTTTCTCTATTTATAATTAAGTAAAAATCAAATTTGACGGGCTAAATTAGTATTTTTTTCGCTATTTCATGCAGACTCTGCTGAACAATCTGACCTATTTTTACGTTCATTTAACATCAGGGTTTTCACAGACAGAAAGGATGTTTCCCCACGTCGTTTTTTTTATTAATTTCATTAAATTCGGCAAAAAATCTTCTGTAATATGCATGAGATTAAAAAAAAATATCTACTTTTGTCCTCGGTAAATACGTCAGTTCCCTATCCGGGAAAGTCTGTTTACTTCCTGATAACAATCAAAACAACATCAATCCCATAATCGTAATTATGAGTGCATTTCCCCCTTCTAACACATTTTTGTGTAGATTGCGCTCCTTAATTATACCATTAAAAGATTATAAAGAAATATATTACTAATAACTATACTCTATGTATAACATTATTCAATTAAACGACAAAGACTTGTCGGAATTACAATCGATTGCCAAAGAGTTGGGTATCAAGAAAACAGACTCTCTAAAAAAAGAAGATCTGGTTTATAAAATTCTGGACGAGCAAGCCATAGTCGGAGCAACCCAAAAAGTAGCGGCAGAAAAAGCCAATGAAAGTCAACCCCGTAAAAGATCACGTATCAACGTTAAAAAAGACGGTGACAAGGTCTATACTGCAACCAAGGACAAGGCACAGAAACTGGAAGCCAATACCCCGCAGCCTGCCGCCGCAGCTGCCGAAACAGTAAAAGAGACTGCTCCTGTAGCGGTAACACCACAAACAGAAGCCGTGGCCGAAACAAGCGCGGAAGAAAAAACACCTAAAAAAAGAGGACGCAAACCGGGTAGTAAGAAAGTAACAGCCAAGACAGAAGAACAACCTGCAACGAAAACGAAAGAAACTGCAAAAGAGGAAGTGAAAGCTGAAGCACCGGCGAAACCGACACCCAAAAAAGCAAAAAAAGAAGAAACACCGGCTATTCCCGAAGAAAAAGAAGTGATTCTTCCCGAACTGGAATTCGGCAGTGAAACCGATGATTTTATTCCCATCGAGGATCTTCCTTCAGAAAAAATAGAACTTCCTACTGAGTTGTTCGGCAAATTTGAGGCTACCAAAGTAGAAACACCGGCTCCGGTACAGACACCTGCCCCCAAATTCCAACCACGCCAGCAGCGCGATCAAAATCAGAAGTACAACAATCCGCGCAACAATAATTACAACAATCCTCGTCAGGCAAACAATAATAACAATACGACGGCTGAGGGAGAAGCGTCTGCCAGCATTCCTCAACAACCGGAACGCAAACAGGTGGAAAAGCCTTACGAATTTGAAGGTATCCTGACCGGTACCGGGGTATTGGAAATCATGCCCGACGGATACGGTTTCCTCCGTTCATCCGATTACAACTATCTTTCCTCACCCGATGATATTTACGTTTCACAATCGCAAATAAAACTGTTCGGTTTGAAGACCGGTGATGTAGTGGAAGGCTCTATCCGTCCGCCCAAAGAAGGAGAAAAATATTTCCCGTTGGTAAAGGTGGAAAAGATAAACGGTCTGGATCCCGGATTGGTACGTGACCGCGTTCCGTTTGATCACCTGACCCCGCTGTTCCCCGATGAAAAGTTCAAACTTTGCAAAGGGGGATATAGTGATAACCTTTCAGCCCGTGTGGTAGATATGTTCTCACCTATCGGTAAAGGACAGCGTGCTTTGATTGTGGCGCAGCCCAAAACCGGTAAGACGATCCTGATGAAAGACATCGCTAACGCAATCGCAGCCAACCATCCGGAAACGTACATGATCATGCTGCTTATTGACGAACGTCCCGAAGAAGTGACAGATATGGCGCGCAGCGTAAATGCCGAAGTGATCGCTTCTACATTTGACGAACCGGCAGAACGTCACGTAAAGATTGCAGGTATCGTACTGGAAAAAGCGAAACGCATGGTAGAATGCGGTCACGATGTGGTAATCTTCCTCGACTCTATCACCCGACTGGCACGTGCATACAATACGGTTTCTCCTGCTTCCGGCAAGGTATTATCCGGTGGTGTGGATGCAAATGCCCTGCATAAGCCCAAACGTTTCTTCGGTGCTGCCCGTAACATTGAAAACGGTGGCTCGCTGACCATTATCGCAACCGCACTGATTGACACCGGTTCCAAGATGGATGAAGTAATCTTCGAAGAATTCAAGGGTACAGGTAACATGGAACTCCAGCTGGACCGCAACTTGAGCAACAAACGTATCTTCCCGGCAGTAAACATCGTGGCATCAAGCACCCGCCGCGACGACTTGCTGCTCGACAAGACTACTTTGGACCGTATGTGGATTCTTCGCAAGTATCTGGCAGATATGAATCCTATCGAAGCCATGGATTTCGTAAAGAGTCGTTTGGAAAATACCAAAGACAACGAAGAATTCCTGATGAGCATGAACTCATAAAAAATAAATCTCTTTTATTAAATGACGCAGGCTATACCTTTTCATTAAGGTATGGCCTGTTTTTTATTATACTTCAATCAATATATCAATGCATCAATTTGCTAATATGCCCATGACCACGCAGAGTAGAATGCAGCAAATTGACACATTGGCAAATTATCCAATGGGTACAAAACCTGATTCCTTCCGTCTGATTAAAAAGACCTTTAAATCCGGAGAACCCATGAAAACAAAAATAATCTGCTTTATCGCATTTGTCAGTTATACCTTTTATTTAACCGCAGGAGATATTTATGTTTCTCCCTACGGTAACGACAATGCTGCCGGTACACGCCAATCTCCCCTCCAGACTCTGGAACAAGCCATCAAGCAAGCGCGCGAATGGAGAAGATTGCAATCACCCGAAACAACCGGAGGCATAAATATCCTATTGGAGGAAGGAATATACCCACAATATAAAAGCCTGTTCATCCGCCCCGAAGATAGCGGGACAACAGACTCTCCCACCCGTATCACCGCTGTTCCCAATGCCCGTGTAGTCTTAAGTGGCGGAGTTCCTGTGACAGATTGGGAACAAGGATGCAAAGATACCAGAATACCAGAAACACTTAGAAATAAAATATGGGTAGCGGAAGCGCCCCGTATGGGAAACAGGATATTGGAAACCCGGCAAATGTGGGTCAACGGAACAAAAGCACAGCGGGCCGCACAGTTTCCCGACGGAGTAATGGAACGCATGATTGATTTTAACCCTGAGGAAGAGACGATCACCATTCCCACTCCACAAACAGCAGGGTTGAATGCCGCTTCACAAGTAGAGATGATCGTTCACCAACGTTGGGCCATCGCCATACTGAGAGTGAAGGAAATGATTACTGAAGGGGCAAATACAATCGTCCGTTTTCATGATCCCGAAAGCCGGTTGGAGTTTGCCCATCCCTGGCCTCAACCTGTCATTGACGGAGAAAAAGGAAACTCCTCCTTTTGTCTGGTCAATGCTCTGGAACTATTGGACCAGCCCGGAGAATGGTATCAGGATTACCCTTCCGGACGCATCTATTATTACCCGCGTCCTCACGAAGACATGACGAAGGCGCAAGTCATTATTCCGGCTTTAGAGACTTTACTGACTATAAGCGGAACTTTGGAACGCCCGGTAAGGAATATACATTTTCAAAATATATCTTTCGAACATACTTCATGGATGCGCCCCTCTTATCAAGGACACGTTACATTGCAAGGAGGCTTCCATCTGCTGGATGCTTACAAACTACCCATACCGGGGCTGCCCGAAAAAGCGGAACTGGAAAACCAGGCATGGATAGGCAGACCCGAAGCTGCAATACAGATAAAATGCGGCAATAACATAAACTTCAACCACTGCACATTCCAGCATTTAGCAGCCACCGGAGTAGATTATGAACGCGCCGTATCGACTTCCATTGTCGAGAATTGCCATTTCACCGATATTGGTGGCACAGCCTTACTGGTGGGCACCTTTCCCGATGAAGGATTTGAAACCCATGTGCCTTATACACCTTTTCATGAACAGGAATTATGTACGGGAATCACCATACGGAACAACCTGATTGAGGAAGTGACCAATGAAGATTGGGGAGGTGTAGGCATCGGAGCCGGATATGTAAAGAATATCCATATCGTACATAATGAAGTCTGCCACGTCAATTACTCAGGTATCTGTGTGGGCTGGGGATGGACCCTGCTGGAAAGCGGAATGAGCGGCAACCGGATTGAAGCCAATTACGTCCACCACTTTGCCCGGAGGCTGTATGATGCAGGAGGACTTTATACCCTCTCCAACCAACCCAGCTCCGTAATGCGCAATAACCGGATTGAACATTTAATTGACGCGCCCTACGCTACCAACGACCGTGCGTTTTACATCTACTTTGATGAAGCGACGGATGGCTATACCGTAGAAAACAACTGGTGTCCGTCCGAACGTTTCGACTCCAACCGTCCGGGACCTCATAATGTGTGGAAGAAGAATGGTCCGCAAGTAGATGAAAGTATAAAGCAAAAGGCAGGGAGGGTCGCTGTAGGTGGGGTGTCACAACCAAGAATCATTATAAAAACAAAATAACAAAAAGAGAATGAAACCAACCAATTACCACTTATTCGATTTTCTGGACTTTGATCCCGATCTGTCAAGAGACGAATCATTATGGAAAGCATACAAGCCCACCTCTGTCTATGAAAAAGACGGGGATATCTGTATAAACGTCCCTTTTCAAAAGCAAGTGCTCTCTAACGATATGGCACCCGATACGGCATCGCCCCGTGAAGAATATACGCTGGTCATCCGTCAGTACACCTCAGGTATCACCCGACTCTTTATCGGATTCGGTGAAGAAAGCATGACGGATCAGTCGGAAATGCTCCAATTCAGTGACCGGGTAAAGAAACTCCCTTTGCAAGTGACACAAACAGAAGGGGAATGGTTGATCACGACCCAAGACGGAATCCAACGGGCACTTATCCATGTAAAGCCCCCGGTACTGGACCGTTGGAGCGAACTGCTGCCCGATCCTCAAGAGACCTTGGATCTTCGCCTTTACCCCGACGGCAAACGTGAAATCCGACTGGCTGCCTACGACCACTTCTCCCCTCCCCGTTACGATGCGCTGCCACTGGCATTCTGCAAACGAAACGGAGTGAAGGAACGTGCCACCCTTTCCTTTGAATCAAAACCCGATGAATGTTTTGCCGGAACAGGGGAACGCTTTGCCAAAATGGACTTAAGCGGACAAACGTTCTTCTTAAAGAACCAGGACGGACAAGGTGTGAACAACCGCCGTACCTATAAGAATATTCCTTTCTACCTCTCCAGCCGGATGTATGGAACATTCTATCACACCTGTGCCCACAGCAAACTGTCACTGGCCGGGCAGTCCACCCGCTCGGTACAGTTCCTGAGCGACCAGGCCATGCTGGATGTCTTCGTCATAGCAGGCGACACCATGGAAGAAATCCTCCGGGGTTATCGGGATCTGACCGGATATCCTTCCATGCCTCCCCTCTGGAGTTTCGGCATCTGGATGAGCCGCATGACTTATTTCAGTGCTGATGAAGTAAATGAGATATGCGACCGGATGCGTGCCGAACATTACCCCTGTGATGTCATCCATCTGGATACCGGCTGGTTCAAGACCGACTGGCTGTGCGAATGGAAATTCAACGAAGAACGCTTTCCCGATCCCAAAGGGTTCATCCAAGGACTGAAGAAAAAAGGATATCGCGTGTCCTTATGGCAACTCCCCTACGTGGCGGAGAACGCCGAACAGATAGACGAAGCACGCAAAAACGATTATATAGCTCCGCTGACAAAGAAACAAGATTCGGAAGGTTCCAATTTCTCCGCTTTGGACTATGCCGGAACCATTGACTTCACTTATCCCAAAGCAACCGAATGGTATAAAAGACTGCTGAAGAATCTGCTGGATATGGGCGTGACCTGCATCAAAACCGATTTTGGAGAAAACATCCACATGGATGCCCTCTATAAAGGCATGAAACCCGAATTGCTGAACAACCTGTATGCATTGCTTTATCAAAAAGCCGCCTACGAAATAACAAAAGACGTAACCGGTGACGGCATCGTATGGGCACGCTCGGCATGGGCGGGATGCCAGCGCTATCCGCTGCATTGGGGAGGCGACTCATGCAGTTCATGGGATGGAATGGCAGGCTCGCTGAAAGGCGGTTTGCATTTCGGGCTTTCCGGTTTCGCCTTCTGGAGTCATGATGTCCCCGGATTCCACACATTGCCCAACTTCATGAACTCTATAGTGGACGATGATGTATATATGCGCTGGACACAATTCGGTGTATTCTCCTCCCACATCCGTTATCACGGAACAAACAAACGCGAGCCGTGGCATTATCCCGCTATCGCACCCATGATAAAAAAGTGGTGGAAGTTGCGCTATACGCTTATACCTTATATTGTAGAACAAAGCCGTAAGGCCATCGCAAGCGGAGCACCTCTCTTGCAAGCTCTGATTTTTCATCACCCCGAAGACAAATTGTGCTGGCACATCGACGATGAATACTATTTTGGTAACGACTTCCTGGTAGCCCCGGTCATGAACAGCGAGAACCGCCGGGATGTCTATCTGCCCGAAGGGAAATGGGTGAATTTCTTCACAGGCGAACGCTTGGAAGGGGGACGCTGGCTGAAGAATCTGGATATCCCCTTGGACGAAATGCCCGTATATGTACGTCAAGGAGCGACCATCCCCGTTTATCCGGATGAAGTGGAATGCACGGACGATATGGATTTAAGCAAAAGCATCGGTCTGCACATAGACCCTCATTTTAAAGGAATATTTAAGAACTGACGAATATGGAAACTTGGAAAACGAATTTAGACGAGACAAAGAAACGATATATAGATTGGTGGAACCATAAAGGAATCATACTGAACATGTGGGAGCACTTTCAGGAAGATGTGAAACCTCATGCGGATATCCCTGCACCCTCCCCGGCAAAAGACCTGAATCAGAAATGGTTCGATCCGCAATGGCGTGCAGAATACCTGGACTGGTACGTGGCACACAGCAGTCTGAAAGCAGATATCCTGCCGGTAGCCAATACCCAGTTAGGCCCCGGTTCATTGGCAGCCATCTTGGGCGGCGTGTTCGAAGGAGGGGAAGATACCATTTGGATTCATCCCGATCCCGATTTCAACGATGAGATTGTTTTCAATCCCGAGCATCCCAACTGGATATTGCATAAAGAATTGCTGAAGGCATGCAAGGCGAAAGCAAACGGTCACTATTACGTAGGAATGCCCGACTTGATGGAAGGTCTGGACGTACTGGCCGCCTTGAAAGGTACAGACAAAGTTTTGCTGGATACCGTGATGCAGCCCGAAGTGCTGGAACAGCAAATGCAACAAATCAATGATATCTATTTCAAAGTCTTTGATGAACTTTACGACATCATCCGTGAAGGGGACGAAATGGCTTTCTGCTATTTTTCTTCATGGGCTCCCGGTAAAATGAGCAAATTACAAAGCGATATTTCTACCATGATCAGCGAAGATGATTATCGTCGTTTTGTACAACCCTTTATCCGCGAACAATGTCAAAAAATAGACTATACCTTGTATCATCTGGACGGTGTGGGCGCCATGCATCACCTGCCCGCCCTTCTTGAAATTGAGGAACTGAATGCCATTCAATGGACTCCGGGCGTAGGTGAGCCACAAGGAGGATCACCCAAATGGTACGACCTTTACAAGAAGATCCTTGCCGGAGGCAAAAGCATCATGGCTTGTTGGGTAACCTTGGACGAACTGAAACCCTTGCTGGACAATATCGGTGCGGACGGTGTGCATCTGGAAATGGATTTCCATAACGAGAGAGAAGTGGAACAAGCGATGCGCATTGTCGAAGAATACTCCTCTTCTTCCTCTGACGTATCCAAAGAAGACCTTTCGAAAGAAGAAGCCGCTGCAACAAAACAAGAAACAATCGTCGTCAAAGACTCTGCGGCAGCCGGGAATGAAGCCTTGAAACCTTTGTTCAATGCCATTGTGGACGGAAAGCTGGAACCGGCCGTAGAAGTAACCAAGAAAGCCATCGCCGAAGGAGTACAGCCCCAGGAAATTATCAACAACTACATGATAAAGGCTATGGGCGAAGTGGGACAACGCTTCCAGGACGGAAAAGCGTTCGTGCCCCAACTGCTGATGGCAGGACGCGCCATGAAGGGAGCTTTGGAACTTCTGAAGCCTTTATTGCAAGGGAGTGCCTCGACCACCATAGGCAAGGTAGTCATCGGGACCGTGAAAGGCGACTTGCATGATATCGGCAAGAACCTAGTGGCTTCCATGCTGGAAGGTTGCGGCTTTGAGGTAATCAACATAGGCATAGATGTATCTTGCGACAAATTTGTGGAAGAAGTCAAGAAAAACAAGGCAGACATCCTGTGCATGAGCGCCTTGCTGACAACAACCATGACTTATATGCAGGAGGTGATCAACGCTTTGGAAGCAGCCGGTATCCGTCATCAGGTAAAAGTAATGATAGGCGGCGCTCCGGTAAGCCAGGGATTTGCCGATGAAATAGGTGCGGACGGGTATAGCGACAATGCCAATACGGCCGTAGCGGTAGCCAAGGAACTGATGGGGCTTCATAAATAAACGGAATATTCATCTTAATCTGATACATGAATTATGCACGCTAATTATTTAGATACGTTAGATTGGGGCATTCTTATTGCCTACTTTCTGATTCTTATAGGCATCGGTATATGGGCCAGCCTGAAACGCAAAAAAGGCAGCAGCCTTTTTCTCGCCGAGCGTTCCCTGAAGTGGCATCACATCGGTTTCTCCATGTGGGGAACCAATGTGGGCCCTTCCATGCTGATAGCCTCTGCCAGTGCCGGGTTCACCACCGGCATCGTTTCGGGCAATTATGCCTGGTATGCGTTTGTTTTCATCTGCTTGCTGGCTTTTGTCTTTGCCCCCCGTTATTTGGGAGCGCGTATCACCACCTTGCCGGAGTTCATGGGGCGGCGTTTCGGACAGTCCACCCGCAACATTCTTGCCTGGTACACCATTGTGACGATCCTTATCTCGTGGCTTGCCCTGACCTTATTCGCCGGAGGTATCCTTATCCGTCAGGTTTTCGATATTCCCATGTGGCAATCGGCATTGATCCTGCTCGTTATCTCCGCATTCTTCACCATGGCCGGAGGGCTGAAAGCGGTAGCCTATACCAATGTATTCCAGATGCTTCTGCTTATTTTCGTATCGGCCACGCTTACTATAGCAGGGCTTTACAAGGTGGGTGGAGTCAGCGCATTGGCCGAAGCGGTTCCGGCCGATTACTGGAACCTGTTCCGCCCGAATGACGATCCCGCCTTCCCGTGGCTGCCCATTATTCTGGGTTATCCCATCATGGGAGTCTGGTTCTGGTGCACAGACCAATCCATGGTACAGCCTGTATTGGCTGCCAAGAATCTGAAAGAAGGCCAAATGGGTGCCAACTTCACCGGCTGGTTGAAGATACTGGATGTTCCTCTCTATATCCTTCCGGGTATCATCTGTCTGGCACTCTACCCGGGCTTGAAGAACCCCGATGAGGCCTACATGACTATGGTCACTAACTTATTTCCTGTAGGCATGGTGGGGTTGGTACTGGCCGTATTGACCGCCGCACTGATCAGCACTGTCGGCTCTGCCCTGAATGCGCTGAGTACCGTCTTCACGATGGATATTTATGTCAAGAAATTCAGGCCACTTGCCAGCCAGAAAGAGATCATCCGTACGGGACACGTGGTTACAGTGGCGGGAGCACTGATTTCGGTGATCATCACCATTGCCATAGACAGTATCAAAGGATTGAATCTGTTCAATGTATTCCAATCGGTACTGGGATTTATCGCACCGCCTATGGCGGCTGTTTTCCTGTTCGGCATCTTCTGGAAACGAACTACCACGATGGCTGCCAACATGGCATTGACGCTTGGCACGGCGTTCAGCATGGGAGTGGGCATTCTCTATTTATGGGTATTCCCTGCGGAAGAATATACGACATGGCCTCACTTCATGATGCTGTCTTTCTACCTGTTCGTTATCATCAGCGCAGGCATGATCTTGGTATCCTTATTGGATAAACATCGACAAGAATGTACATTAAATATGAAGAAAGTCATGGAGAAGCCGGCTAAATCCGTTATCCTTGCATGGGCGTTACTGGCTATTGTCATGGTCGGGCTTTATCTATTCTTCAATGGGCATTAAAAGAAGGTGCAGAAGGCTGAAAAGATTGTATTTTTATATGCCTGCGTTTGGTATCCCACTCGGGTGGTGAGGCAGTCCCACCCCGGTGAGATTGCAGCTTCACCCCGGTGGAACTGGAGTCTCACCGGGGTGGAATATCAGATGAAAGTGGTTGTTATAACAGATGGGAACGGCTGTTATACCCTGTCTGATAGAACAGGAGATTCATTAAGGTTGCAACAAATTGCAAAATCAATGAGATTAATAACAACATCTAGCCATTTGGGAACTCTGATTTTTGTAGTCATCCTATTATCCTCGCCGCTTCCGCCTGTAACATTTATCGTACGTACAGAGACCGCAAGTATATTCCAGTTTACGGACACCATCCCCCAGGCCTATTACTCCACTGACCGATTTTATAGGAAGCATCAAACTGGAATCTGTCAACCGGATGCCGCAAGGTTCCGCTGAAGGAAATAAAGGGAATAATTTCTTTTGCTCCGACACATGCCAGCCGCAATATCCGGGACTGAAACGGTTGGTATGCCTCCACCCTCTGTCGCGGATGTATTCATCCAACGCAATTTCCATACAATCCGCAGTCTTCTCGGCTATGACACTTCCTATGGCATCCGCTATATAAATCTTTACCATATCCCCTTCTTGCTGCAACGTATGCTGGAGCCTTTCAAAACCGGTTCCGGCAGTCGCGGCAAAGAAAGCGAAGGATTCTGAACCACGCAGCTGCCGGGTGATTATTTTACCTATACTGAAATACGTATCGCCGACAGAAAGCGAGTCTTTCGATTCATCCAACTCTCCACCGGATATGAAAAAACAAAAACGGGGAGAAGTAACTGCCTCCACCCGTTCCAGTACCCCACGGACTTCTTTTTCCACCGCTTCGTCGGGCACAGCATCTGCATATCCCATCGCCTCATAGAGTTCGGACAATGAGATAGGCAGATCAGCAAAAGAAAGTTCTTTTTCAAGCATTATTGAATCCATTTAATGCAGCAAAGAATGCATCAATATTTTCAGATGGCGTATGAGGCGGTGTATCACATCCGCTGGAGAGCACGAAGTTGGGATAGGACTTGGTAGCCTCCAACAGGTCGAGTGTGGCTTTCTTCATCACCTCCGGAGTAGCCGCCTTGAACAAACTCACCGGATCAAGATTTCCCATTGCAAGAGCATCCGCAGGTACTTCTTTCAGCGCTTCGACCATATCTATTTTATTTCCAAAATGATAAGCGGCAGCTCCTGTAGCTACCATTGCCTTGGTACAATGACCGGTATTTCCACAATTATGCAGAATAACTGTGAAGTGATCGTCCTGCACTTTCTCTACTATCTCCTTAATGAAAACAGACGAGTATTGCGTGCAGTCCTCATCAGACAAGAGTCCGGCAGCCGGTTCGGCCATCACTACCCCATTCACTCCTGTGGCCTTCAATGCCATGCAGTAACGGAGAATGAAATCCGAACATTTCTTCAACAGCGAATTGGCCGCTTCCGGATTGATATAAATAAGCATCATGATTTCAGACATGTCATACAAACGTCCTGCCAAAGAATAAGGACCGATGCAACCGGCAAAGACAGGTCTGTCTGTAATGGTCTTGGCTGCCAGCATATTCGCTTTCAAGTACTGGGGAACTCTTCCTTTATTCAAGGCAGGAATTTCCAGTTTGTCAATAGCTTCCTCATCATTGAGAAGACGCCCCACCACACTGGGAACCTCATTTTCGGGGAAAACAATCTCCGCTCCGAAAGCCTCGGCTTCTACCGTCAAATCCATAATCACGGTTGCGGCGGCTGTGGGATATTTCTCACTCAATGCCTTGATGGCGTTGTAATGCACTTGTCCGTCAGTAACCGCATCGCGCACCGTTTTCCCTATCATCTCTATGCCCGGATGGGTCATGATGGGCATAGCCACCACCTCTTTCTTTTGGATAATTTCGTTTATCCACTCTTTCATATTCAGTTTACTCATGGTCTTTTTATTCTTTATTTATTCTGTTATTGCAAAAGTAAGTCTTTTCTTTGATAATCTGCTGTTCCCATTGCTCTTTCTCATTCAAAAAAACGGTATAAATCCCGTTACAATACTACAGGGATTTACACCGTTTTTCATCTTATAGACTTATGGTAATTTATGCAAAAGATGACGATAGTATGTTTCAACATCTTTCCAATGGTAAAAAGGAGCAATATCCGTTTCTATAGGGATGGTAACTTCTTTCTCGCAATGCATAAACTTCACCAGTATATCGTCAGAAGCTTTTTTTCTGAAGAAAACCAACTGGACGTTTGCCGCCATCGGAGTGACCTTGAAATTACACCATGCCTGATAGAATTTATCGGGATCCGTTTCGGCTTTCCACATATCGCCCAATTGAAGCAACGCTACCAAGGGAATGATATTTCCATCGTGCCCAAAACGTAATGTCGCCGCATGGGTCCCGGATCTGATCGCCTCATCGGCCGAATCCAATATATTTTCAAGCAATGACCGGGCACTGGCCGTCATTATTCCACCATTGGCAGGCGCAGGTCCGTCACATACATAATTATGATAATTGCAAACTTGCCAAAGATCAAATAATTCATCTTTCTGAAATACATCATAAAGACTCACTTCTATCTCTACATTCTGCAAATCTGAAGCAATCCAATAAAGTCCCCACATCAATTCGCCGGGATTCACATTCTTACGGATATAGTCAGGACTATTAAATAAGGAAGTAACCAGACGATCGGGACGGGTATGACTTTCTTTGAACTTTCTATATTCCTCATACCAAGGTCCCTGATGAGAAACAAACTTCACGGCTTCCGGCGTATGATAATTCATATATTTCATATACCTGGCACAAGCTTCGCGCCGGATCTGCAATGCCGGATTGAGTTCTTTCAACCGTTCACAAAAGGCATCCATACTCAATACACATCGCAACACCACGGTAGAGCGTGCAGACAGAGCAGGAGATCCCTTGAATACCTCGGGATAGTTCTGAAACATTCTTTCGGCTATCCCCCGGTGTTGCCTCACACCCAAAGGAGTCAAATCTCCCCCATGTCCCTCGGCATCTTCCCACACCAACGCCATTCTTTTGCGGACATCTTCTCCCAAAGCGGTCAAAGCTCCGGCTTGATGCGCTTTCTCGAAAATATCAACCACTGTCTTATAATCCTGTTCCGATTGAATCCATCTGGAACCGTGTCGTGCATAATGACTGATATAGAACGGTTTATACCCTTTAGGCGGAGGAGTCGCGATAGCTTCCTTTACAGGATAAGCATAGTACACTCCTCCCGTCCGGGCTATATCTTCCAATATAGCCTCACGGGTGGACTGAGCAAAACCATTCAGATGAATTCCACACAAACAGACAGACAGGACAATATATTTAAAAAGCGCCATCGTTTTCATGCTTATTAATTATATCCCTCGTTCTGACCAAATTCATCCGGATTCAAGATAGAGTCCAGAAACATCTGAGGAATAGGACGCCATGCATGATGCGGTTGGATCAAAGGAATATCCGGATTATGAGCTTTCACATATTCTACCAATTTTCCGGTTCTCTTCAAATCAAACCAGCGCATAAATTCGCCGCAATACTCACGTGCTCTTTCTTCCAAAATAAAGTCGATCGTCATCTTGTCCACTCCTACCTCCATTTCAGCTTCCTTGCCCGGTACAGCCGCACGTCTGCGTATGTCATTGATACGTGCTTTAGCTATCTCCTTATTTCCTCCGGACTTCATGATCTCACATTCGGCAACAATGAAATACATTTCGGGCAAACGCATGGTAATCACATCATTTGCACCTACCTGCGAATTGGTAGGCAATCCTTTGTTTTCAAAATTCGCATCTTCGTACTTCAGCAAGGTCGGGAAGTGAATGTTAAAGTTGGCACTCTTGCTGACACTTCCATCGGCTGCATAGGTATCATCGATATCGACGACAGCGTATGGCAAGTTACGTTTGTCGGCAATCTTCTTCTTGGTGAAAAGCAGCGCTGTTTCTCCCGGCTGAATAACCTGACCAATCATAGATGACGGTTTTTCAAAATAGTCCAACTGATCCTTAGTCCAGGCATAAGCTTTGGGTGTATTCAGTTTATACTCTTCACGGAACCAGGCATTGTAACGGGCATCTATATTCTCATTATACAATTCCAACAAATAACGGGTAGGCATCATCGCCATACTGCCCGACTTGGCATTCTTATCATTTCCATATTCATAATCCTGCACCATACCTGCTCTTGCCGAATAACTGGCATGGAAATACATATGCATACGGTTCGGGTTTTTAGCCTGCATATTCAATGAGGACTCGGTAGAGTGGGTCACAACGAACATAGCCTCTTTATTCGTTTTATTATTATCCGGATCAAAGACTTCGTCAGGCGTATCATACAAAGATACTTTCAACGCATTCTGATTATCAATCACATATTGAGCCGCATCCTCAGCGATTTTATAATATTTGTCTTTGTCTGCCTGACTGTCACAATAGGAAACCCGTGTCAGTGCGATGCGCGCTAATAAACCATAAGCCGCTTTTGAGGTCGCACGACCTACATCTTTAACAGGATAAGGATCAACGGGCAGATTATCCACCGCATTCTGTGCATCGGCCAGCATTAAATCATACAAATCTTCATAGCTGCTGCGATAACAGTTCATTGAAAGACTTTCGGCAGAAGTTTCTTTGGTTCTAAGATCCACGTTACCGTAAATTTCAACCAAATGCCAATAAGCGTAAGCACGCATGAAACTTAATTCACCAAAACGGATATCTCTCAGTTTCTTGTCTTTGAATTCCACTTGGTCAATCCGTTCCAAACCGGCATTACAGTCGTTTATAATTTCATACAGACGATTCCACGTATTCTTAATCTGACCAACCGAAGCTGTCAATTCTTCATATTTGGACATCTGACGGCCATAACCGCAATTGGCAATATTGATCCAAAGGTCGCCACCACCGTTCAGTAATAACACAAAATCTTCACGTCCATAAAACTGACCGCCCCAAAAAGCATAAGCCGAATTGACAAGGGCCTCAAAACCGGCCTGTTCTTTGTACACATTATCCGGGGTACTTCCGGCAGGATTGTATTCCTCCAAATCACATGATTGCATGCCCAACAACAGGGCGGCACATGCTGCAAATAGATATTTCTTATTGTATTTCATGATAGTTATTTCTTTTTTATCTGTTAGAAATCAAGATTCAAACCAAATATAAACTGACGCTGCAACGGAGCTTTAGCCGATCCTCCGCGTTCTGCATCGTAATCCTGAATCAAATGATTCTTGGCAAAAGAGAAGAGGTTATTGGCAGTGACATATGCACGAAGTTTGGACACACCCAATTTGGAAGTCAACGATTTGGGGAATGTATAACCCAGTGATACAGTCTTGATCTTCCAATAAGAACCGTCAATGTAATTCAAAGACTCGTATCCCAGATAGTTATAGAAATTGGTCTGAGCCGGACGCGGAAAATCATTTGACGGGTTTTCCGGTGTCCAATAGTTCAAATATGCGGGGAAGTTTCCTTTTCCCTGAGGATCGTAAGCACCTGCCAGTTCATAGTCAATCATCTGTCCCCAACGAGCTATAATATATACATTCAGATCGAAATTCTTATAACTAAAGTTATTATTGAGTCCTCCCGTCCATTTTGGAGACTGGCTGCCGAGATAAGTCCTGTCATTATCATCAATAATAAAGTTGCCATCCAAATCCTGCAATTTTATATCACCCGGCTTAAAAGACTGTGTCTTCTTTGCATCTTTAAAATATTTGGCAGCTTCCTCTGCTTCATTTTCCTGCCATATTCCCTGATTGATAAAATAATGATAGGAACGCAAAGGACGGCCAATCAGCAAACTACTGGTAATGGATGATTCGGCGCCAATGATATCCTTACCATCAATCAAATCGGTAATTTCCTCATGATTGGCAGCAAAGGTAAGGGTGGAGTTCCACTTAAAGTTTTTGTTATCCACATTGACGGTATTTACCGATACTTCAATACCACGGTTCATGGTTGCACCGATATTTTGATACATCTTGAACGGAGTTGCGTTACTACCACCCATGGAAGTAGGCAAAGTACGGGGCAACAGGATATCAGTAGTCTTTGTCTGGTATAAATCGACAACAGCCGAAATACGGTTATTGAACAAACCGATATCAAAACCTAGATCCCAGGTATTGGACATCTCCCAGCCTACATTCTCATTACCCACATATTCATTGTATATATAATAGGTATAGCCATTATCCTGGAAAGCAGAGTTTGTTTTCGGAGTCAAGCCCGACTGAGTTCCGTAAGCCATGATACCCGAGTTACCTGTCTTACCCCAACTTAAGCGCAACTTCAAGTTGCTAAGGGCTTCCACATTCTTCAAGAATGCTTCATCACTAATGCGCCATGCAGCAGCTACTGAAGGGAAACTTGCCCATTTATTGCCTTTAGACAAACGTGAGTCACCATCCCAACGATTGGAAACCGTCAACATATAGCGGCCTTTATAACTATAGTTGAAGCGCAAAGCATACGAGAAAGTCTGATGCTGTATATAATCCGATCCGATTACATAAGAGCTTTTATCATTGGCTCCCAGATTATGCCATAAATAAGAATCAACCAACTGGCCTTCACCTTGTGCATTCACCGATGTATATTTGGATTGTGTCCACGAAGTCAATGCAGTGGCACCAAAAGTATGAT
>OGHK01001206.1_pt1 | contig 23553 bp, 16 predicted proteins | sample 1571411 | NCBI WGS metagenome assembly OGHK01 (sample SAMEA2582043, study PRJEB24529) | metagenome | biome: Human gut stool | place: China | collected 2011 | reverse complement strand
ACCCTTGACAATCCCCATTCAGAAAGATAAATCGTAATCAAGCAGAAGTTAGATATAGTGTCAGCCACAGACTGACTTTTTTATGATGGCGGTGAACGGGGAGTTGCTTTCATAAGCCGATACCCCGTATTATTTAGACTTCTTTACTCTGCGGAATCTCTTATAACCTGCAAAGATAAAAGAAGCAGCAGAAATCCCCATCATAGCAAATAATGCGGCAAATGGTGTGTTATCACCAGTTTTAGGTGAATCGCTTGTCTTTGTTGGTGTACTAGGCTCATCTGGTGTGGTAGGGGATTCTGGTTTTTCTTTAATCGTTACCGTCTGCCCCTCGTCCTTGATATCTTTATGTTCTGCTACCTTGGTAGGCTCGTCTGGATTGGACGTATCGTACAATTCTTCAAACGTCACAAGCTCTTTACTGCCAAGTTCCGAAGCATTGAACGTAAATTCAATCTGAACTTCCATCTGACTGTCTGTGGCGGTGAAAGTAAGGTCATTTTCCACACGTTTACCATTCACCAGAAGTTCTGCATTTTCAGACTTCACCATTTCCCAACCTTTAAGAGTATATTTCACGCCTTTTTCCAAACCGTCTAAAGTAACCGTATCGACAATCGTTACTTTGTTGTCTGCTTTAATCGTCTTTTCACCTGTTACCTTGTCTGTGGCGGTTGTGCGCATAGTGATAATACGTTCCGTAATCGTCACCGTTTGCCCCTCGTTCTCTATGTCTTTGTGTTCTGCCACCTTGATAGGCTCGTCTGGATTGGATAAATCGTACAATTCTTCAAAGGTCACAAGTTCTTTGCCGCCAAGAGTAGAAGCGTTGAATGTATAGGAAACCTCAACTTCCATTTCTGATTTTTTCGCTGTGAATGTGTAATCACTTTCTACAGGCTTACCGTCAATCAAAAGCTGTGCATTTTCAGACTTCACCATCTGCCAGCCTTTTAGCTGATATTTTGTGCCTTTCTTCAAACCATCTAAAGTGACCGTATCAACGATAGTTACATTTTTACCAGCAACGATTGATTTTTCACCTGTCACTTTGTCGGCAGCAGTTGTATGGATAGCGATTTCCGGCTCATAATCATCTGTGAGTGTACCTAAATCAACAACAACTTTGTTTCTTGATACCACGACATCAAACGCCGGAATCAACGTTATTCCCTTGTTGGAATCGCAGCGTAATTCTTCGATTATGTAAGTATCATAGAGCAAAGCACCTTTGCTGTCGTCTGCTGTGGAAGTACCGAACCAGATACCGTCCTCACTGTTTTTGCCAGCGTTGGTATTTTGTTTATGAGATACCCAATCAGAGAAAGTGGAGAATTGACCGTTTGCGTCCGTAACAATAATATGGCTCTCACCAGTCGTCTTACTTGTGATCCTAAAGGGAACATTCGCAAGTCGCTTGTGAGTACCGTCACCAATTTTCACACCCTCAATATCCCCACGGATAATCTGGTTGTAGATGGAATGTGCTTCATCTGTTAAATCCACGATTTCACCGTCATTCACAATGTCAAACTCACGGTCAACCGCACCAGTTGTCAAATACCCTGTCGGACTTTTGGATTCTGAAATTTTATAGTGACCGTAAGGAAGTGTATCAGCGTCAGTCGTAGCGATACCGTCAACGCCTGTATGGATTGTCTTGACTGTTTCATTTTTGTTGTATAATTTGCCATCTACCAATACCGCATTATCATTTAAGGAAATGATTTCAAAGGCAGTATCTTTCAATGTTGCACCGCCTTGTGGTTTTGTGTCTTTTGTTTCAAGGTCACGCTTTTGGATTCTCACACCTCCACGGATAATCTTGTCCGATACGGAATACTGGTTGCTGCCGCTTAATGCTGCAAGTTCGCTATCTTCTGTAATCTGTGCCACATACACGCCTTTTATCTGTTCAGAACTTCCAGCGGCTTGCATATAAGCACCATCTAACAAGTAACCGTTTGGAGCAGCTTTTTCTTCTACAGTGATAGTACCAAGCGGTAAACAGATAGTACCGTTTTGTGTATAGAAGCTGTCACCAGATACCTTGTAGGAATCCGCTAATCTTGAGATGTAATGGACTTCATTATTGCTGTCTTTTTCAGCGACTGTCTTTGTCGTCCATGTGCGTGTTGGTTCTGATGGAAGATTATCTTTTGTGTAATAACCGTCATAATACTTCCAGACGAACTCCGCACCCTCTAAAGAAGCGTTACCCTGTGCGGTTGCTTTTCCTGTTTCCATATCAATCTTGAAAAGCTCAACCAAAGTGTCTGTGACTTTTGGTGTATCACTGACTTTCAATATGGAAGTTTCACCAGCCTTTACCGTAAGGGTATAGACGTTGTTATCTAACTGGAATCCTTTTGGAGCTTCGATTTCTTTTACATAGTATGTAGAAGCTCTCAACTCCACCGTATCCGTATTCCCGTTGCCATCTGTCATAAGTGTGGCAACTGATTTCGTGCAGCCTTTATCAGAATAGACACCATAAGTCGCACCAGATAAAGAATAGCAGTCATTAGATTTTGTAATCGCTGTATTACTGGACGATTTCTGAATCTTGCCATCACCGACAGCTAACTTCGCCCAGAACTGTCCTAAGTCCTGTCCTTCACCAACATAGATGTAACCACCGCAATCGTAACGGTCTTTATTTTCTTTAGCGAAAGCCTTTGCGTTCTCATAGACTTCTGACTGGATTTTCTCTGACACTTCATCATAGGCAGCTCGTACATTGTTGTACCCCCAGCCTAAGTGAACGCTCAATCTTCGCCAGACAACACATTGTTCCAACAGATAGACTTGTTTGCTGGAAAGACTGTGCTTTTCTGCATACTGTTTGACGTATTCCAGATTCAATGCCACATCAGATATTGGGTCGTCGCTCATTCGCTCCGTTGCATTGATACGATTCTTATATCCCGATTGGAAATTTGTGTTTATATCAATACAGTAGGCAATCTGCCCGTCAGCGTTCATTATGCTTTCTTCAAAGCTGGAAACCTCTGAACCGCCATTGTCAATCTTGACGATTGTTCCTGCTTTACCGTCCGTAGTAGTATAGACGGAATCCGCAGCATGAACCTGTGTGACAGGTAATGCAGTAAATACGGTTGCAAGGGTAAGTACACCTGTAAGCAATCGCTTCATAATCTTTTTCATAATGTTTGATTCTCCTTTCATTTTGGGTAAAAAAATAGACGCTCATTGTTGAACGTCTTAGTTGCTGAAACCATTGGAACTATGTAGGATAGCTTGCTTCATCTTCATTTTTCTATGTTTTTGTTCTTATGCAATCGTAGCAGGAAAAGGCTTGTCCTACGCAAAATGGCGTATTTTCAAGGGTTTCCAGCTATGTTGTTCTTACGAGGTCGCACCAGAACAGAAAGCCCGGTCAACGTACGACAACATCCTTCGCTTGGTAAAAGATCCGGAGGTAGCTGATCCGATTCGTTTCCTTCGGGCGCGTGAAGTTGTGCATTTCCAACGTTTTGGTGAAGCACTGCGTTCTGTACAGGACGAATTGAATTCGAAGAACTTTTATGCGTTTAATCCGTCGTTTGATGCAAAGACTTTCTGTGCGGCACCGCAGCCAGGGGCAGGTCAGGGGAATTGCTGCACAAGATAGTAAATTAAAAATCAAAGAACAGCACACCACTGGAAAATCCCATCTGAAAAACAGGTGGGATTTTTTGGGTTTACAGTAAGAAATTCTTATCCAGTCGTAAATCATTATCCCATCATAATATAGAAAAAAGACTTTCAAAAACAGAACAGTCAGAAAGGATGTTCCATGGAAGCAATGAATTATGTAAAGCCCGAACTCATCGTCGTTGCGTTCGTGCTGTATTTTTTCGGTGTTGCTTTGCGGCAGGCGCAGGCGGTGAAGAATAAGTACATTCCGCTGATCTTAGGCGGCATCAGCATGGTGCTGTGTGCGGTTTGGGTGATGGCGACGAGTGAGATTGAGACGGCGAAGGAAGGGGCGATGGCGGTTTTTACGGCGGTCATGCAGGGGATTCTGGTGGCGGGGCTGAGCAATTATGTGAATCAGATTATCAAGCAGATCCATAAGCCAGAGTGAACGGCGCTTCAAAAAATCTGTGTTATGCCGGGCAGTCTGAACCATCAGAAAGGGGAGAATATGAGAATTGATCGGTCGTATCTTGGAAATCAGAATACGTATGCGGAAAACAATCCCAAATGTATCGTAGTCCACAACACCGACAACTTCGCAGCAGGTGCCGATGCGCGGGCACATGCGAGAGCACAGCATGACGGGAATTTCCAGAACATTTCCGCACACTATTACGTCGATGACGGTGACACAGCCTACCAGGCGGCACCGCACAGCCGGGGGTGCTGGCATGTCGGCATTAATTACGGCGGAAAAAATCTGTTTCAGCAGTACGGCAACAAGAACAGCATCGGCGTGGAGATGTGTGTGCAGGCCGGGTATAATTATGAAAAAGCATTTGAGAATACTGCGGCACTGGTGCGGGAGATCATGCGGGAGACGGGGATTCCGCTGGAAAGAGTCTATCGTCATTATGACATCTGCAGCAAATACTGTCCGAGCCAGATCATGAACCGCGGTGACTGGGACCGCATGAAGCGGATGATCGGAAGCGGTGCAGGGAGCACAGGAACGGGAACAGCAGGCAGCGGAACAGGAAAAACGTATGCGCCCGGGATCTATCAGGTGCAGACAGCGGCCCTCAACATCCGTCAGGCACCGGATGCGGACAGCAGGATTGCCGGAACGATCCGGGATCAGGGAAGCTACACGGTGACGGAAATCCAGAACACAAGCTGGGGACGGCTTCTCTCAGGGGCAGGCTGGGTCAACTGCCATACAGCGTATTGCCGTTATGCCGGTCCCGCAAAAGAAAAATCGGCAGAGACAGCAAAGTCATCCGGAAAGACAGTCGCAGAGGACGGAATCTGGGGCGAAAATCTGACGCGCCGTCTGCAGGAACTTTTCGGCACACCGCAGGATGGAAAAATCAGCAATCAGCTGGCCGTCAACCGGAAATTCTGTGATGGCATCACAGCCGCCGAGTGGGACAGTACGCCAAAAGGCGGATCGGCCCTTGTAAAAGAAATGCAGAAATGGGCATCGGCCGGCATGGACGGCTATATCGGTCCGCAGACAATCCTCGCCTGGCAGAAAAAACTCGGCACGCCGATCGACGGCACAGTAAGCGGCCCATCCGCCATGGTAAAAAAACTGCAGAAGTGGTGCAACCAGAAATAGAAAAAAGAATACTCAAAGACCCGGTTTTGTGTTATACTGGAAGATAGTTTAAAATGAACAGAAAGAAAAAGAGCTTCAAAAAAGACTCGAAGTGTCAAATGTAAAATACAAAAGAGAAAAAATAAAGGTAATTTTTGCATACAGATTCATCGGGGGGAATTGCGGCTGACAGGAGAGAACAACAGCAGATGAGAAAAAAGGCAGTAAAAAATGCAGGAATGATACGAATTTATCTGAATATGGCATGGAAACTTTTGCAGAAAAACCTGCTTAGCATCGTGATATTTGAGACGGTCTACCGCCTGTTTTCCAGCCAGCTGGTTTCAAGACTCGCCAATGCGGCGATCAACTTTTCCTTAAAACAGCTGGGAACGAGTTATATGACATCGGAAAACTTCAACAAGATCATGCTGCATCCGCTGACCCTTCTGCTGATTTTTGGAATTCTGCTTGCTTTCTTTTTCTGTATGCTGTTTGAAATCTATGCTGTCATGGCGGCTCTGGAGGCCTCCTGGAAACGAAAACGGATTTCCGTTCCTGTCATGATGCTTGCCGGCGGAAGAGGAGCCGCACAGTTTGTGCGTGCCCGCCCGTGGACCTGGTTTTTCTACATGGCAGCGAGCTTCCCGTACCTTTGGCTGCACAGCAGCTACAGCGCCATCCGCAGTATGAAACTGCTTCAGGTTTCCCTGACAAAGATTTTCAATGCCTTCCCGGCATACTGGATCCCTGTGGTGCTGACGATTCTGCTTGTCGCGTTCTCGTTTGTGTTTTCCTACACCATCCCGTTCCGGTGCATGATGACGGAAAAAGAGAAAAATACCCATCTGCGGGTGCGCCAGACACTGGAAAAACGCGTGCTGCGTGAGCTTGGCATCAACGTCTTTTTCCAGGTGATGATTTTTCTGATTACGTGGGTTTTGTATCTGATTTTCGGAACGGCTGTCGTTGCCTATGCAAAGCTGGTGAAAACGCCGTCTACCGTTGTCAGTACCGTCATCGTCTACGGTGACTGGGTCAAATCGACGATGAGCCTGATCGGCGGAGCGTTCGGCCTTGTCGGAAGCATTACGTATCTGTATCTGATTTTTATCCGTTCCTCCCGAAAGGGCTACCAGAAGAGCCGGACAACGAAAAAGCCGAGCTCGAAGCTGGTACGCACCTTCTGCGGTCCGGTAACGGCGGTGGTTCTCACGATCGCCATGCTGGCGGGAGAAACGGTTTATCTTGTATATGCCATGCGCGCAACACGTGCAGAGGCAACGGCTTCCTCCCAGTATATTTCGGTGTCAGCGCACCGGGGCGGAGCCAGAAAAGCACCGGAAAATACGATGAGCGCGATCAAATATGCAGTGGACAGCATGTCGGATTACGCGGAGATCGATGTACAGGAGACGAGTGATGGTGAGATTGTCCTTATGCACGACACAAATCTGAAGCGGACAACCGGTCTGAATGCCAGCATCTGGACCCTGACCTACGATGAAATCAGCCAGCTCGATGCCGGTGTACGATTCAACAAAAAATTCCGCGGCGAGCAGATTCCGAAGCTGGAAGAAGTCATCGCGTACGCGAAAGGAAAAATCAACCTGAATATCGAAGTAAAATACAACGGCCACAACCAGAATATTGTCAAAAAAGTGGTGAAAATCATCGAGGACAATGACTTTGTGGATCAGTGTGTGCTGACTTCCATGAACTACAATTTCCTCAGGCAGGCAAAGAAAATCAATCCGGATATCAAGACCGGGTATACGATGAAAATGTCGTACGGAGGCCTGGAGGATATGGACGCGGCGGACTTCTTTTCTGTAAAATATACGTACATCACAGAAAGCTTTGTAGAGCATGCGCACAGTCTTGGTAAAGAAGTCTGTGCCTGGACGCTGAATTATCAGGGAGATATGCAGCGGATGGTCAACTGCGGCGTGGACAACATTATCACGGACGATCCGGAGCTGGTACGTAAGGTTATCCTCGGAACGACCGACCGAAATCCGGGCTTTGTCAGCCTGCTTGGCTATGCACTGAAATAAATGGAGTAAAACAATGGAGGTGGAAACTTCATGGCAGAGAAAGTAAACATGCCATCCCAGAAGAAAGAAAAGAAGAAAAAGAGGAAGAAAAAACTTCCTTCGGATTTTTATGATTATAACCTGCTGGCCTGCACTATTTTGCTGGTCAGCTTCGGACTGATTATGCTGTACAGCGCGAGTGCCTACGAGGCGGCCAGTACATTCAAGGGAAATGATATGTATTATTTCACGCATCAGGCGGGGCTTTCTGCTATTGTTCTGGTGGGGATTGTGATATTGTCGAAGTTTGTAGATTATCATAGTGTATGGTTCCAGCGGATTGCAGCACTGGTATACTGGGGAAGTCTCCTTCTGATGGCGGCGGTAAGGTTTACGCCGCTTGGTTATGAAGCCTACGGGGCGAGAAGATGGCTCCGGATCGGCGGTGGCAGTCTTCAGCCTGCGGAGATTGGAAAGCTGGGGCTGATTCTGTATTTGCCATACATTATCCTGAAGATGGGAAAAAATATGCGTACCATCCGCGCAAAAGCAATTGTCCTCGGACTTGGCGTGCTGCAGGCGCTGGCTGCGTGGATTCTGACGGACAACCTGAGTACCGCCATTATTCTGGGACTCATCGCCTGCGTCATTTTGTTTCTGGCGGACCCGGAGGTAAAATTTTATGCGCGTGTGATTCCGGGCGCGGCGGTAATTGGTGTTTTTGCGATTATCATTTTAAAAAATAATCTGCAGATCTTTGAAAGAATAGGCGGTGACTTCCGGTCGAACCGTATCTATGAATGGCTTTCCGGAGGCAGCTATCAGATTCTGCAGGGACTTTATGCGATTGGCTCCGGTGGATTTCTCGGAAAAGGACTTGGCAACAGTACGCAGAAGATTACAACAATTCCGGAAGCACAGAACGATATGATCTTCTCGATCATCTGCGAGGAGCTTGGAATATTTGGCGCGATTCTTGTATTGCTGCTGTTTGGCTACCTGCTGTACCGTCTGTTTGTGGTTGCACAGAATGCGCCGGACGCGTATGGAATGCTGATGGTGAGCGGCGTTTTTGCACATATTTCCATTCAGGTTATTCTGAACCTGTGCGTTGTTCTGAAACTGATGCCGGCAACGGGAATTACCCTTCCATTTATCAGTTACGGAGGAACATCGGTGCTCTTTATCCTGACGGAAATCGGCATTGCCCTGTGCGTCTCCCGCTTTATTGTGTTCCAGGATGGAAAGAGCGGAGAAGGAGAGGCGCAGGCGGAAGAACAGTAAAAGTAGAAAAATCTATTGACAAATGCCGGAATAACAGATACACTTTTTTCGAAAGAAATACTGGCTGCCGGGTAGAGGCAGGAAGGAGCAGAACAATGTTAGAAAAGATAAAAGAAATTTTAGTAGAACAGCTCAACTGTGATGCAGACAGCATCAACGAAGATACTTCTTTTAAAGATGACCTGGGTGCAGATTCCCTGGATCTCTACGAGATGGTTATGGCATTAGAAGACGAGTACGGAATTGAAATCGACACCGACGAACTGACAGACCTTTCTACCGTCGGCGACTTTATGGAATATTTGAAACAGCACGGCGTAGAGGTCTGAAAAAGAGCATTGCCGCTGGCAAAAGTGGAAGGATGGTGCAGCTCGGAAGAAACGCCGGGCTGTTTTCCATTCTAAATAAATGGTGGAAGGGAACAGACAAAAGGATTGTTCCAGAAAAACCAGAAATCAGGAGAAAAGAAAAATGAGCAATGTAAAAACAAGATTTGCACCGAGCCCGACAGGCCGGATGCATGTAGGAAATCTGCGTACTGCCCTGTATGCGTATCTGATCGCAAAACACGATGACGGAACCTTTATGCTCCGTATCGAGGATACCGACCAGGAGCGTTTCCAGGAAGGCGCACTTGATATCATCTACCGTACCTTAAAAGAGACCGGCCTGGTACACGACGAGGGACCGGACAAAGACGGCGGCTGCGGCCCGTACGTACAGAGCGAGCGTAATGCAGCAGGTCTGTACCTGAAATACGCAAAACAGCTGGTAGAGCAGGGTGACGCTTATTACTGCTTCTGTGACGCAGAGCGCCTGAGCCAGTGCAAGCGTAACGTAGGCGGAAAAGAAATCTCGATCTACGACAAACACTGCCTTGGTCTTTCCAAAGAGGAAGTAGAGGCCAATCTGGCAGCCGGCAAACCGTACGTCATCCGTTTCAATATGCCGACCGAAGGAACCACAACCTTCCACGATGAGATCTACGGAGACATCACCGTAAACAACGAGGAGCTGGAAGACCTGATCCTGATCAAATCCGACGGATATCCGACCTACAACTTCGCAAACGTCATCGACGACCATCTGATGGGTGTAACCCACGTTGTACGCGGTAATGAGTATCTGTCCTCATCCCCGAAATACAACCGTATTTACGAGGCATTCGGCTGGGAAGTTCCGGTTTACGTACACTGTCCGCTGATCACCAACGAGGAGCATCAGAAGCTGTCCAAACGCTGCGGCCATTCTTCTTATGAAGACCTGATCGATCAGGGTTTCTTAAAAGATGCCATTGTCAACTTCGTAGCCCTTCTTGGATGGAGCCCGGAAGGAAACCGCGAGATCTATTCTCTCGAGGAGCTGGTAAAAATCTTCGATTACCACCACATCAGCAAATCTCCGGCCGTTTTCGATATGACAAAACTCCGCTGGATGAACGGCGAGTACATGAAGGCAATGGACGACGAGAAGTTCTATGAGATGGCGCTTCCGTATATCCAGAAGACAGTCCACCGTCCGCTCGATTTTAAGAAAATTGCAGCCATGGTAAAAACAAGAATCGAAGTATTCCCGGATATTGCAGACCTCATCGACTTCTTCGAGGAAGTTCCGGAGTACGACGCTTCGATGTACACTCACAAAAAGATGAAGACAAACGAGGAGACCTCCCTTGCACTTCTTCAGGAAGTAAAACCGCTGCTGGCAGCGCAGGAAGATTTCAGCAATGATGCTCTCTTTGAGATGCTCAGCGCATTCGGAAAAGAAAAAGGATACAAGACCGGTTATATTATGTGGCCGATCCGTACCGCTCTTTCCGGAAAACAGATGACACCGGCCGGCGCAACGGAAATCCTTGAGGTTCTGGGAAAAGAGGAGTCTCTTGCCCGCATCGACAAAGCGATTGAGAAATTATCCAAATGATATATAATAATTCACAGAAAAAAGCGGTGATGCATACCACCGGCCCCATGATGGTCCTTGCCGGACCGGGGTCGGGGAAAACCGCAGTGATTACGGGGCGGACCTGCCAGCTTGTAACGAGCGGCATTTCCGCCTCTCGTATTCTTGTCGTAACATTTACGCGTGCGGCGGCAAAAGAGATGAAGGAGCGGTATTTGAAGGCGATGGGAAAGACGAGTACCCAGGTCACCTTTGGAACGTTCCACGGGGTATTCTACGCGATTCTGCGCCATACGTACCGCATGTCCGGCAACAATATTTTAAGCGAGGAAGAGAAAAAGCGGCTGATGCGCGAGCTGGTCAACCACTATGCCAGAGACCTGGAGGAAGAGGATCTCGAGGAAAATCTGGCGCGCGAAATCAGCACTGTGAAGAACAATCAGATCCCGCTGGAACATTACTATTCCGCCTGTATGCCGCAGGAAAAGTTCCGCGAAATCTATGAGGCGTATGAGAAATGGCGGAAGGAGAACAAAAAACTCGATTTCGACGATCTGATGGTGCAGTGCAAACGTCTCTTTCTGGAGCGGCCGGAGGTCCTTCGCGCCTGGCAGCAGAAATTTCAGTATATCCTGATTGACGAGTTTCAGGACATCAGCCCCGTGCAGTATGAGATTGTGCGGATGCTGGCGCTGCCGGAAAATAACCTCTTTATTGTCGGGGATGACGATCAGTCGATTTATCAGTTCCGCGGGGCCAAGCCGGAGATCATGCTGAATTTTCCGAAAGATTACCCGGGCGCGGCGCAGGTAGTGCTCGATAAAAATTACCGTAGTACGGAATTTATTGTGAAGCGGTCCCAATGCCTGATCCACCACAACAAAAAGCGGTATGAAAAGGCGATTTCCACCGACAACGAGAAAGGCGCTCCGGTTGCAATCCGGGGATATAAGAACCCGCGCGAGGAGATGCGTGCCGTTGCCGAGGAGCTGCGGGAGGCGGAGAAAAACGGCTGTCCATATGAAGAGATGGCGCTTTTGTTCCGCACGAATCTTGGCTGCCGGACAGCAGTAGAGGAACTGATGGAAGCACAGATCCCGTTCCAGATGCGGGATGCCCTGCCGGATCTCTATGACCACTGGATTGCGAAAGATCTGCTGACGTATCTGAATCTTGCGATGGGAAGCCGGAAGCGCGGCGAGTTTTTAAAGATTGCCAACCGCCCGAACCGTTATTTGTCGCGGGATGCCTTTGAGGAGGCGACTGTTTCGTTCGATGCACTTCTGGAATATTACGAAGAAAAAGACTGGATGTGCCAGCGGATCCGCAAACTGGAGCAGGATATCACGACACTGACGCATTTATCGCCGTTCGGCGCGGTCAATTACATCCGCTATGCGATCGGCTATGAACAGTATGTGAAGGAATATGCTGCATACCGCCATCTGAAAGAGGATGATCTGATTTCCGTTTTGGACGAGCTGCAGGAGGCGGCAAAGAGCCAGAAAAGCATCGAGGGCTGGTTTGCACATATTGAGGAATACCAGCAGAAGATGAAGGAAAAACAGAAGCAGCGCGCAGAGAGTGCGGAAGGAGTTATGGTTTCCACCCTGCACAGCGTCAAGGGACTCGAGTACGACAAGGTCTATCTTCTTGACGTCAACGAGGGCGTAATGCCGTATCAGAAAGCAGTCCTTGCGGAGGCGATCGAGGAGGAGCGGCGGATGTTCTACGTCGGAATGACGCGCGCCCGGAAAGAGCTGACGCTCTGTTATGTGGAGGAACGGTTTGAAAAGAAAGTCGAGCCGTCCCGGTTCCTGGACGAGGTGATCCAGTAAATTTGTACTGTTGTGAAAGATGTTGAAAATAAATTTACTAATTGATAAAATTTTAACAAATAATACATTGACAAAGTTTTAACAATAAAGTATAGTAATACCTGTAAGCGGGAACAATAAGATGACCGCAAAGCGAGGAGGAAAAACATTATGAAAATTTTATTTTACGATACCCAGAGCTACGACAGAGAATCTTTCGACCGAACCAAAGAGCAGTTTCCGGAAATTGAAGTGGAATATTTAAAAACCGGACTTGCTGCAAGAACCGCTTCCCTGGCAAAGGGCTACGATGCCGTGTGCGCCTTCGTAAACTCCGATGTCGGAACAAAAACCGTAGAAGCACTGCATGAGGCAGGCGTCAAGCTGATCCTGATGCGCTGCGCAGGCTTCAACAACGTAGATTTAAAGACAGCTGCAAAATACGGCATTGATGTACGCCGTGTACCGGGTTACTCCCCGGAGGCTGTAGCTGAGCATGCGATGACACTGGCCATGACGGTCAACCGCCACATGCACAAAGCATATACGAAAGTAAGAGAAAACGACTTCAGCCTGGGCGGACTGATGGGATTTAACTTCTATCAGAAGACCGCCGGAATCGTCGGAACCGGAAAAATCGGTGCGGCTATGGCAAGAATCTGCCGCGGTTTCGGCATGAAAGTCATTGCTTACGATGTATACCAGAATGAATCCTTAAAAGATTTTGTTACGTACGTAACTCTTGATGAACTGCTGGCACAGAGTGATCTGATCTCCCTGCACTGCCCGCTGATGGACAGCACATACCACATGATCAACCGCGAGAGCATCAAAAAGATGAAAGACGGCGTGATCCTGGTCAATACGTCCCGCGGAGGTCTGGTAAAGACAGACGACCTGATCGAGGGAATCCGTGCAAGAAAATTCTTCGGCGTTGGCCTTGACGTATACGAGGAGGAAACCCCGAACGTATTCGAGGACCGTTCCGATGAGATTCTGGAGCACTCCACCACAGCACGTCTCCTGTCCTTCCCGAACGTTATGATCACTTCACATCAGGGATTCTTCACCGAGGAAGCACTGCGTGCGATTGCAGAGACCACACTGCAGAATGCACTGGATTTCGAGGCAGGAAAAGAGACCCCGAACATTGTCCGTGCATAATGGAAATCCACTAGAAAACAGTTATCTTATAAGAGAACAAGAGACAACCCATTTTCGGCGGGTTGTCTCTTTTAAATTATAAGAAAATAGTGTATGATGGTAGATAGCAGAAAAAACGGCCAGAGAAAAACACTGGCCGGATACAAAAGGAGAGCAGGATTTTATGGACTGTAAAGAAGCAGAAAAATTAATACAGCCATACGTGCAGGGAAATATGCCGGAGAAAGAGATGGAACCGTTTATTTCCCATATCCGGAAATGCCATACATGCCACGAGGAACTGGAGACATATTTTATTGTGAACCGTGCGATGGCATATTTCGAGGATGACGCGCCCGATTCCTACAATCTGACAGGACTTCTGGAACGCGATCTGGAGAAAAAAGAGGAAGAAGCGAGACACCGCCGGTACAAAGATACGTTTTTCCGGGTGCTGATGCTGATTCTCGTTCTGTTTCTGGTGCTCCTGGCTCTGCACTATTTTGAAGTGATAGAATTACCCTGGCTGAAAGGATTATTATGAGTGATAAAATCGTATTACTGGACGGACACAGTATTCTGAACCGGGCTTTTTACGGCATACCGGATCTGTCCAATGCAGAAGGACTGCACACGAACGCCGTATATGGATTCCTGAATATTCTGTTTAAAATTCTCGATGAGGAGCAGCCGCAGTATCTTGCCGTGGCGTTTGACCTCCATGCACCGACATTCCGCCACAAAATGTATGACCAGTACAAGGGAACGAGAAAGCCGATGCCGCAGGAATTGCGCGAACAGGTCCCGGTGATCCAGGAAGTGCTCGCAGCAATGGACATTGAGATTGTTACAAAAGAGGGCTATGAGGCGGATGATATCTTAGGAACGCTCGGCCGCAAATGCGAGGCGGAAGGGATGGAAGTTACGATCGTATCTGGAGACCGCGATCTGCTGCAGCTTGCAACGGACCACATTCTGATCCGGATTCCAAAGACCGTAAAGCGTGTGACGACGATTGAAAATTACCACACGGCAGAGGTGCTGGAAAAATACAGTCTTCTCCCGAAACAGATCATCGATCTGAAAGCGCTGATGGGCGATACCGCAGACAATATCCCGGGTCTGCCGGGTGTCGGCGAGAAAACCGCGACGAAAATCCTGCTGCAGTACGAGACACTGGAAAATGCGCATGCACATTTCGAGGAGATCAAACCGAACAAGGCAAAAGAGGCGATGCGTGATCATTATGATCTGGCGGAATTAAGCAAAAAACTTGCAACGATTGATACCGATGCGCCGGTGGAGCTCGACCGTGAAAAAGCGGCACTCTCGAATTTTTATACACCAAAAGCGTATGAGATGTTCAAACGTCTGGAGTTTAAAAACCTGCTGGGCCGCTTTGAGGAGACGAATGCAGAACCAGAGGATGCCGTCTTTCTGCGCACCGTAACGGATTTTTCCGAGGCGGAAGAACTCTTTGGAACCATCGCGAAGGAGGAGAAGGCAGGAGCCGCTCTTCTGACAGAAGAAACCCCTAAGGACGGACCGATGGCAGATCGGAGCCGTTCACTTGTCGGTATGGCAGTTGCGTATGGAAGCGGAGAGCCGGATGTTGTTTACTTCCCAGCAGAAGGTTTCCTGACCGGAGATTATTTAAAAGAAAAATTGACTGAGCTGCAGAAGCAGATTCCGCTTTTCTGCGTCATGGACGGAAAAGAATTTCTGAAGGATATGCCGGACGCCGATGAAGCCCATCTGTTTGATGCCGGAATTGCCGCGTATTTATTAAATCCATTGAAATCACAGTATTCGTACGATGATATCGTAAAAGAGTACGTACACCGCTATGTGCCGGCAGTGGAAGAGATCTTCGGCGGAAGCAAGATTCCGACCGCAGGAAAGATGACGCCGGAACAGCAGGAGTCGTATGCAGGTCATCAGGCGTATGCTGTATTTGCCGCACAGGAAAACATGGAAAAGCTGCTGAAGGAGCAGGGCATGTGGGATCTGTACCGGAATGTGGAGATTCCGCTGGTGTTTACGCTCCGTCAGATGGAAGCGGATGGAATCGCCGCAGAAAAAGAAGCACTTTCCGTTTACGGAGCTGAGCTGGCGGAGCGGATCGGAGAGCTGGAGGCACAGATCTACGAGGAGGCCGGCGAGGAGTTCAACATCAATTCCCCGAAGCAGCTTGGCGTGATTCTGTTTGAAAAGCTGCAGCTTCCGGGCGGCAAAAAGACCAAGACGGGTTATTCCACTGCCGCCGATGTGCTCGAAAAGCTCGCACCGGATCACAAACTTGTTGCCGATATTCTGGAGTACCGCCAGCTTGCCAAACTGAAATCGACGTACGCCGACGGTCTGCAGGCCGTGATCGGGAAAGATGGAAGAATCCATTCGACATTTAACCAGACCATCACCGCGACCGGCCGCATCAGCAGTACCGATCCGAATCTGCAGAACATTCCGGTGCGGATGGAGCTTGGCCGTCTGATCCGGAAAGCCTTCGTGCCAAAGCCTGGCTGTGTCTTTCTGGATGCCGACTATTCCCAGATTGAGCTCCGCGTGCTGGCCCATATGTCGGGCGATGAAAACCTGATCGAGGCGTACCGCGAGGCGGAGGATATCCACCGCATGACGGCATCGAAAGTGTTCCATGTGCCGCTTGAAGAGGTAACACCGCTGCAGAGAAGAAATGCGAAGGCGGTCAACTTCGGTATCGTATACGGCATCAGTTCGTTCGGTCTGGGCCAGGATCTCGGCATCAGCCGGAAAGAGGCAGAGGCCTATATCCAGCAGTATTTCGAGACGTATCCGGGTATCCATGAGTTTTTGAACCGCTGCGTGGAGGATGCCAAAGAGAAAGGCTATTCCGTGACGATGTTCGGACGCAGACGGCCGATGCCGGAGCTGAAATCGAGCAACTTTATGCAGCGGTCATTCGGCGAGCGCGTTGCGATGAATGCGCCGATCCAGGGAACGGCGGCGGATATTATTAAAATAGCGATGATCCGCGTGGCGAAACGGCTGAAAGAGGAGCAGTTAAAGACCAGACTTCTTCTTCAGGTACACGATGAGCTGCTGCTGGAAGTGCCGGAAGACGAGCTCGAAAAGGCAGAACAGATCCTGGAAGAGGAGATGACCGGGGCAGCACATCTGGCTGTCAAACTCGAGATCGATATGCACACAGGAAACAACTGGTACGAGGCGAAATAGCGCACTCATACCAGGAGCGAAAGGATACAAAAGAATGAAAGTTTTTGGAATTACAGGCGGCGTGGGCGCCGGAAAAAGCGAAGTGCTCACGTACCTTGGACAGAATTATGATGCAACGGTGATCCAGGCGGACGAGGCAGGTTACCTTGTGATGCTGCCGGGCGGCGAATGCTATGGAGAGATTGTGAAGCTGTTCGGCAGACAGATCACCACAGAGACCGGCGAACTTGACCGGAAACGGATTGCTGAGATCGTTTTTCAGGACGAAGAAAAGTTAAAAGCCCTGAATGCGATCGTTCATCCGGCGGTAAAACGGTATATCAAAAAAGCCATTGCAGCTGCGGAAAAAGCAGGGACGGAATACGTCTTTGTGGAGGCCGCACTCTTAATCGAAGAAAAATATGATGAAATTTGTGATGAACTGTGGTATATTTATGCGGATGAAGAAGTCCGGAAGGAGCGATTGATCGAAGGACGCGGCTATTCCGAGAAGAAAGTACGCGAAATCATGGCAAATCAGCTCTCCGAGGATGAATTCAGCAGCCACTGCGATTTTGAAATCGACAACAGCGGCGATTTTGAGGAAACAAAAAAACAGTTAGACCATAGGATGAAAAAATATGAAACTTTGTAGTATTGCAAGTGGTTCGAGCGGAAACTGCATTTTCGCGGGAAGCGAGACCACAAGCCTTCTGATCGATGCGGGCATCAGCGGAAAGCGCGTGGAGGCGGGACTGGCTGTTCTCGACCGCAGCGCGAAGGAGCTGGACGGCATTCTCGTGACACATGAGCATTCCGATCATATCCAGGGTCTTGGCGTGCTGGCGCGCCGGTATGGTATTCCGATTTACGCAACGGATGGAACAATTCAGGCGATGCAGCAGACGAAGAGCCTTGGAAAGTTCCCGGAGGGGATTTTCCACACGATTCACGCGGATGACACGTTTACGCTGGGTGATATCGCCGTACATCCGTTTACGATCTCCCACGATGCGGCAGAGCCGGTCGGCTACCGCATGGAATCCGGCGGGAAATCGATTGCGATTGCGACGGATCTTGGCGTTTACAGCGATTACACGGTTCAGAATCTGACCGGGCTGGATGCCGTTTTGTTAGAGGCAAATCATGACGAGAACATGCTTGCGGTCGGACCGTACCCGTATCCGTTAAAACAGCGGATCGCCGGGGCGAAAGGCCATTTATCAAACCTGGCGGCAGGCCATCTCCTCTGCGAGATTCTGCACGACAATCTGCAGGAAGTGCTGCTCGGCCATCTGAGCAAGGAAAATAATTATGAGGCACTGGCCTTTGAAACCGTGGCCTGCGAGGTCACAACGGGTGATAATCCGTATCACTCGGGTGATTTTCATCTCGCTGTCGCTAAAAGAAGCGAAGTATCACCGTTAATTGAGGTTTAAATATACATTTTTAGAGCTACATACCATGTTTTTCGCAAGGCCGCCATTACCGGTTTTTCCGGGGCTTTGACATAAAACCAGAAAAAGGAGAATGGAAACATGAAGAAGACAATTATCACTGTCGTAGGCAAGGACACCGTTGGCATTATCGCAAAGGTATGTAATTATCTGGCAGAGAACCAGGTAAACATCGAAGACATTTCTCAGACGATTGTGCAGGGATATTTCAACATGATGATGGTAACGGACGTCTCCAAGAGCGAGAAATCCAACGCAGAGCTTGCAAAAGATCTGGAGAAGCTTGGAAGTTCCATCGGCGTTGTCATCCGCTGCCAGCATGAAGATATTTTCAATATGATGCACCGTATCTAAAGCGAAGGAGAAAAACGACATGATAAATCTGTTTGAAGTAAAGGAAACGAACGAGATGATCGAAAAAGAGAATCTGGACGTTCGTACCATTACCCTTGGAATCAGTCTTATGGACTGTATCGACTCCAATCTTGACAAGCTGAACCGCAAAATCTACGACAAAATCACGACGACTGCCAGAAATCTGGTTTCCGTAGGTGAGGAGATCGAGGGCGAGTTCGGTATTCCGATTGTAAACAAGAGAATTTCCGTTACCCCGATTGCCTTAGTCGGCGCAGCAGCCTGCAGAACGCCGGAGGATTTCGTGACGATTGCACAGACTCTGGACCGTGCGGCAAAAGAAGTCGGCGTCAATTTCCTCGGCGGCTATTCCGCTCTGGTAAGCAAAGGTATGACGACAGCAGATGAGCTTCTGATCCGTTCTATCCCGAAGGCACTGGCTGTTACGGATTTTGTCTGCAGCTCCATCAACCTTGGCTCCACTAAAACCGGTATCAACATGGATGCTGTCAAACTGATGGGTGAGATCATCAAGAAGACGGCGGAGGCAAGCAAAGAGAACAACTGCCTTGGATGCGCAAAACTCGTTGTTTTCTGCAATGCACCGGACGACAACCCGTTCATGGCAGGCGCTTTCCACGGCGTAACCGAGGCGGATGCCATCATCAATGTCGGCGTTTCCGGTCCTGGTGTTGTCAAACATGCTCTGGAAAAAGTACGTGGCGAGAACTTTGAGGTACTCTGCGAGACGATCAAGAAGACCGCATTTAAGGTAACGCGTGTCGGCCAGCTCGTTGCACAGGAGGCTTCCAAGCGGCTGAACATTCCGTTTGGTATCATTGACCTTTCCTTGGCACCGACTCCGGCGATCGGAGATTCCGTTGCGGATATCCTTGAGGAGATCGGCCTCGAGCACGCAGGTGCACCGGGAACGACAGCGGCGCTGGCACTTCTGAACGATCAGGTGAAAAAGGGCGGTGTTATGGCATCTTCCTATGTCGGCGGTCTCTCCGGCGCATTCATCCCGGTTTCTGAGGATCAGGGTATGATCAACGCAGTCAACGACGGCGCACTGACCATTGAAAAACTCGAGGCAATGACCTGTGTCTGCTCCGTAGGTCTTGATATGATCGCCATCCCGGGAGACACGAAAGCATCGACCATCTCCGGAATCATCGCAGATGAGCTTGCCATCGGTATGGTCAACCAGAAAACAACGGCAGTCCGCCTGATCCCGGTCATCGGAAAAGGCGTGGGCGAGACCGTAGAATTCGGCGGCCTCCTCGGCTATGCACCGATCATGCCGGTCAACAACTTCTCCTGCGAGGCATTCGTCAACAGAACAGGAAGAATCCCGGCACCGATTCATTCGTTTAAAAACTAAAGAGAAAGCTGAAAAGCCGGCAGTGATCCTGAATGGAAAGGATCGCTGCCGGCTTTTTTACCATCTGCGCAAATAAAAATAGTAATTTTAAGGAATGTATAGTATGATATATTACATACTGATAATTTTACTTGCAACCCATAAAAAGTGTAAGAAAAAATGAATTATTACGGGGAACTTCAGCGATAGCAGCCGTTGTTCTAGCAATACCTCTGCGGATGTGCATGTGAAGGCCGCCATAGAAAACACAAAGTATTATTTGAACAAAAACGGCAAAATGCAGACTGGCTGGCAGAAGATCGGTGGAAAATGGTATTACATGGATAAGAACGGAGCGCTGCAGGAATCTAAATGGATCAGCGGAATTTATTATGTAAAAGTCGATGGGCAGTCCGTTCGTCTGATGAAAGACCGGAAAGCTTTCCTTCCTCCCGGTAAATCGCACGGATCGGGTTCATGATGAGGTACAAAACAGACTGTTTCCTCAGATCTTTCGGTATGACCTCCAGTGCCTCATGGAACTTGCGCCTGTAATGTACCCAGCACCCTGCGATCTTCAGATCTCCAAAATATGATGTTCCTCAACTTCGACTTTTCAGGCACAAAGCGGTAACATCTTGATATGGCATCTGGAAGCTGTTTTCATTCTTTTTGCCGATCTGTTTTTTTCTTTTTGGCTGCTCTTATTGGACAGCACGATCTGTTCCATCATCAGCTGCATCTTATCATTGCGGGTCTGTGTCTGTTTTGTCAGTTCCTCCATCTGATCCTGAAGACAGAGAAACAGAAGAAAATATATCTGCCGAAAGTCCATTTCCGTTTTTGATACACATCACTGGAACTTTGGGCACAGTTGCTGTTCTTTTTTTGCCTTTTAACGCTAAAAGGTAATGTTTTTCTTGTGTGCAGTAAAGTGTTAGAGTATAATAAAACCAGTTTTTTTGCATAAGTTTAAGCGGAGAATCCTGCCGTAGCAGGATCCTTTCTTACGGTGTTATTTCACAGACGTAACCATAATAGTTTTACTGCAGGGGGGGGATAGAAAATGAAAACAAAAGAGATTCAGGAACTCTATCAAATAAAATTACATAGTATGGACACGATCCTGCATCAGATATCGCTTATGGATCAGGTGGAAAATGAGCAGGAGCTGTCAGAAATCATTCACTCTTTGTTGCAGGCGATTGGAAACTATACAGGGGCAGACCGGGTATATGTTTTTGACTGGGAAACTGATCAGAAGGACAGTCTGAGCAATGCATTTGAATGGTGTGCCGATGGAGTGGCACCAGAGATAGATAACCTTCAGGCAATCCCGGTCAGTTCGATGCCGAACTGGGTGAAACGATTTGAAAACAAGGAAGTAATCGTGATTCATGATCTGGAAGCGACAAAAAATTCTGAACCGGAAGAATATGAATTGTTAAAAACACAGGAAATATGTTCCTTGATTGCGGTGCCGATTTATGCCAATCATCAGATGAATGGATTCATCGGGGTAGATAATCCTGATTTGAGGCAGAATGAGATTTCCATTACACTGCTGTCTGATGTTGGCGGACATCTTGGATGTGTGAGGGAAAATCTGAAAAGTACGGTACTGTTGAAAAAGGCTCTTGATGAGGCGACAAAGAGGTCAGAGATTATTGCCGCAATTGCTACGTTGTATGTAACAATCGTACAAGCCAATGTTAAAGAGCGGACATATGAGCTTTTGAAAGGCCATGACCTTGTGCAAAAAATCCTTGGACAAAAGGGGAAAATTGATGATGTTATGGAAAGACTTCCAACAGCATTTGCCGCCCAGGAAGAGAGAGAAAAATACCGGGAGTTTCTTGACTTTGATACATTGACAGAGAGACTTCGTAATACGAATTTTGTTTCGATTGAATTTATGGGAGTAAACGGAGAATGGCGGCTGGCCAGATTTATTGTAAAGAGCAGAGATGCACATAGAAACGCTGTGGATGTGCTTTATGTCGTACGAGATATTACGGAAGAAAAATCACGGGAACTCATGTATCAGAAACAGCTTAAGGAAAGCATGGAAGATGCTCATCGCGCGAATCTTTCAAAAACAGCCTTTCTCCGGCGTATGAGCCACGATATCCGTACACCGCTAAACGGAATCGTGGGGATGATCCATATCGCTGAAAAATATAACAATGATGTGGTCAAGTTAAGGGAATGCAGGAAGAAGGTACTTCAGTCCGCCGATTATCTGCAAAATCTGATCAACAATGTCCTGGATATCAGCAAACTGGAATCCGGTTCCCTTGTGTTGGAACATAAATCCTTTGATCTGGCAGAACTGTTAAGGAATAATCTGACGGTTGTTGCAATGAGTGCTTATGAGAATGGTGTAAGATTTGAAGGCGGCGTGGAAGCAAGCACAATCCGCCACAGATATTTGATTGGAAGTCCGGTACATCTGAGCAGGGTTTTAATGAATCTTTCTTCCAACGCGATTAAATACAATCATTTTCATGGAACAGTGAATGTTCATTGCGAAGAATTATCGGATGATGGGAATATAGCTGTTTTTCAGTTTGTATGTTCAGATACCGGTCTTGGTATGAGTGAAGAATTTCAAAAACATGCGTTTGATGCTTTTGCGCAGGAAGGCAAACAGTCAACTACAACATTCAGTGGCTCCGGTCTGGGACTTTCGATTGTCAAAGATATTGTTGAACGGATGGGTGGAACGATAGAACTGGAAAGCGAAGAAAATGTAGGAAGCACGTTTACGGTTACGGTTCCATTTGAAATAGATTATTTGGTTGAAAATAATGATTCACAGAAGGACAGCTACTCACAGGATATGGATCTGTCAGGAAAACGGGTGCTTCTTGTTGAAGATAATGTCATTAATATGGAGATAGCCCATGCAATCCTGGAGGAGGAGCATCTGAACATTACAGAAGCGAAAAACGGAAAAGAGGCATTTGAAATATTTCAGAATTCCAGGTTGGATGAGTATGATGTCATCATCATGGATGTGATGATGCCGGTCATGGATGGGCTGGAAGCAACAAAAGCAATTCGTATGCTGGAACGTGAAGATGCCAAAAAGATTCCAATCATTGCCATGACGGCAAATGCTTTTGAGGAAGATCGGAAAGCATGTCTGGAGGCCGGGATGAATGAACATATTGGAAAGCCGATTGATATTCCGCAATTAAAAAGAGCGATCACAAAACTGCTGACAAAAAATCATAAAAACCGCATATAAAAGGAAATTAAAAAGTATGATCTCAAACAGGAAATGAATCCCTGTTATTGCAATGAACGCCAATGCTTTTGCGGAAGATATCCAGAAGTCAAAGAATGCCGGAATCAATGAGCATCTCGCAAAGCCACTGGAAATGGATAAGGTGTTGAAAGTGATTGCATCATATTGCAAGTAGCAGAAAGAAACAGATACTCGCTATGTATTGCATATTTTTCCAGAGTTTCTGTTTTATAAAAAATCGGATTATCAGGCGATCTGTCATTTCCCCGATAATCCGATTTTTATTTTACTTACATCTCAAATGCTTTCTTTATACTGTCATAATGCAGAAACTTTCCTTCTGCCGCAAATGCCTTAATTTCATCTAATGTTGCAAACATATAACCATCTGTCTCTGCCTCCTGAAGATGGAGATCTTTTTCATCAATATCCATCACAAAACGATACACATCTACGAAATAATTATCTCCTTCCCCCGGATTCTCTCTCTTGTAAGTGAAAAGATAA
>OGHK01001181.1_pt1 | contig 23955 bp, 20 predicted proteins | sample 1571411 | NCBI WGS metagenome assembly OGHK01 (sample SAMEA2582043, study PRJEB24529) | metagenome | biome: Human gut stool | place: China | collected 2011 | reverse complement strand
TCTCGCCGATGACACCCTGGCAGCTTCCCCAGCAGACGCTGCAGTTCGGGTTCATCACAATAGCTCCTGCCTCCATGAAGGTATCGATGATACCCTCTTTTAATGCCTGACGGTAAATCGTCTGACTCGCCGGAACGACAAGGAAACGGACGCCCTCTGCGACTTTCTTTCCGCGGATGATCTCTGCGCCGACGCGGAGATCTTCGATTCTTCCGTTGTTGCAGGATCCAAGGAATGCTTCATTGATCGGCGTTCCGCAGGTCTCTTCTGCCGGAACAACGCGGTCTACGAAATCCGGTTTTGCAACAACCGGGCGGACTTTGGAAAGGTCAAAGGTGTACTCTCTGACGTATTTTGCGTCCGGATCGCTGTGAAAGATTTCTTTTGGCTCTCTTCCGTGCTCTTTCAGGTACTCGATGGCTTTCTCATCTGCCTCAAAGATACCGGTCTTGGCGCCGGCCTCAACTGCCATGTTGCAAAGTGCCATACGGTCGCTGATGCTTAAAGTCTTTGCACCCTCACCGGTAAACTCCATCACCTGGTAGTTGCATCCGTTTGCGCCGACCTCGCCGATGATGGTGAGGATCAGATCTCTCGCATAAACGCCCTCCGGCAGTTTTCCTACAAGATTGAATTTTACGCTTTCCGGTACGAGTACCCAGGAAGTTCCCGTTACCATGCCGTACAGGAAATCGGTACAGCCGACACCGGTGCCGAATGCGCCGAGTGCTCCGTAAGAGCAGGTATGGCTGTCAGCGCCAAAGATCAGCTCGCCCGGGCGGACATAGTTCTCGATCATCACCTGATGACATACACCTTTTCCCTCCCAGAAATCAATGTTGTTCTCTCTTGCAAAATCACGCATTTTTTTCTGGGATGCCGCTGTTTTCGGGCTGTCGGACGGTACATTGTGGTCAACGATAAAAACCAGCTTTTTCGGATCCGCGATGTGCGGATGGTTTAATTTATTGCGATACATATCAACCGTCAGATGAGTAGTTCCGTCATTGCTCATCAGACGATCCAGTGTTACGGTATGAATATCTCCCGGTTTTACTTCCGGAACGCCGGCTGCAGCGGCGATAATTTTCTCTGCAATTGTCATTCCCATGGTCTTACTCCTCCTCGCGGTTCAAAGAAGCGATCAGGCCTCCCTGATTCAGTATATTCTGCATATATTCCGGCAGTTTCGTGCAGGTGTACGTTTTCCCGTTCACTTCTGCGGTTCCCTCGGACATGTGAAGGATCATGGTATCACCGTTTTCTACGGCATCCGGCAGGTCTTTACAGACAATCGCCGGCAGACCAATATTGATGGCGTTGCGGAAAAAGATTCTGGCAAAGGATTTTGCGATAACAGCCTGTACACCAAGTGCCTTTAAAACGCCCGGTGCCTGCTCTCTTGAGGAACCACAGCCAAAGTTTTCTCCTCCTACGACAAAATCTCCCGGTTTTACTTTTTTTGCAAAGTCCGGATCTAACGATTCAAACGCATGACCTTTCATCTCATCCAGATTCGGCAGAAGCAGATACTGGGATGCGATGATCTGGTCTGTATCAAGGTCATTATGAAATTTAAAAATTTTACCCTGTTCCATTTTCTTTCGTTCCTTTCGCATAAAAATTCTGACAAAATCTATTGTAACACAAAAGATATGGTTTGCAAAAGGAAAAAAAGCAAAAAATATAGGCCGCCTCACCTTTTTCCGGTAAGACGGCCTGAAATGCTTCTTTAGTGGGTCGTTCCCATTGCCTCTTTTACTTCTTCTTTGTTGGTTACGACTGCCTCGATGCAGTATTCCAGAGATTTTGCAATCGTTTCCAGCGGCATGCTTGCCATGGTGCTTGCTTTTCCGACTACCTGCTCGCATGCGAACGGTACGTGGATGAAGCCTGCGCGGATGTTCGGATATTTCGTTGCGCACAGGTGAAGCACATTGTACATGACGCAGTTGCATACGTAGGTGCCTGCGGTGAAGGATACGTGGCACGGAAGGCCGTGTTCGCGGACGTTCTGAACCATTGCTTTGACCGGAATCGTTGCAAAGTATGCGGTCGGGCCGTCTGCCTGCAGCGGTTCATCGGACGGCTGCTCTCCGGCGTTGTCCGGGATTCTTGCGTCTGCAAGGTTGATGCCGACTTTCTCTACGGTTACGCATGCGCGTCCGCCTGCCTGTCCGACATCGATGACAACGTCCGGATTGTGCTCTTTGATGGCTGCTTCCACGCAGGAAATACTTCTGGTAAACTCGGTCGGGATCTCAACTTTTACGATCTCTGCTCCGGCGATGGTATCCGGCAGAAGTTTGATGGCCTCGAATGCCGGGTTCACGCTCTCTCCTCCAAATGGGTCAAATCCTGTTAATAAAACTTTCATCGTCTTTTCTCCTTTTGTCTCTTAATTTTTGTCTCCTGGTTCTGTCCTTTAATATAACACAGGCTCGGGTGCAATAATCTTTCCCCGGTCCATAATCTGACGGTTATCGGTAAAAATATCGGGTTCCCGGCAGACCAGGTCGAAGTGGCCTTTCGCATTCTGCACGCCGCCGAGCGCGATATTGCGTCCAAGCCCTACGTGGAAAGTTCCATACGCGGATTCATCCTCAATGTAGCAGTTGCCGAGGCAGTTCGAGCACGAATTCAGTCCGATGCCAAGCTCTCCTGCGATATAAATCCGTGGATCGAAATATTCCTCCATATACTTCTTTAAGCGGATGCCGGTCGGTGTCTCCTCGATATCGACGATTCTGCCGCCCTTGAAGATGATTCTCGTCGGCTCATCGGCTCGTCCGATGTATCCCAGCGATCCGTCGAGCACCATAATGCCCTCTGTCTTTGTCTCCTCGATCGGCACATAGACCTCAATACTTGAGGACGAATAGCCTTTTCCGTCTCTTAATACGCCGTTGAAAAATCCCGGATTGCGGTTCTCTTTGTAGAACATCATATCCGTTCCTGCCGGTGCCGTCACATGCACTTTGCCGGATGAACGGAGATACTTCATAAACAGCTTTGCCATCATGCGGCTCTTTTTCGTGTCCATCAAAAGGAAATCGAACTCCAGAAGACTTCTTCCGTCGTTCGTCGAAAGCGGAAGCGACAGAAACTTTTTGTGCTTCTGAATCGCACGCTTCGCTGCTTTTGTTGTCACAAGCGAATACTCGGTCGCTGCAATGATCGCAGTGTAGGGATCAAAGACCGCCTCGTTATCGTCGAAAAAGATGCCCACATGGCGTCCTTTATTTTCAACAATCAGTGTGTTGACGGACCGCGCTTTTTTCCGCGCCTGCATTTCCAGCGCTTTCGCCTCCGCCTGATGCTCCTTTGATGTCACAATCAGTACTTTATCCCACGCTTTTACTCTTACCCATTCGTGGATGATGATCCGGGCCCCCCGTTCCATGTTCGGTGTCATTTGTTTCTCTTCCTTCTCCTGTCATATCTAGTCGACCATTTTACGGACGTTAAGGCCACCGCCCTTCCCTTTCGGAAAATACGATGACCTTAGTTAGTCTGTCCTGACGATTTACTTTAATACTATCATATAACAGATCTGGAATACAAGCATAATTAATCCAACCAGCACCTGATTTTTGATTACGCCCCAGCGGTCCTTCATATTCAGGATTGCAACCGGTACGATATTGAAGTTTGCTGCCATCGGAGTCATTAAGGTTCCGCAGTAACCGCAGGTCAGTGCGATCATACCGATGACTACCGGATTTGCACCGTATGCCAGTACGAACGGAGCACCGATACCAACCGTCATAACGGTGATGGCTGCAAATGCATTACCCATGATCATGGTGAACAGTACCATACCAACGGCATAAACGATGATACCAATATTAACATTTCCTTTCGGAACAACTTTCTCTACGATCTGTGCAATAACCTCACCAACACCGGCTGCAGTAAAGACACCGCCCAGGCAGCCAAGCAGCTGCGGCAGCATACTGAGCGGTCCTGTAAGGGAAAGGAAACGCTCGGAATCTTTCAGGAAAACCTGCGGTTTGTTCTCTTTCGAGTCGTATGCAACCAGGAAAATAATGGCTACGAGAACACCAAGTGTAATCGCGATCATGGAGCTCATATTGGAGAACAGTGAAAAAGCAAGGGAAAATACAGCAACACAGAATGCCGGAACGAAAATCTTCATTCCAATCTTCTTAAACTGTGCTTCGGTGTGTGCTTTTTCCGGTGCGTTTGTTTTTCCAACCTTTACTTTCTTGAAGATCGGCGGCAGACACATAATAATAACAAGGACACCGGAAACCTTGGCCGGAAGCCAGGTGCCAAGTGCTGTAACAATACCGAACGAACACCAGAAAATGGCTGTTCCGATTCTGGACGGATTTTCTTCATCCAGAAGGTTTTTAATACCCGCGTAGATTGCAATCAGGCCAACGAGAATCCATACAATATTTAATCCGGCCGTATTAAATGCGGCTGGAACCTGTATAACTTTTAATGCGCTCATCTAGTGTTCCTCCTATTTCTGTGTCTTTTTGCCGGCTGATTTTTCATAGTATTTTTTCGAAATCCGATTGTCTTTTACAATGACATAGACACAGGAAACAACCAGTGAGAATAATGCAACCGGAATTTCAACTGCCGCAAGGTCAATCAGGCTTACTTCATAGCCAAGACCGGCAAGTGTCGTCTGTACCAGAATTCCACCGGCACCGCCGACAAACAGAACCTGGAAGAAGAACCAGGTGAAGTTCTGCATTGCTGCTGCAAGTCCTTTGACTTCTTCTAAGTGCTCTTCGTTTACGGTACCTTCTTTGTTCTCGATCGCACCTTCTGCCATCGGAAGAAGAACCGGACGGATGAATCCGGCAACACCGCCGAATCCTACGTTGAATGCACCGAACAGGCCATTTAATACGCCGTATACAGCGATCAGCTTGCCGGCTGTTGCACTCTTAACTTTCTTAATCAGGTTTGCTGCTGCTTCACGAAGACCGTTTCTTTCAAGCGTACCAGTAACGAGCAGGATCATCATGAAGATCGCCATGCTTCGGTTCGCTACGAAGTTGGTTCCGATGGTCTCAAGAAGACCGCCGACGCCAAGGCCGCCAACGATCCCTGTCGTAATCAGCGCCAGGAAAATGATGAGGATTGAATCCAGTTTCAGCGCGAATCCGACGATAACGATTAACACGCCAAGTAATTTGATGAGTTCCATACCTAAACTCCTCCTTAAATAAAATGTAGTTTTTTTGGATACAGGCTGCTCCGCACGCTCGTGCTTTCACAACCCTGTATCCTGTATTTCTTCCAGTTACCTAGAGACAATCATCGGTCTCTTTCGTATGTAGCTGGTCAAAATCGTTCCATCCTGCTCGGTAAAGCGGCAGTCCATAACGTTCCGCGCCTCCATGAGCATCTGTATTGTCACTTCGTCGTGCGCCACATGAGCCCGCGCACACAGGTTCAGGTATTCTCCCTGTGCCGTTTCATCCGCAACCTCGCTCGTATAAGCGACGGTTGTAATCCACGGATAGCGGATCGACGAATATCCATGCGCCGGATTCGATTCATACGGAATCCAGTAATTGATCATTTCTTTATAATAATTAGCCGGAAACAGTTTCGGCATCCACGCATGGGCATATTTTTCAAACTGTGCACTCCACTCCTGGTTCAGTGCTTTCATCTCCGGATACGCTGCAATCTTGTCTGCGATCACATCCTCCATGACCTTATTCACATCATAGTTTCCTTTGTATTCCGGATTCATTACATACCAGAAATAACCATATAAGAGCGATCTCGGAAGCCAGAAACCTTTGTAGGACGGGGAGGTATAACCAGAAAACTGCTGCTCCCATTCGTGGCTTGGCACACCGTGGTTATCCACCATCATATCCGGTGCATATTTCTCGTAAATCCGGCTGATGCCCATCGCTTCGCTGTGAATCGTATCCTGCTGGAAATAATGACGGTAAAACTCTTTTCCAAGAGAATTGAACCGCGCAACATGGAATTTCCACGTCGGATGCTCCTTCTGCAGTTCGTAGTGAATCGCTGCACCGTCCACGTTTTCCATCGGGATCAGGATCAGATTCAGCTTATCCGGCAGCTCTTTGTAAACATCTTCTGTTAAAAGTTTCTTCAGCAGCATAAACGATGCATTCGTTGAGGCAACCTCGTTTGCATGGTGTCTTGCATTGATCACCTCGCTCGGCACTCTCGCCAGACGCTTTGTCAGCGACAGATATCCCTCGTACTCCGGTTTCAGCCAGACTGCATAGAGCTCGCGGCCTGTATAGGAAACGGCAATCCGGAAGACCTCGATACCCGGAACTTCTTTCAGCTCCTCAATGATCTCCCGATACGTATCGTATCCGATCAGTTCGTGCTCATGCAGGTTGATGTTCTCGATCCGTTTCGCCTTTGGCTTTTCTTCCCGCTCCGGGGTCTGTGCCGCGTACGATGCGCCGCTTTCTGTTTCAAAGACAAGCGCTGTTTCCGCAGGAACACAGCTGCATTTTTCAAGAACACCTTTCGACCACAGCGCTGCGTATGCTTTTACGGTAGCCTCTGCTGCGCCTTTCACTGTGATATGGAAATTCAGCTCTCCGTTTTCCCACGAAACTGCGGAAATCCAGGTTTCGACTTCACTTCGTTTTCTCTCTGCGGCAGCGGTCTCTCCGTCTTTTGTGATGCATGCCGCATCTTTTAACGGCTCTGTCAGCGTAACGCGAAAGACCGGCCGGCCCTCTTTCTGATGGATCACCGGCAGAATCAGGCCCGGTGCATCCAGCATCACGCCGGCTTTCTGAATGCCGTAATTTTTAAAATAATCACCGCCCGCAAAATACATGTCCTCATGGAGTGCATCAAGCGATGAGATCAGATCCTCACGGGAACCGGTCGGCTCGTCCGGCTCGCTTACCGTAATGTCCATTCTCAGTTCGTGGAAGAACGGCTGCATCTCCTCCGCAACGGTTCCGCCCGTTTTTTCCTCGATATAGCGGCGGCAGTCCGGAAGGACTTCGCTCTGGTAGACATCCCAGATTTCTTCCAGATCAGTGCGGACTTTTTTGTCAAGAATGGGCTTGCCATTTACTTCTGCTTTTATATAACCGGTCGACGGGTGAACTTTTCCCATCTGCGGGTATTCATTCATATACGGACGCTCCGACCACGCGGCCTTGTACGCATCCTCACAGCAGACGCTGTTTTCTTTGCTTCCCTGGCAGAGATATGTGATGTCATCTTCTCCCTCATAGGCTTTGAATACGACATTTTTTCTCTCGATACCGAGCTCTTTTACCAGAAGATCCTCGATCGGGTACAGCTCCTGCAGATAACGGATCGGTAGGTCGTACCATTTGTCCGGCGTCTCGGCACTCAGGTTGTGGTAAGACGGGATGGCTCCGTTTTCATCATTCCATTCCGTCTGGCCTTCTGGGAGAAACGGTTTGAAATAAACGGTAACCGTATCGGCTCCGGCCTCTTTCAGACGCGGAAGCATCTCTTCTGCCAGCCAGGAATAGCCCTGTTTGTAGGCACAGTAAATCGTTGTCTGTTCCGGCACAGCGCCTGCTTCGCGGATTTTTGCATCGATCGCTTCGCACATCTTCCGGCGCACGCTCTCGGTCTCGCTGACTGCTCCGGTGATTTTTACAGTGCTTCCCTCTTTGAGTTTCGGATAGACTTCCGTTTCCAGAAGTTCTTCAAATACTTCGACCTCCCACGGGAATTCATATACTTTCTCGTACATTTTCTGACCGGATTTGTAATTGTAAACTTCTGCATCTCCGGCCTCTTTTTTCTGCTCTTCGCTCCAGCGCGGCGATCCGTAAACCGCATAGGCGCCGCTTTCTTTTTCCTGTAAAGCTTTCAGTTCGGCAAGCTGGCCGTCCTCTCCGCGTAGGATAAAATCATCCACCATGTCCATCAGGAGATCTTTCCAGCTTCTCTCACCGCAGATCTTTGGAAATGTATTGCAGAGGCGGGCGGTGAATGCGGTCAGTGCTTCGCCGTCTCCGCGCAGATACACTTTTACGCCGTCACCGTCTGTCTCTCCAAGGACCAGTTCTGTCTGATCTGCTTTTTCAAAAATAATCTGATTTCCCTTGTAACCCGCCTCGGCAAGAATGGTTCCTTCGTATCCTGTCGTCTCCATCCCGAAACGGTATGCCAAATCACACGCTGCAAGAAACATAGCATCGCTTGCGTCCTCTGGAAGCACCAGTTTTACATCAAGTGCATCCGGGAGGAAATCGTGATTCTGATCTTTTAAAAACGGACCTTTTTGGAACATTTTTTCCAATCCTGTTTTTTCCCGGAAATCCAGGTCGTAAATCGGCCCGATGTGGTCCGAAGCCGCCTCATACCCCTCCGGGGCTGCATCTGCTGTTTTCTTCCACAGCTTCCGGAATTCTTCTTTTGTTTCCGGTACCGGGATTTCTCCATCCGCGGCTGCAACAGGAAACACTGCCGTCTCTGCCTGGAAACCAAGAAGCAGCGCCGCCTCAACGGTGTTTCGCTTCTGTTCTTTTGTCATATCTGCTGTAAACCTTAACCGTTTCATGCATGCACCTCCGAAATCGTTATCGTTCACACATATGTTGTAACTGTAACCAGCGGTTGGATTCGTCATCCAAAATCCGCCGTTTTCCGCACTGCATCATGAATTCAATTCTACTAAAATGTTCAAAAGATGTCAACCTGTTTCTGATTTTTCTATGAAATTTGCACAATTCTTCCAATAAAAATCAATTTTGCGTCCGTACTATCTGAAAATTTTGTGGAAAATTTCTTTTTCCTCAAAAAGAAAAAGAGGCGTTCACAGCCAGCAGAAACATTTCTTTCCTGCGGACCGTGACAGCCTTTTTGCCGTCTTTCTTTTTCTTATTTCCAGACCGTATCGTAGTTGATCGGTTTATAGAATGCTTTTTCCCGGCTCTCATGATCATCCGGACGGTTGCCGAGAAGCCACATGGTTTTAGTTGCGACTGCCTCCGGGGTCATATCGTATGACTCGAGAATGTTGCACAGGGTTTTCATCTCATGGCCGACTTCATAGACGGTCATATCGCTTCCCTCGTGAGAAACCTGGGTACACATGATGATGAGTTTTTCCGGGTACTTCTGGCAGAGCTCGTAAAACGGCTCCTTGATGCTCGCCGGAATACCGCCGACACCGAAGCTCTCCACAATGATCGCATCGTAGTGCTCAAAAATCGCCGGAAGCAATACCGGGCTGATTCCCGGGATCAGTTTCAAGAGAAAAACGTTATCGCTTAAGTTTTCATAAAAACGAACCGGCTTTTCATACGGCAGCATCGGCAGATACCGCAGAATCCTGCGGTCCTGTATTACCGCAAGGTACGGGAAATCGATGCTGGAAAAGGCATTGTAGCTCTTCGTCCGCACCTTCTTCGCGCGCGTTCCCGCGATGACTTTTCCGTCGAACACAATCTGTACACCCTGGGATGCATCATCACAGGCGTAATAAAAGCTATCGGACAGGTTTGTCTTTGCATCCGTGATATCCAAATTGATCGGCCGCTGTGCTCCGGTGATGACGATCGGCTTTTCCGAATTCTGAATCATATAGGAAAGCGCCGCCGCGGTGTACGCCATCGTATCAGTTCCGTGCGCGATGACGAAACCGTCGTAATCCTCGTAATGCTCCTTCGCCACTTTCACCAGCGTGCTCCAGTTCTCCGGAACCACATTCGAGCTGTCCAGATTAAACGGATTCACCGCCGTAATCTCACAGAGGCCTTCCACCTCCGGAATATAAGACAATAACTCCTCCGGCGTAATCTGCGGAGTCAGACCATTTTCCGTCTTCTTCGAAGCGATTGTGCCGCCGGTTGCGATAAATAAAATCTTTTTCAATGTAAATCACTCCTGTTTTCTCGTTTGGTAACAAGTTTTCTTTATCTTAGCAGACTTTGGGGACGGCGTAAATGATGAATTTGGAAATCGAGAAACCAATCCTTTCCATTGACGCGAAAAATTCCGTTTGCTATACTGAATTTTAGACACAGAAAATCCTTATCTACGAATTCAGGAGCTGCATAATGAATTTCTGACTCAGAAAGATAAAGCTGCCGCAGATCACATGGTTTCCATAAAGATTCTTTTTCGATAACAGACACAAGCAATCACACTCTGACATACCAGTTTGACAGAGAACTGAAGGATTATGTTCTGCTGGAAGATGACACGGTTGTCTATTCCCCACCGGCCAAAACCAGTAACAGCAGCACCAGCGGCGGACCGCCAGGGCTTAGCAGACATGACTCCGTAGTTTCCAGCAAAGGGCAGACACCTGCTCCAACATCCGGTCCGAAACGGGATGATTTTTATAAGGTCATCGTAAACCGCGCCGGTATTGAGTACATCAACGGATATACCGTGGCTACTACCATTTTCAACCTCCTGCTCCTCCCAATCGTGGCAACCAGTGTCGGATTTGAGACGTTTGCCTCGCAGAACATCGGCGCAAAAGAAATGGGCCGCGTGAAAGAAGGCTATTTCTTGTGACCAGCAGCTGAACCGCTGTGTTGATCTCGCAGGGGCGGATTCCCTTTACTACCATTGCGGCTCCCACAAGAACGCCGCATCCGAAAAAGACAAGCGCTGGAAAATAAGAAAAGTTCAGTTTTAAAAAGCCTCTCACTACGGAAATCACCGGCATGTACGCTCCAAAAATCAGGAGCAGTGTGGAACCGGAAATTCCTGGAAGGAACATGGCGGAAATAGCAATCATTCCGATCAGGAAAAGTTTGATGCCAAGGCCGATCAAAAACTGACCAAGATCCATCGATGTACTGCCGCCCTGTCCGTTCAGCCATGTAATTCCTGCGACGAGCGCGATGCCGAGTAAAAAAGCGGCTGACCCCGATCAGAATCAGAACACAGGCGATGCCGTCTGCCGCAGTCAGCAGTAAAAATTTATTCTGGTACAGGATCCGCTGTTTTAACAGTTCTTCCAGCTCCTGCGCATTCACAATCTGCTCTGCGGAATCCAGAAATGCTTTCTCGATTGCCTCCGAGTAGATCTTTAGCACAAGCAGATTCACCAGCAGGAAAAGAAACAGCGTCGTCAGAACCATCGCCGTGTCGGATACAAAAATGCGTCTTCGAACCGTTCCTTTTTTCATCGCTTTCTCCTTTCGTCTGTTCTTCTGTCTCTATCATACTTGGGAAAGATAAACAGAACATCATAGAAATATTAAACACATGTTAAACATACGTGAAACGCCCTTTACCGGCTACGCCTTCAGCAGCACCTTCTGCCCGCAGACCGGGATTTCCTCGAGATACTTAAAATACCACTTCTTCCTCCGCGCCGAATACCGCACCACCACCGGAATCCAGCAATTTTCCACTTTCAGATACACATACTGCCCGGAAGCCACTTCCACCTCGCCGTTCTGCTGTTCTACAAATGCACGGTTTTTCTTTATTTTTACAATGCCTTTCGTCATAATGATCATCCTTTCTGAACGGGTTTGAAAAGATACTCTACCTGTATTGTATGCAGAGGGGATAGGAAATTTCCACTTTTCAGGGGCAAAAAAACAGGACACGGGATTCCCCCATTGTCCTGTTATCCTTTTATCACACACCTGCTTACCCCTCAGCATCGTTCTGCTGCCAAACTTTATCGCTCGAATCAGAACAGCTACCCCAGCAGTTTCAGCTTTTCCTTTTTGGGGAATGCGGCTTCAAATTTTTCAAAAGCTTCCGGGTTCTTCTCACAAATAAAATTCCCTCTGCCAGCGTCGTTTTTCTCGCATCCACATGGGCGAGAATGCCTAATGCCAGTTTCTTGGTCTGTTCCATATTTTTTTCATCCTGTCTGTGCTTTTTTCAGGCAGCCACATTCCCGGCAGCCCGACTCACTGATTATCGTAACACGTAACCTCTCTTTGTGAAACCCCGGAGTCAAAAGCAAAAAATCTCAAAACCAGTTGCTCTTGTTCTCCTGGTTTTGAGATTTTTTATACTGTGTATCTTTTATTTTTCACCCGTCATCGGCTGATGGTCTGCAATTTTCAGAAAAACAAATCCAAGTGCAAAGAAAACCGCCAGACATGCAACTGCTACGTTGATCGTTCCTCCCGCCAGCTTTACAACTGCAATGACTACAGATCCAAGGAAGGAAGCGCCCTTGGCAAAAATATCATAGATGCCAAAATATTCTCCCGAATTCTCCGCCGGAATAATTTTGGAATAATACGACCGCGACAACGACTGAATTGATCCCTGAAAGCATCCCACTCCAAATGCCAGAATCGCAAAGTGCACCAGCGTCCGCAGTGTCAGCGCATAGAGGCAGATGACAAAATAGCCTGCGATGCAGATCAGAATCAGGGATACCGTATCTTTTTTCCGCGACAGTTTTGCAAAAAACAGAGATCCTCCAAAAGCGACAACCTGCGTGGCAAGCAGGAAAACAACCTGTCCGACCGTATTCAGGTTCAGATCGGTTCCGATGTTGATGCAGTTGTCAATGATAGTTCCAACCCCATCAATATAGAGAAAGAATCCAATCAGAAAGAAAAATACTTTCCGGTCCGAAACTGCGATTTTTTTCAGGGTTCTGAATATTTTTCCAAATGTCTGACCGACGGTAACCGTTCTCATTTCCACGTAATTCTTCTGCCGATACTCCTTCAGCAACGGCAGCGTCACCACCAGCCACCAGAGAGCCGTCACGCCAAAGCCAATCATCTTAGAGACAAAATCCGGCAGCACCCCGACCATATCCGGCCCCAACACGTAAGCAATCAGTGCTACAAGAAACGGAATGCAGGATCCCAGGTATCCCCACGCATAGCCATAGGAGGATACCTCATCCATACGTTCCTCCGTTGTCACGTCATTCAGCATGGAATCGTAAATCGTCAGCGATGCATTATAGCAGACTCTTGTCACAATATAAATGACCAGAAACAGCACCCAGCTCGTTGCAACGCCATTCAGCACACATCCTGTGATGCCAAGACCTGCCGTTGTGGTAAAAAAGATCTTTTTCTTATCCTTACGATCCGCCAGCACACCGCAGACAGGACCGATCAGTGCCACCACCACCGTAACAATGGAAATGGCAATCGAATAATACGCCGTCGCCTGATCCGAACTGATTTTTCCCGGCCCTGTACCGATTGCCAGACTCTTAAACCAGATCGGAATCAGCGAACAGGCAAGCATAATAAATGCCGAATTTCCCACATCATATAAAACCCATGCAAACTCCTGCTCCGTCAGATTTCGAAACACTTTTGTCCGATGAAGAGCCCGAAACAGACCACTCATACTACAATCCCCACTTTCTTTTATTTTGTCATGCAGTATCAGTGTAGCATAGATTTCTTGATATTCAAAGTATTTTTTGTATGAAAGTAGGCAAAATCATTTGCGAAACGCCAGTTTTCCAATCCTTCCATGATCCGCCGGAAATTTCACAGCAGATCATTTCGATTTCTCAGATTAATGCCGGTGTCTGCGCCAAAACGGAAAGAATCGCAATCACCGCAAAAATCACAGCAGCTGCCACTGCAGCAATCATAATTTTTCTTTTCATAGCATACCTGCTTTCTCTATCATGTTTGCGGAATATTTTGTTTTCGTAATCATATCTTTTTTCCTAAAGACATTATACCCTATGCATAGGAATACATCAAACTTTTCCAGTCCAGGCCATTTCCAGACAGCTTTTAAAAACAGTCTGGCATGACTCCAAACGATTACAGGCGCAGGCGGTCATAACCGTCTGCGCCTGTAATCGTTTCACTTTTTTTGCAGATGTTTTATAAGAATCTGATTACTATTTTTTTATTTCTCTGCTATACTTATGCTAAGATACCAGACACGCTCTTGCACCGGCCTGGCAGTCCGTGCATTGAGAAAAAATAAGAAAGCAGAGGATCAAAGAGAACATGAGAATCTATCACAGACTTCACAAATACGTGCCATCTATGCTGCTGTTTCTGCTGTTTGAAGCAGTGGCTATTACGTTGTGGCTCACAAAGGACAATTTTTTCTATCTGCTGAATTTCAGCTACATCGGAGCCTGCCTTGGGCTTGGAACAGCACTATTTACCGCCGGGAAACGGTATGCCCGGCATTTCGTCCAGTTGGCGGTGGGCAGCTATATGTTGCTGTACCTTGGCGTGATTTCCCGTGAAAATATGCAGATCGAAGGGTTCTGGTACTACCTGTTTCTCGGCGTTTTCGAAGCAGCAACTATCCACTACGCGGTTGCAAAAATTTTCGGACCGTTGCTTTTTGGGCGTGGCTGGTGCGGTTACGCCTGCTGGACAGCTATGGTGCTGGACTTTCTGCCCTACAATCAGCCGCAGAAGCCACGAAAAGAAAAGCTGGGCTTCCTTCGCTATGTGATGTTTCTTCTGTCTCTGGCGTTGGTGTCTGGGCTGTTTCTGATGCAGGTGGCACATCTGGAGCAAATCATGTTCTGGCTTTTCCTGGCCGGAAATGCGCTTTATTACCTTGTCGGTATTGTGTTCGCCTTCCTGTTTCAAGATAACCGGGCATTCTGCAAGTACCTGTGTCCCATTACGGTTTTTCTCAAACCTATGAGCTATTTTTCTCTTCTGCGCGTCCACTGTGATGAGGATAAGTGTGTCCATTGCAGGAAGTGTCTGCAGGTCTGCCCCATGAACGTGGAGGTTAATAAGGAAACCCGCAGGCGGAAAAACGGAACAGAGTGTATTCTCTGCTATGAATGCACGAAAGTTTGCCCCTCAAAAGCACTGCATTAACCGTTTTTCCTCATCCGTAAGTTTATTCCTCGCTTCAGCTGATTGATCATATATAGTACATTAATGATTGGAATTATCTATATCTTCTTTTAGCATTCTACTGCTACCTTAATTACACCATCTCTCTTACCTTCAAAGAGTTCATAAGCTTCCTCTATCCTTTCTAAGGGATAGGTATGGGTGATAAGCGGCTCTGTGTTCAGTTTTCCCTCTGCAATCAACCGTAATGTTTCTTCACAGTCACAGCCATCCACCCCTCCGGTTTTAAAGGTAAGATTTTTTCCATACATATCCGGAAGCGGCAGGATCTGTGCCTGATCATAAAGAGCAACCACCGTCACCAGACCATTGGGTCTCGCGCATTCCCAGGCCAGACGGAAGGTAGCTTCCGCCCCCGCAACCTCCAGCACAACGTCAGCTCCCCCATGATCGCTGTTTGCCCGTACAAACGCTTCACACTTCTCCGGAGAAACCAACAAAATCTCCGGATAATGCTGTCGGATAAACTGCAGACGATTTTTATCCTTTTCACACACAATAATCCGTCTTGGTTTTTTCAGCATTACCGAAAGCAGGGTACAGATACCGGTGGGGCCGGCTCCGATGATCAGCACCGTGTCCTGCTCTGAGATCTCTGAAATACGCGCTGCCCAGTAACCGGTAGCCAGAACATCGCCCACCAGCAATGCCTGTCGATCCGTAACGCCATCCGGAATCTTATTCAGTCCCTGATCTGCAAAGGGCACACGCACATATTCCGCCTGGCCGCCATCAATCCGGCAGCCCAGCGCCCAACCGCCATTTTCATCTGTACAGTTATTCACATACCCTTTCTTGCAGAAAAAGCATTCACCGCAGAAGGTCTCCACGTTTACTGTCACCCGGTCTCCCGGTTTTACCTTGGTAACTGCCTTTCCAACCTCTTCCACAATCCCCACCATCTCATGGCCAACCGTGATCCCGGGTACTGCCCGCGGAACGCTGCCATGCTTGATATGCAGATCGCTGGAGCAAATGCTGGCGAGTGTCACTTTGACAATAGCATCCCGCTCCTGCATCAGGGTCGGTTTTGGCTTCTCTCTTAATTCGAATTTTCCTTTTGAAACGTAGGTATACGCCTGCATATTTCTATTTTCCTCCACGTTTTTTATAATCCTCATCTATACGTTTTTTCCAGTCTGCGTTCAACGGGGCACTGCACCGGACAGAGCTGATTGCTTCGCTGACCACCTCATAATTCAACGCAGTTCCTTCGCTGTCGCACTGATAGTTGACTGCACGGTCTGCACCGATTCCGAACTGGCTTGCGGTCTCTACCGCGTCAATATTAGCACCGAGGAACAAAAACTCCCAACCGTATTTCGCTTTCTGCCGCTCGATCATCTGCCTCACTTTTTCGCTGTTGTACCGGCGGCTGGCATTTTTCATTCCGTCCGTAGTGATTACGAACATGGTGTGTTCCGGTACATCCTCCGGTCTTGCATACTTATGAACATTTCCAATGTGATGAATCGCACCGCCGATGGCATCTAAGAGCGCTGTGCATCCGCGAACTGTATAATCCCGGTCGGTCATCGGTCGGATTTTCTTTACATCTACACGGTCGTGCAGGACTTCACTCACATTGTCAAACAGTACCGTTGAGATCAATGCTTCGCCCTCTGCTTTTTTCTGCTGCTCAATCATAGAATTGAATCCGCCGATGGTGTCCCGTTCCAGTCCGTTCATGGAACCGCTGCGGTCTAAGATAAAAACGATCTCTGTTAAATTCTTTCTCATATGCTTGTCCTCCTAAAAGATCTCGCCCTTACGGGCTCGCTGTCGCAGTATTCGCCAAGGTTTCGAGCAAGCTCGAGCTTTGGCTCATTCCTCACGCAAATGACTGCTCGATTTCGTACCTTACAGCCATAGTATAGCGATTTTCTTTTGTGGAGTGGTCGCATGGAAAGCGACATTTCTTTGTTCTTATGCTCCGATCAGACTCTGGTCAAAGGCAAACAGTGCCTCGTTAATTTCATACACATTATAGTTTCCCCGTTCGACAAAATATTCTACAATGATGTCAAATTTACTTGAATGGGACAATGTGAATCCTGCCTTGCCGAGCATCTCCTGCATCTGGGCAAGCGGTAGCTCCAAAGCGAGGGCAAATGCCAGCACCGTAGGTTTGGATGGCTTATAGAATCTATCCGAACGGATTTTTGAGAAGAGCTTTCTGTCAATATTTGCTTTCTTGTAGCACTGTGCATCCGTCATACCGCTTTCCTCAATCTTTCGAAGCAGCATTTCTGAAAAGCTCTCATCCATCTGTCCCAGCGCCTCTTCCAGAGACTGACTGCTGCAGGATTTACAGATTGCTTCGGGCGGCAGCGGGACAGATGCAGCTTCAAAGCAGGATTCCTCTTGCCATGCTTCGGAACACCGACTCTGTTCTGCCCTCCTGTCGGTATGTTCTTCCACATACCTGTCATCTATGTACACTGCGATGTCATCAAACAGCTTTCCGCTAATCTGATATGTCTTTCGGTCAAAAATAACGATATAGACCATCATCTCGTTTTCCAGCAAAAATTCGCTGATGGTATCGACTGCAACCTTCAGAGCCTGGTCTTTTGGATAGCCGTAAACACCGGAGGAAATCAGCGGAAAGGCTACAGACTGACAGCCATTTTCTTTCGCCAGGTTCAAAGATGTCCGATAACAGGATTCCAGAAGCTCCTGCTCCCGATGCCTGCCATCCCTCCAGCGCGGACCGACTGCATGGATCACATATTTGCAGGGCAGACGGTATCCCTTTGTAATTTTTGCACTGCCGGTTTCGCAGCCATGCAGCGTACGGCATTCTGCAAGCAGTTCCGGTCCGGCCGCACGATGAATGCAGCCGTCCACACCACCGCCGCCTAAAAGGGACGTGTTGGCAGCATTGACGATTGCGTCAACACTCATTTTTGTAATATCGTTTCTGATAATCTGCAACGGCATTGCTTATTTTTCCCCTTTCTGCTGCCTCGTTAAACATGCTTCTTTTTCAATTCACGAATCAACATCTCAACCTGTGCTCCTGTAAGGAACGGTGTTTTGATTGTCGATGCCCAATAAAAATTCCGCTTCAAAATTGTTTTAATCTCATTCGGAGAAAGAGCAGGCAATGCTTTAACATCTCCATTGAAATTTTCCGGCACAATCATTCTGACACTATGATATTTTTCATCACCCACTTCCGTTGGTGTGTCTGTAACTATCTGTCCAACTGCAATAATTCCTCTTCCTTTGGAATAAAAAAGAGCATAGTCATCTTTGCGAAAGCTGTCGATATACCGTTTGGCATCTCCATATGCCGCTATTTTGTTTCCGAGAATCATCTCGGATTCATTTGTATCTGAATACGAGATATTCGTATCAAACATGATTCCTTTACACGCAGAAAACTTCAAACGATTATTTTCTATTTCTGTCAGAAACTTCACCCAGTATAAAACATTCTCCGGAATGATATGAGACTTATCCGGATTGATCGCAAATTCATAGATAACCGTTGGATCCGCTGCTTTCACATTTGAATATTTCTGTGCATTCTGAACGTTTCCTTCTGTTGTAAGCAAATACACTTCACCATTCAGGCTGGAATAGTCATCTGTATTGAGATCAACATCACCCTTCTTTACCTGAATGTAAATATGCTTTCGGTTCAGGTCATTTGGATCAACCAATACGCACTCATACTTTGGCGTAGCAATTTTATTTGTCGATGGAATGCAAACGTAGCCTTTCGTATCATACAGCCACAGCGCAAGTAAATCCTCAACATCTTCCGGCTGAAGCAGGCTGTAAAAATGCTTCTCACATAACGAGAGGGCTGGATCGGGATAATTGAATAGATCCAGTGCTGAATCGTGGACACGGTTATACAACATCTGACTGTATTCTTCCACTCCATTTTTCTTAATTCTCTGGATGGTTGAACCCATAATAAATGATGTTGCCACAGCACCAGGAACGGATTCTTCATCTGCCTTATCTGTAGCAGGATACCAATCTATATTGGTCAACTGATTTGCTGCATCAATCTGTGCTGCATCCTCGCGAAACTCCCAAGTACTGTTCGCCTTAACTCTCGCAATATAGTACTTTCCTTCATTTCTTGAGCGCATCCATAGGAGGTCTCCTTCTTTCACATCCTCTACCATGCGGCATACACTGTCGAATGATTTGTACTGAGTTCTTGCCAGATTACAGTAATCCAAAAATGTATGTATCCCAGAACGTTCTGCCTGGGTTAATTCACGCAGACTCCATCCCATTGCTGCGACATGATTTTTCAAGCAATAGTCAGCAACATTTGTGCCTCCTGTATTCACCTGTAATCTCCATACTGCCATCTTGTCTTCCTCTTTCTTTTTGCATTTAGAACTTTCTCATCATTCGCTTTAATATTATTATATATCGTCCACACATAGAGTTACAGATGCAATGTACATTATTTTGCACATTTCCGATTTGGTCTTGCGGTACTCTGCATAGGAGCTTTTCTTTCGTTCCAGGAGCATCGCATACTCTGCGTTCAGCTCGCTGATGCGTGGAAGCTTTTTGTCAGAGCCGTTCTCTTTCTTATAAGCATCGAACGCCTTTTTCGCTGCGCTGTTGAAAAATGCCATAAATGTGTACCTCCTTGTACGATGCGCCCTTGCAGACGGATGAATAGTGAATGTCCCCTTGCATGTGCACCTGCAAATGGGCAAAAAATAGTCAGGTTTCCAATTTTAATCAGAAACCTGGCTATGTAAAAAGGGCGGTTCACCGCCGTCCTCGTTGTTAATATTCTATGCTCAATAGAAAATCTGCAATGTGCATACTCTTAATGCCTTGGTAATTGCCTCCGGCAAATTCATCGGTTCTCAAAACATACTTCGGATAGTTATCCCGGATTTCCAGCAGCCGTTCATATTCGCGCTTTTCTGTTTTTTCGGATTTAATCTCCTGTGTGACCTGCACATACAACCGGTCATTCTGCTTCTGCGCCACAAAATCGACCTCACCATCCGGCGTTTTTCCAATCGTCACGGTATATCCTCGTCTGCAAAGTTCCAGATACACCACATTTTCCAGACTGGACGCGACGCTGTCTGGTGTGTAGCCCAGCACACTGTAACGCAAAGCGGTATCGGCAAGATAAAACTTCTCCTGCGTTTTCAGAATCTCCTTTCCGCGCAGGTCGTATCGAGAACAGCGATGAAGGAGATATGCTTTCTCCAGCTTTTCCAGATAGCTGTACACCGTTTCATTGTCGATAGAACGATGCTCTGATTTCAGATAATCAGAAATTGATTTTGCTGAGAATGAATTTCCCACATTCGCAAATGTGTACCGAACCACCCGTTCCAGCTGGTCGATCTTGCGAATCTGGTTTCTCTTTACGATATCCGAGAAAATCGTGGAATTATAGATATCCCGGACAATCGTATAAACCTCATCCTGTGAATACTCTCGCAGGTGTGTTGCAGGGAAGCCACCCAAGCGGATATAGTCTGCCAGTTCAGCATGGATATCCTTTACCTGTGTATACTGCTTCTTGAATTCCAGATATTCCTGAAAAGAAAGCGTATAGATCCGAAAGGAAACATATCGTCCGGTCAGGTAAGTCGCTATTTCCGAAGACATCATTCTGGAATTGGAGCCTGTCACATAAAGGTCAACATCATAATCTGTTGCTAGGGAGTTTACTACTTTCTCCCAGCCTTCAATTTCCTGAACCTCATCCAGAAAGAGATACGTTCTCCCAGTTGGATTGAGCTTTTCTTTGACAGCCTTGAACACATCCTTCGCTGTCATATCCTCATAATCCATGGAATCGAAACGCATACTGACAATCCGCTCAGACGGAATGCCATGCTCCTGTTGCAGCTTCTCCATAATCATTTTAAGAATAGTGGATTTTCCGCAGCGGCGAACACCCGTCAACACTTTTACAAAAGGTGTGTCGGTGTATGCCATAATCTTATCGACATAGAGCGGTCTGTTTATCATAGGAACCACCTCCATGGTTCCATGATACCGCAAGTGCATAAAGAAATCAATAGATTTTGCGATTATAAACCGCAATTATGTTGATTCTCACTGACTTTTTCGAATTATGTCGAATTCTGTTTCCTTTTAGTTTCAGAATAGCGTAGTTTAACCAAAAAGTCCAGAAAGCAACGGCACCAGATAGCGATAGGTAATCTTTTGATGTAATCTCCAGATTTTCCCCCGCTCCACACCGTGCATGCAGCTTTCACCGCACACGGCGTTCCATCGAATTCAACAGCCAAGGTTTTTCATATACGATTTACACACTTCGTAACAGCATAATTATCAAAGCATGATTACAGGCATTTCTGCCATAGTTCGAAGTTTGTTAAGCTTTGCAAGTTTAGAATCATCTAATTGCAGTGGGTTCAGATATTCTCTGATAGTGATTTCAGACGATGCATGGATAATCACATGGATGGCTTTTGAGACTAAAATCAGATTTTCGTATGCATCTGTACCACCTTTGCTTAATGGCATTTTATGATGACAGTGAATGTCGTGTACTTCCATAGGAAGTCCTGTAACTGCACATTTTCCATATTGAGCCGCAAATAGTGATATTCTGTTGTCTGCATATTCGATTGACCTGCCCTTGACAGGATTACGCATCAGCCATAACATTGCGTCGGTATTAATAGTTAGATTCTTATGAATCAGCTCTCGTCCCTTGACAGTGTACTTATTGATGTTTTTCCTTTTATTTTGGGCATTTTTCTGCGGAACGGCTCCCACTGGAACAATGGGACGTTCGTGCAGAAATCTCAATTGCCTGCTTTTACCATACTTGTCTTTGATAAAACCATTTTTCAGAGTACCCTTACGGGACACATCGCCTTTCAGCCGATTTCTAAGCTGTTTATTGATACTGAAGGCAAGCTTTCCAAAGTCCGCTGTTGTTTCTGTTGCTATACAGTAGTATTCATGCAGTCCTGCGACTACAGAATTATATTTCTGTAACTGTATAAACTGAGCTGTGTCATCTGGCGAATGAGCCAAAGTTTTTACTTCCTTGGTCAGCTTTTCATGAGCCTTTTTGTATGCCTTGTCACACATATGTGACCTGACGACATATTTCTTCCCCTTTTTCCGCACTTTCAGTTTGAATCCGAGAAAATCAGAATACTGTCTTTTTAGATTGACAACCTTAGATTTGTCTGGGCTTATATCAAGACCCAGGCGGTCTTTTAACCACATTTCTGTGGCTTTATACGCTCTGACGGCTTCTGCGTGTGTAGGGCAGAAGATTTTGAAATCATCGGCATATCGCACCGCATGCACTTCTTTCAGTCTGCTTCTGCGCAAAGCCCTGTAAGCATGGCTTTTGATAACTGTTCCCTGCTTATTGCTTCTTGTTGTAAAATCTGTTTTCGTTGGCATTTCTTCCCATTGGGAAGTAATCCACCAATCCAACTCGTTCAAAACAATGTTTGCAAGCAATGGCGACAGGATACCGCCTTGTGGAGTTCCCTTGATGGGGAAAGTTTTATCTCCATTTGGCAGAATAACAGATGCTTTCAGCATTTCCTTAATGATGCATAACAGCTTCTTATCTCTTATTCCCAATGCCCATATCTGCCTTATCAGTTTAGTATGATTGATGTTATCGAAAAATCCTTTAATATCAAGGTCTACTACGTGATACATATGCTGTACCTGTATCAATCGCATACACTGAGCGATGGCATGTTCAGCGGATCTATTCGGACGGAATCCGTAAGAATTATCGCTGAATTTTGCCTCGCATATCGGCTCCATGACTTGTAAGATACATTGCTGTACCACTCGGTCAACGATAGTTGGAATTCCCAGAGGTCTGGTCTTTCCATTGGGCTTTGGTATCTCCACACGCTTTACTGGGCGTGGGTGATAGCAGCTGAATTGCTTTCTTATGAGACGGACATATTCTTCCTCGTTTAATTTAGCAAGGTCATTAATTGTCCTTTTGTCCACACCTGCGGTATCACTTCCTGTATTCGTCTTTATCGTTCTGTATGCCAGCTTGATATTCTCTTCGCTCTCGATGATTTCCATGAGATGATTAAATATCTTGTCTTTCTTACTGTCTGCATACAATTCGTCAAAAGTACTTATCATGTCATAATACTCAGAATTGCGAATTTTTCTCTGTTTAGATTTCTGTTCTTGCTGTTTCGAAGTCAACACAGGCATCCTCTCCCTTCGGTTTGGATTTTCTTTGTCATACTCGAAGCTGCGTTTATCGTATATTCATTTTTTTCCGTTGAATTCGACTTGGGGCTATCCCTCCACGATGTTTAGCATCACTTCACAGGTACTGTGCCCCTACTCTCACTGGGATTAAGTACGGTTGTACCGGTTTTGCCCGGCTTTCCCGTCCAACGACCTGCAACGGCTTTTTTCATACGTTCCCAGCTTTCCACGTTCCGATATTCCTATCATTGATTACCTTTAGGTCCTTCCTCTAAGCCTGTGTCCAATCATGCATAATCATATCGCCTGTAACGATATATGGATGTTCATAACAACCATTCTTACTAATCCACGGACACGCCCATACAAGGGCTACTGCCTTTCGACAGTATCAACGTTTAGACTCGTACATTCGGAAGTTTGTCAGTACTTTCGTACATTCTGACCATGGGTAACCGACACCCGGCATATAGGTAGCACCATCCACCGCTGGATAGCTTTCGTATATGAAAGTTAGCCATATTTACGACTACTCTCTGCCGACTTTACCGAGCTTCTGACACTTTGGCGGTTGCACGCTGATGCCAGTCGGAGTATCAGTGTGAGCGCTTCGGGGCGTTACTCCCTCATTTCACTCATCGGAATATCAGTTCTCCAAAGTTTCAGGCTTGAAAGCCCTTCGACTTTGTGCGTAAGCTTTTCACTTACGAACGTGTCGCACGGTTGTCGTTGCCATAGCCTTCCAGCAGGTTGATAGCTCCCCATATGCCGAGCCCCAGTGCGATGATGAGAGTCTGAAGAACGGTTACTGCGCTGTTGAAAAATGCCATAAATGTGTACCTCCTTGTACGCTGCGCCCTTATGGGCTGATGAATAGTGATTTTCCATCTGCATGTGCACCTGCAAATGGGCAAACATATAGCCAAGTCTCCAATCCCAATCAGAAACCTGGCTA